>Ga0307508_10003283_pt1 | contig 16483 bp, 13 predicted proteins | sample 9_EM_MG_FD_203089 | JGI IMG/M metagenome (GOLD analysis project Ga0307508, IMG submission 203089) | Populus trichocarpa ectomycorrhiza microbial communities from riparian zone in the Pacific Northwest, United States - 9_EM | ecosystem: Host-associated > Plants > Roots > Unclassified | place...
CCCCCATTCCCCCATCTGGTGACTCGGGTGAAGTAAAAGAGTCCACTACTTCTCATTCTTCCGCTCCCGAGGCTTCCAGGAAATCCGGTCCGTTTGAGACTGGTCTACCTGAAGAAGATGCCGAGGAGCTGGCATGGCACAAGGCCACTCTCATCGCGGAGGAAGATATCCGCGAACGAGTAACTATACCTACAGAATTTCTGGCCAGGCAGCTGTGGTCACCCTTCTCGTCACTGTCTGATCCACCATCTTCCGTTTTGAGCGCCAATGTGGTTGGCCATATAACTTTTCCCCCTGTAGTCCTCGCTCGAGCCCGTGCTGCGTTGGCTAACGCATTCTCCTCATCCTCTCAGCTGTCCAGTGTCCCTCCACGGCCTGGACGTACCCCACAACCCTCTTCAGGCAACGACTCAGAGGGGACAGGATCATCGCGCGAGTCTTCACAATCTCCAGGGCCCCTTACTGAACCAGTTGTCACTCTATTTTGTCCGTTCGATCACACCGCTGGAGTTATCGACACGCTGGTTCGCAGCATTGCCCTGGGCGAGCGGGCCGATGTTTTGGTGCTTGACGCATTGATGTTCCCGCGAAACAAAGATCTCGGCCCTGGTCAGTCGATCTGTCCTCGCTACTGCCACCACCTCACCAATCACTTTAGGCTTTGAGAAGTTCTTGAAAACACTCTTCAACATTGGCGAACAGGCAACGATGAGTTCAAGTCCCGTCAAATTCAGAGATACCTCCATGCCATGATCAATGTTGAACTACCCGGTTCAGGTGATGGGGTGGATGCTAGCATGCGCGCTACTGCGGCGGGGTTGCCTCAGGAATCGGCGGCCGATATCAGTATGCCCGAAAGCAACAGCACAGACAACTTCAATGTTGAACGGCCTCGAAGCGGCAGTATTGATGGAAATTCTGTCGCTACGAATGACTCGACCATCCGACCACGTCCACGCATCATCTACCTGAAAGACTTCGGCGCTATTGCATCACATGGGCGATCATTCCTGAGAGAGCTCATCCTTGCTGTCCGCTCCCGGCGAACCGCCCTGCAACCAATTTCCGACTCGGACGAACCGTACGACGTGCGCAAAATTCAGCCCACGGTCATCATCCTCGGAGTATCCCATTCTCCCGAAAACCCCCCGCACAAATGCTGTCCGACCCATACCTGGTCAACTTTCGTCGATGGCTTTAGAAAGTCCGACTATGAAAGGCTCTGCGAGCTCTGTCCTCAGATCGACCAAGCATACGTCGCACATGACACCAAAAATATCACCGACGTTCTCGGCGGTGCACTCCTTGCGACCCGGAGTCGCGCGAGATATGCGAATGCCACATCTGACAACCCCAATATGGGCCACGGAGCGATTTATCGTCGCGTGATAGTCGTGCATGGGTTTTTTGACTCGCGTGACCGGGCTGTAGGGCCGAAACAAGTTGACAAGGGGGAGCAAGAACCTGACCAAGATCTTTGGAGAAAGGGAGAAGCTGTGACACAGAAGGAACGGAAAGAGGAGTTTGCGTCGCTACAGGCTGAGCGCGATGAACGGCGCGGGGACGAGTGTCTCGCGGCCAACGAAGAAATCCTTCGCAAGGCACTTGCTCATTACGGTGGAAAACTACAGGGAGGCTTTGGAGTTCTCGGTGCTCTCCCAGAAAGGAACCCAACCGCCGGCGACACGGCGGGAAAGAATAAATCCAAGAAGAAAACAGAGGAGCTGGAGGCCGAGAAGTATGCTACACTTTCGGGTCTCAGATCCAACGAGCTCCCACAGGCTCTCGCCGATCACATCGCTGCACTGGCGTTGTATGGACTCCCGTCAAAATCAGGCACGCCCGAATCCAAGGCGTCATCGACCTCGCCCAGCAGCGGCGCGTCCCCTTCACCATCTTCCCTTTCGACGAAAATCGAACAATACGTGGTTTCCCCCGAAGACATTGCCACCGCTATCGCGGCTAGTGTTCATTGGAAGCGTCAGTCGGACCAGTGGTTGGACAACTACGAGAAACTGTGGAAGAGAAAGAAGGATTGCGAGGACGAAGATGAGGATGAGGATTGCGAGGACAAAGACGAAGAAGAGGATAAGGACAGAAAGGAGGACCCGGTTGTCGCCAAAGTCCGCTCAAGTGATAACTTAAATCGCCATGAGAAGCGACTTCTTGGATGCATCATTGACACCAGTGAGTTGTGCGCGATACCAACCTACCCCTCCAGCGTTGTCTGAGCTTGTTTTATTCCTTGTCAGCACAATTGAACACCCGCTTTGAAGACGTCTGTATCGAGCCCAAAATCATCGAGGGCGTCCGAACCATCATTTCCTTGCCTCTCATGCACCCCGCTGCGTTTGCTACTGGTGTTCTTAGCAGGGAAGGCCTGTCTGGCATCCTTCTGTATGGCCCTCCTGGAACGGGCAAGACGATGTTGTGTCGTGCAATCGCCAAGGAGTGCAACGTGCGCATGCTTCTCATCGCACCTTCAGACGTCGAGAATTGCTGGGTTGGCGAAACAGAGAAACTCATCGCTGGCACGTTTTCGTTGGCACGCAAAGTTGCGCCTTGCGTCATCTTCATAGACGAAGTCGACGCCATATTCGGTACTCGCGGGAATGGTTCGCGATACCATCGGTCGATGTTGACACAGTTCATGCAAGAAATGGATGGCCTCAAGAGCGCTGTCACTAATAAAAAGAAAGGGATTGTTGTCATCGGTGCAACGAACCGTCCGTTCGATCTTGATGACGCTATTCTCCGACGACTGCCACGCCGAATGCTTGTGGATCTTCCTGGTTTGAAAGAGCGCGAGAGTTTGTAACATTCCATTCTGCGTTTCACCCGATGTCTGACTTATTGAATGAATCCTAGGGATTCTCAAAGTGCACCTCAAAGGAGAGGTTATGGAAGGTGTGGACGTTGCGCAGCTTGCTCAGCGCGCAGACAATTATTCCGGGTCTGACCTCAAAAACCTGACCGTCTCCGCTGCGCTCGAGTCTCTGAAGGATGTCATTCCTGAAACCTGGGTCGTCAAGAAGAAGCAGACGGCGGAAGGCGTTTCTGGGGACGGTTCAAACGAGGAAGAGGGTGGCGCACGCGAAACTGGAATACAAGCTGGTGAGGATGCTGGGGCCAGCGATGATGGGCAAGAAGAGGACACATTTGAACTTTCTCCTCGTGTTATTCGGTCAGTCCATTTCGATGCAGCGTTCGAACAAGTGTCAGCGACATGTTCGAAAGACATGGCATCTGTTCAGCAACTCCGCAGTTGGGCAAAGAAGTTTTCGCGGAATAGTTCGCTCTAGTGCCCCGTCAGGAACCGGCCAACGCGTCTGCATTTTGCGCGCATGTATATTATAAGCCCTTCCGCGTGCCGACTGTGATTAGATTACCATTGCACCAACAATGTGGAGTTCTGGTGTTTGGCCTTTTTTTGACGCAGGCATGTGTTCGGGTTCATTGCCCGTGGCCCGTTCACTCTTGGCAGGTTTGCCGAATGCTCGAACATATCATCATGACATTTCCCATGTTGTCTGAGCTCCTAACTGACATCTTTGATCTGGGTGTATATTTATCAGTCCCCCTCGTCACCTCATGCTTTCCCAGGGCCAATCCTGTGGTGAGACGGTGATTGTAGCTTGAATGAACGGCAGCTTTGCAGTGCTCGAGTTGCCAGAGAGATTGAGCCAGGTAGTGGCATAGGGATCAGGGATCTTGCCGTCTGGGCAATTCTTCCTGGTAAGGTTGTGGAGCTCGAGCCGACGCGCCTTCTCACTGTCACTAATGGGGCTCCACTGCAGCCAAGTGAGCGTGGACTCGTAAGGAGGGATATAGGTCTGCATTTCACCATTGACCCAGTAGGCAACCTCATTTCACCACCGAGCATCGGCTTACATTTTCTTTGTATCTTTGTGGCTACAGAATACTGGGCGTCTGCGCGTAGAAGAGAGCGAGCAAGATTACTCAGAACTTCCAAACAACCTCGTTTCACGTACCTGTACCGCAGACTTGCAAGCAAGCGCGAGCAGCACGATTCATCTATACACCCCAGAAGTGACGGGGATGGGCACGAACACTATTTTTGATAAATCATGGTCGCCACAGCTGTCGCGAGCTACAGTTCATTACGGGCCAAACCGATTTTCACACAGTGTGGTGGGACGTGTGCGTTTTATGGATAAAGGGATGCGCATTGAGGGGCCACGCTTGAACTGCTCGCTAGATATATGGCAACATCTCTGGATTTAGTTGACTACGGTTTCACGTACTATCACGTCTGATTAATGGCATTAGCAAAGCACCTTGTTGGTTCCTCATCCAGCAAGTATGATACAATGGTCGGAAGATTTAAATGGTGGCATAAAATCCTTTGCTTGCATTACCATTTCTCGTGGGCAGGACGCATGTCTTCCCATGATTCAGGCCGTGAGCAGGTCAGGAGGTTAAATCAGCCGGAGCACCACAAAAAATCGAGGTAAGACAGCCGCACCGAGTTCCCATGTCCATGCCGAACGATCTTGGTGCGCCAGGTACCAATATGCCTGCATTGAATGACAGGGGTATCAGCTGCTTGTAATCGATGGGGCAGCAGATCAAAATTGTGTACCTTCGCGATGCTTTCAGGATCCAGTCGAACATCTGGGTTCTTTTCCCATTCGGCATTACCCCACAGTTTCGTGGCTGCGAGCAAGAAAAAGTGAGCCACTAACCCGATCGCATAATAAATGGAGTGGGCGCAATGACAACTTACTAATTTTCGTTTTGACTAGAGCGGTTCGGTTCAGTGTCAATATTCACTTCAGTGATTGAAAACTGCTCAACTTGTGCCGTCAATGATGACGTGGCTAACATGAATATTTTGCTTGCCAAATTCCTTGTTAAGGCTCTGACTGAGCCCTCGTACACCATGCTTCCCTGCCGCAAATGCGGCGAAAGTTGGATTGCCACGCCATGCCGAAGTAGCAGAACTTTTTCGTCGTACATCAATGCGGGAATAACGGTGAGCGGGACAACACAACTGACTTGAATGTTTATGAATACGCACGTAAAGATGAGGCATCCCCGGTACCCGAGCTCGTTGATTTGGTATTCTCGGAAGCATAGGATCGCACAGCGGGCAAAGGCAAATCCGCCTTGTATGTTCACGTCAAGACTAGCATCTGAATGTGAAATTTGACTAAGTGTTTCGCATATCATGTGAGTCTAAAGCTTCATACCAATATCGTCTTGCGTAAGCTCCAAGAATGGCTTAGCGACACGGTGGCCCGTGTTGAAGACGGCAACGCGAATCTCCCCTCCGGGCCATGCTTTCTTGATTTCTTCAAATACTCGCTCTATTTCGGAGCGGGAATACTCCGAGATAGGGAAAGGAACAGCCTTAGAATCATTATCAAGAGAATAAGCGTTGTTGATTTCATCCGCCGCTTCAGCTAGGGACTTGGCTTGGCGTGCTATCATTGCCACACGATATCCGTTGCGGGCAAATTCATGGCTATACAGACAGCATCAGGAATTTTGAACACGGTGCAATCCTAGCCATGTCTCTGGGGCAAAGCATTACGCACGCAGTTGCATTGCCGGTCCCTGCGAGGAGCAACCAGTTGTGAGCTACGCTACGCCCGGTGCACATGTACGCACCTGTTCCAGAACCAACTCCGCATACAACGAGAATAGGCTATACGTAACCGCAAGAGTCCAACAAGTCAATTTCCCGCGCTATCATGGATTCGCTTTGCTCAAACCTTTTGGGCGTATTTCGGAACAATAGACATTCCCGACGTGCTGCGCGGGTGCTGAGAGTGGATGCGTGAAGATTACCGGATGACGCCGCAGCCTAAGCGCAATCCGGGGGCCCATCAGTTGACCGACAAAAACGGGGATACGTAAGCTGTTCCCACCACCCGTCACAATGTGACTGGCATGGCGCTCAACAGTGCGGGGTCGGGGTCACCTGATGGCAACGTTAGCGACGCTGCAGAAAACGCTAATGGTGCCACTGTTTTCCCCACCGCCGCCTCCACGACCGCGACCGCCGTTGTGAAGCAGAGTTTGGCAAAGTCTGAGGACATCCAGCCCACACGAGCTGACTGCTTATGTATGCCGTGTGCTGCGCGCTCCAATTAGCGCAGTATTAAGCTCAAGAGATGCCATTTCGCTAATCTTCTTATCAGGTTGAGAACCTTCTCTCACAACTCGAAGCCCGCTTCGACGACATGTCTTCGCAAATACTAGATCGCAGTATGTCTTGGTGTCAACCGTGTACCTCGATTTGAAGACTCATATTGTGACCCCTGTACTGCTCTAGTGGGTCAAATGTCTTCGCGCATCGATGCTCTCGAACATGCAATCCGAGACTTGATTGTCGGTGACATTGCGCATCCGTCAACGCCAAGCACACCTGGTCCCGTACTGGGGGGTAGCACACAGCGGCAGGGGAAACCAGTTGATAATGAATTATAACGTTGCCGCATGTCCGTGTTGGGCGAACAATACCGCCCCAATGTCTCGACTCTAACCTAATACATGCACCGTTTGACTGGATAATCCCCCGGCAGTCAACTTTGTCCTTCGCACTTCGTGCATTTCTGCAACTACCATAATACCAAGCACCGTGATTCACCGCCATTTGACATCGAAGTCCTCATGAGCTGGCGCGGGTGCTGCGCGGTGTATTAGGTGCAATCGCGGGGGGAATGTCCGATGGCATGGGTGAGGCAAGTTAAGTAGTGTTCGAAGTCAAGCAGCAAAGTATTTGTAAAGAAACCGCCATGACACGTTCTACATTCGCTGGCCGCCATCGAGTACGCACCAAGCATAGTACTAGTTTTTGTGAAATATTGAAGCCGATCCGAATCGAGTTAGCTGATGTAATCATGTATGTCACTGTTTGGTGACCGTGGGAACTAGTCACAACATAAAAGGACCGAGAACCACATCATCCTCCTCATCTGACCCCCCACCCTCTGTTCGTTCGCGGATGGTTGTTGAGGGGTCTGGCTTTTGTGCTGGTAAGTTACAGTGTCTTTTTTACTTTTGACCTGCACAAATCGTGCACGGCAGCGTGATGATTTTTTTCTTCTCTCCCCGTCCTACACGACCCTGACGAGCAGAGCAAAGTCGCAGTCTAGTGTCGCAGCTGGACATAGCGCAACCCTCTTCGCCTTTAGGTGAAGGGTTTATTGTGGGCTTGCCAGCCCTCTTCGTCTGATTGCCTTTTTTTTCTTCCTCACGAAATTTTTTTCATGGGTGACTTGACTTGACACTTTGTTCCCCTTCCCATAGTAGCGGATGTCCAGGCTAGCAACCCCACCACTGCCTAATGTAAGTGTCGATGTCCCTTTATGATTCATGTCCCTGGTACTTGGCTGCCCGCGCCCCGTGATGATGTATCCACATTCGCAGTCATCCACAGAAAGCACGGGGCTTCCCCAACTCCCCCAACGACAGCACGTATATTCCCCCTCCCACATGCGTGAAGTTGTCTCTCGCGAACCCAATCCGAGTGGATGGCTGAGCGCGGGAGCTAAGGGGCCGCCGTTCATGGTTGCGCTGCTTGTTTGTCAGGGTGGTGTGCGATGATGTCTGGTTTTAAACCACTTCCTTGGATGTCTGAGGGCATTGTTTTTGTCACCTCACGATGGAGCACGTCAACAGTGAGGAGAGCTAATGCTAGATTTGTCCCCAGGTTAATTCTTCGAAGCCCTTGCTTAGCGTAGTTAGATCCAATGTTGTAATCGTGCATGTGCTATCGTTCTCTAATGTCCATGCCTGCCTATCTGTGCACCATAATTGTCTCCCGTCCCGACTGAGCCTGGAAAAAAAAAAAAAAAAAAAACTCGATAAATGCGTTACGTAAGCCGGTACCAGACACGGCGCCCTGTTTCACCCACTGACCTCATGTCTTCTGGGCTGATTCCTAGCGCTGAAGTCGTTTCCCCCTTGCTGCCACCTCATCGTTCTACCCCTATAGTTGATCTTACATTGGAGGATAGTGGCGATGATGTGTCATTAGCTTCAACATCACGGGCAAGTGTAAACGCAAGCCACCACAAAACTCCATAGCTTAATTCTAATTTTTTTTTGTTTTTTGCAGACTGCGCCTCACAGGACACGCTCGCGTGTCGTAGTCGACGTCCCATCCGATGATGAAGTCATCGAAGTTGACCGAAACGGCAGAGCTGTCTCTCGTTCCCGCTTGCAACCCCAAGCCCAACGCTTTGGTTTGCCTGTATTACCAGGTCAGGCCGCTTGGAATGACACCGCCGATCAAGACCGTAATGCGACGGCGAACCTGCAAATACTAGACCCCGGCCCCGTTCTCCGGCGACACTATGCTCATCGATCCTCCAGCGTTCTTCCTGGTGCCCATCCTACACGCAACGTCGGTCTGGGAGGTGCAATTCTCTCCTTGGGCTCTACTCGCGGCACTCGCAGGATTGGATTTGCGGCAGAAACCCGTCTGCGAGACCCGAATGACGACGGCGGCAGACCTCCGCTGCGTCATCATCCCATTATATCTCGTTTCCTAGAAGCATTCATGTCTGGGCAACCGCTTCTCAATTTTGGCAGGGGGGCTGAGGAACAGGATTTCGGCGCGGTCCATCAAGGCAATTCGCCAGCTTTCGACCGAAGCTTTATTCACGCCAACAAGGCGCCTCGCCCGTCTTTCACATACGATTTCGACACTATCCCGTCACGTCAGCTTGCATCGCCACCCACTGTGCAACCCGCTTCTCGTTTCACCAACACAATATCAAACCTATTGAGTTCAAAGCGGAAAGCGTCGGCCATCGTCGACCTCGCTGCAGACGCCGAAGAAGCCAAAGTTAAGGAAGGCTCTTCGCAAAGCCTCCCAACCCTTGTCTGCGCCGGATGTGACAAACCACTGCTGCTGGGAGGAGGGGGCGACGATCGAATTTGGGGCCTTAGATGTGGCCATCTTATTTGTGGTGCTTGCCTCGACAGGATTGGATGTCCCTTACCTCCCAAGCCCAGACCCCTCATTGTCAAGTTGGAGGAAGCCCTCTCGACTGAACCTACCGAAGTATCCAGGGATGATCGACGGAAGTCGAAAGGAAAAGCACGCCAGATGTCTCCCCAGCGCTCGCCCGCGTATTCTCCCCCATTCCAGAACTCCTTGCTTGACATTTCGTCGCATCCTTCTGGCGCATCGGCATCCCGATATGCTAGCCTTCGTCCCCGCCGGAACATGGGAGCCAGCCAATCATTTGATCACCGACCAACGGCAACCTCACCAGAGCCCCCCCAAGCCACATCGTCTTCTTCAGGCGCATTGTTTGGCGAAACCGGGTCACAACAGACTACTGGCACAACTTCCAATCGGGGAGGACGAAAGAGAAAAGGAAAAGGTAGAGCAATCAAGTCTACAAGGCCGCGTGTCCTTCGGGAATGGGATTTTGCATGTCCAGTGGAAGGCTGTCATCGATTACACACGAGGGTTCTTGTTGGAACAACGTTAGATGACGCGTCGTGGAAGCCTAAAGGGGATGCTGGCGAGATAGCAGTGTACACAAGTTGATGCCATTGTGCTGTGGAACTGGAGCCGTCACTTATTCTTCGCATTTCTATACTTGTTAGTGACATGACCACCTGTATTGCAATGAATACAACACAGATTTGTCTAGCAGTAGAAGTAATCGATAGTATATACAACAGCAGATTATGCAATGTGAACACTCAGAGTTTGGGTGAGATCTTGAGCTTCTCTCGCAGCTTGGCCTAAAGTAGTGATTGGTCAGGAATGACATTCTAACCGCGCCGTTTACTCTCAGTGAAATCCACTCACGTCAACTTTATTCAGGTATTCACTAGTAGTGACCCAGTGCTCGCGCTTGGTTCTACAACAACAGTCCTCAGGCCAAACCATCATTACCGTCACCACAAAATGCATACCCTTTTACGCCATGAATCGTGATTGCGAGGTCTTTTGTCATAATGCCATCCTTGTCAATCACTTCAATGCAGGACTCTTCCAGCGCTTTGGCAAACGCGGCCAACTCGGGAGTGTCATCGAGCTTAGCACGGAAAGCAAGACCGCGTGTCCACGCAAAGATAGAGGCGACAGGATTTGTGCTTGTTTCGTTGCCTTTCTGATGTTCGCGGTAATGACGGGTAACAGTCCCTGTGAAATACAATTGTATGAGACATTCATCGGCGTGACATGCCGAGCGGAACTGACCATGTGCAGCTTCCGATTCGATCGTTTTGCCATCTGGTGTAATAAGCTCAGAAGTCATCATGCCGAGACTGCCGAACCCTTGAGCCAGAATATCAGACTACAAAAATGAGGGAAACCCCTGAGCTAATGCAGAACCATGTAAAACGACCACTAAACCGACCTGGACATCACCGTCGTAATTCTTCGTTGCCCAAACGAAGCCGCCAGCGCCTTTGATCACTTGCGCGACCATATCATCTATCAGACGGTGCTCGTACCAAAGGCCGAGTTTGTCGAAATCAGCCTTGTAGGTCTTCTGATACGCATCTTCAAATATGTCTTTGAACCGGCCATCGTACCTAGACAAATATGACACATGAGAAGTTGTGCATCATAGAGCGAGGTGGCGTACTTCTTCATGATTGTGTTTTTGGTGCTCAGGTACTGCGAGAGTCTTCAGTACGGGTGACCCGATATTGCATACGGCGAGCTTACGAGGGGCATCTTCTTCTGCAGGGCCATCTTGAAAGATGAGTGTGCGAAGCCTGTTATTGACTAAGAATGTCATGTTCAGCGAGACCTCCAACATAAATGCAGGAGACAGCCTACATCGTCCGTATTGTACATTGCCATCGCTACACCGGGTCCTTCAAAGTCATAGACATTAAGAACTTCTGACTTCCCGCTGTCCGGTGTGAAAACAAGCTGAAGCTTTCCAGGGCCCGGAGCCACGAAATCCGTCGATCGGTACTAGCAGAATTGATTCGTCGGTGAAAATTGAGCTTTCACAGATGTAAGGCATACATACCTGATCGCCAAAGGCATGTCGACCGATCACAATGGGTTTAACCCAACCGGGAATAGGTCTTGGTATCGACTCGAGTATGATAGGCTCCCTGAAGACAGTACCTCCAAGGATGTTGCGGATCTGACGGGCCAAAAATGAAATGAATGAGATTCATAGGCACCCGGAATTAATGGCTCCGGCGGTGGGGTTGCCAATCGTACCGTGCCATTCGGCGATTTCCACATCTGTTTTAGATTGAATTCTGGGACGAAAGAATGTTAGGAAGTCTCTTGGGAGAAATGGATTTGAAGGCAACCTTTGACGCGGGCTTCGTCTGGCGTTATTGTCGCACACTATAGATGTTCCGGGGGTTAAACGCACAATCGTGCTTGAGGAGGTCAACAGCGTGCCTTGATGCCAACAGAGTACTTCTTAATGGCTTCAGCAGAATTGACAGTGACCTGATCGTTGGTCTAGAGGAATCAAATGAGTATTAACACGAACGAATGAGTAGAGCGCGCTCACAGCATCGCGATTTTCGATTCCGAGATCATATCGGATCAGGTCGACGTTGAGATAGGGCAAAATGAGCTTGCAATGCGGTCGATGAGGATAAGTGTGGTCAGATAGAGTATCATTTCCGCATGTTGGTCGTTGCCCATATCACAGACCTGTTCACGGATCTGCTGCCAAATGATCCTTGTCATTTCATCGCCATCTAACTAGAGGAAGAGTCCACGCGTTGACGCATATTCGAACAAACCAAGATGTATATGAGGGTAGAGTTACCTCAACTACAGGATTCTTGACTACGATCCTGGTGTCGGTGGAGCTATCTAGTGGCAATGACAGTTCTGAGCATTTCGGCAGCGACAAGCGGCTGCAAAACTCACGACGCCGAGCCATAGTGATAGATATCCGGGGAATAATTCTTCGAGTACGCTGCACAAATGTCGCTGCTCTGATCATCGTCGCAGTCGAGTGAGGGTTTAGGGCCATTGGTGATCTCGTAATAAAATGAAAGGGACCGACTCACTCGCTAAGCGCCGTCGGCGTCCGCGGCTTCGATTCTACGATGGCGTATCTACCATATAGGCCGTAAGGTATGTTAGAGCAGAAATCAGACCTGTTGTCGCGAGGGATCGGGACAAAACGACCTACTGAGAGTGGCGCGATACGAACTGACCCTCCCTAGTCCGTTGCGAGCGGTTGGAGTGAAACGGGCATGGATTATGAGGAGCCTTAAAGGACTGCAGCGCCCTGCTAATAATTAAAACGTTGAAGTTCGCCTGGAACTTGGCTTGGATCGCCGTGAACGTGCGACTTCATGCGGCCGGCCATTTCACCACGGTAATTACTGACGGATGCGTATGTGCACCAGTGGACAAGTATAGCCTATCCACACTATTGTGGCTGTAGTGTCCACCATGGAACGGATCGACGGCTTGGTCGATGTGAGTGGGTGTTTGAAGTGATTCGCTGGGGAAGTAACACGAATTGAATATAGTGAGAACAGACCCAAATGCGAAAAGTACACGCGGTGGGATGAGCAAGCAACAATAAACGTAGCGTGCGTCTAGCAGTTATAATCAAGGGGGAAGGATATGCAACTAAGTTACTGCTCGCTGTAGACTGAAACCGGCAGACTTATAATAGTGGACAATCAAGGGGCCTTTGATGGCAGCAAAGGTTCGACCCGTTGGGGAGTCAGTGTAACGTCCGAATGCGAACACGTGAGCCCTGATTAGAGGGCCGGCTTGCCAACCACCAGGCCTAGTGCCATCCCATATCTCACAGCAAATGTGATGAACCGCATTGCAAGTGGATGATCCGGCTTACATAAACACTATCACCTTCATATACATGCGACCGACCATCCACACCGCTGCAGTCATGTTGAAGTGGAGAGTTCAGCCGCCAGAGCACGAAGAACAACTCCAGACAATACCGACAACTCGAACTGCTACCCTTGGACAGCGGATAGACGCGCGGACTCTTCAAACGGGCGCCCAGGAGTCGCAGAGCCAAGCGTCAATCTATTTAATGCGTCGTACTCATGAAATCTCCCCTCTGTACCATGGATGGTTGAGCCCGATGCAGCAATATTTTTGAATCTGTTTGGCAGGGTTGTGCACATAGTGTAATCTGTCATGCGCCGCGAAACAATGATCGCGTTGCATTTGGCAATGCACCGCAATTGGAGACTCCCAAAGCTTGAGCCCAGCAGGGAGTCTGGACCGAGCGCAAACAGTTTTCACCGCAACTTCATAAGCAGTGCTTCATCGAATAATATTTGCACTCTTTTGTCGTCGCCAACAACAAGGGAGGGAAGCCATGGACCTCGTCGTGGCGTAAGAACATATGTCCCAATTGCGAGAAAATCAACGAGATTGACGCATCACAAAGCCGGTAATTAGAGATTGGATTGGACAAGGAGTAACACCAAGTAACAGCACTGGAGCGGGGAAGTCCGGCTGTTGAAATCATTCATCGCCTGCGGACCACATAAAGCGCGCCGTCCCCACACCTGTTTTTCGCTATGAAGGTTTTCCCAGTTCAAAGCAATGACAGCATCATCTTACCGGAATTTATACCCGCACGCCGCTGGCCGGATCAGACGTTTCCTACGTCAGGCGGAAGCCAGCTGCCAGCTGAAATATCAGGGAAAACAGAACCAAGGGAGCAGCGCGATTGGATCCTCGGATGGTGCAGCGCTCATTCTCCTGTGTCGGCAACGAGCGAAAGCGCACTTGCTGCGTACACTACCAATCATCGGTCCTACTGGCGCGCTCCACTCGTCTGATGTCTGTTGTACATCATGGAGGTCCCCTTTGGGCCGGCCTTCCTCGTGCACTGTACGCTCAAACACGACGCAATGGCGTGCTGATTCTGATTCCGTCTAGACCATTTCGGTCGCGCCAACGTCTCTGCAGCGCCAATGTCACTCTTTGACGTGTTCCACTCGTCACCGTTTCCTTTGCCCAAGCTACCTCGCTTGTCGAAGGAGAGCTCTTGGGATACGACCTTCACACATCAAAGTTTGCCTGACTCCAATCTTGTGCTGGCGGCATTGGGGCACAACGTGTTCAAGGCATGCATTACCGATTGGCTGATTGATGCTGACCCTATGTTGACACAGCCAGAGCTCGAGGTATTGCCGCCATGTCGCGCACCGAAGCCTCTAAATCACTAGTTACCTCTCTAGGCTCGGACCAATGAACGCGTGAACGACCGGCTCCTATCTGCGTTCTCCGATGTCTATTCGATGCCCCCAGAACTCCAATATGCCAGCTCTATCAACGACGAGGACCGATTCACTACTGAGGACCGTGCGCATGTATTCCAAGCATACGTCGGCGCTCTGGAAAGAGATCGAGGATTCCAAGTCGTGAAGGATTGGGTGTACGAATTAATGGAGTGGGATAATTTGTTCGTCTTCTTTCTTATAAGCCGCCATTCGGCTGGTCGGCTCAAAAAACGCTCGTAGGACGATGTTAGACTTGCTCCATGAATGATTTGCTCTGTTAAGGTTCAGTACGAGACGATCTCAATTTCCTATAATGACCATGTGTTCTGCCTCCCTTCTACTCGTTCGTACCATGTTCGCTGCCCTCTGTGCTATATTTTGCTACGCCCAGGCCCCTCGGGCCATGTTATCAATCAAATCTGTTGAATCTGTTGTCGAAAATTACTTGGGAAGCTATGTAACCCCCGACTGTTCGCCCAGCCATTCTTTGAGCGGCTCCACTCAGCCAGTCCATAGATTGCGAACATGTATCCGAAATCATTAGGGATTGCTGGCGTTACGTGATAAGGTTAAGGCTCTGTCTCTGAGGCCACTATAAATGACCATTTTGCTGCAAGATCGATCTGTGCCTGATGCTGGTGGAATCGCTCTCGCAGACGTCATCGGCGTGGAAGGCGGAAGATATTAACGATGAAGCGATAAAGCGTCAGAGTAGCGGCAAATAAAGCGAAAACTAGTTGGAAACTCGACGGAGGCTTGATTTGCAAAGCTACGCATATGTGTGTTGTTTGGTTCCGTCGACGCCTCTACGTCAGCGTCTGTTCCTCGACCTGTTCTTTGTTCTCGTTGTCCACCGCGCGTCTTCGAGTTGTATCATCAACCTTTTGACTGTCATGAGGCACACAGCAGGGATCTAATTTGCAAACCCACTATATGCTATCCCGCGGGAATACCTGATCTGTCGATGTCCAAGCCTGAGCCTTGAGGCTGCAAAGTTTCGCTGTGCAATCAGCACGCGCTGCTTACACGTTATTGTCACAATGCCACGCATCGCTTTTAGGCCGCTTATAAGGCCCGATGCCCCTCACTTCATATTGGATTGGGCTCTCGTATTTTGTCCCACTAAGTTGTCCCCTTCACCGACCTTGGTTCCACCCACTTCACCGCTTCCCTTTTTCACGCAAACCTTGTCGAGCGAGCTCGTTTAGTTCCATATTCAAAACACCATGTCGAAAATGTCCCCGTCTATCGCTGTCTTTGACGTCCAGAACGTCTATCACACATCTGACCTTCCCTTACCCGATCTACCCCAACTCAAAACTCGGAGGTTGTGGGATATGGTTTTTACTCATGGCTCGTGCGCCGCCTTTCACAATGCCCACTTAGCCATCTTTGTGCCTTACCGCCCATTTCCAGTTTGCCCAACTCTAACAGAGTCATCGCTGTGCTGGGCTACAGAATCTTAAACACATGTGTGACAGAGTGGCTGATCAACGCTGACCCTGGGCTGACGAGTGGTGACCTCACGGTAAGCCGCGGTGCGCCTTGAGGAAATGGCATGGTTTTTCATTTCCCCGGTGTATTCTAGATCCGCCTCTCCGAACGCGTCAACGACGCCTTATTAGCGGCCTTCGCCGACGAGCATGCGCTATCCCCTCGCTTGCAATTTGCGAAGCGCTCTCCCAAGGCTGCACGGATGACAACGGAAGTGAAGGCTACATTGTTCGCTGCGTATGTCGGCGCTGTCTACCGGGATCATGGTTATGATGTTGCGCGGGATTGGATATTTTCGCTGATGGACTGGGATAACCTGTAAGCCTTTCCGATCCGGCTTCGAGCCCACACTCGACATTAATCGAACTTGGCGGCTTGATATCTAACGTTAGGACCATGCTGCAAGTCTTGAAGGCCGGCGTTTGACGGTCATCTAATAGCCAAAATCACTGTTCATTCGACATGGTCATCGCTCGCTCTTTCCCCAACCCCCTCTTATAAATACCTCGGCCGAGCCCATATCTTGTCTGGTTCGCTCCGACTCGATGAACAACCTGGCTCCGCCAGTCGGTCCACAGGACACTTTCCTTGCACGTAGTTCCTCAGCTAGCTGGCTCGTTGACGTGGCGCCGAGTCGCCATAAAGTTGTAACAATTATTCCTTACTACGTATTCCTCCCGGGTGCGTGCGCCTTCCAATATCAGCCACGAGGCGTTGATTTCGTTTCATGCGTGAGGGGTCGATAACGTTAGCGTAAAAGGAACACAACACGTATCACCCA
>Ga0307508_10003284_pt1 | contig 16480 bp, 12 predicted proteins | sample 9_EM_MG_FD_203089 | JGI IMG/M metagenome (GOLD analysis project Ga0307508, IMG submission 203089) | Populus trichocarpa ectomycorrhiza microbial communities from riparian zone in the Pacific Northwest, United States - 9_EM | ecosystem: Host-associated > Plants > Roots > Unclassified | place...
ACGACCACCGCGTAGCCGGTCCCGGCCAGCACGGTGCACCCCTGGTAGACCATGCAGGAACGGTCCGCCAGATCGGCGCCGGGCGTGGCGGCGGGGTCCTTGGGGACCGGCCCCGACTCGCCGGTCAGCCCGGCCTCGTCCAGCTCCATCCGGTCGCTCACCAGCAGCCGGGCGTCGGCCGGTACGACGTCGGAGGGCCGCAGCGCGATGATGTCGCCGACCGTCAGCTCCTCGGCGGGCGTCCGCCGCGCCGGGGCCGCGGTCAGCCCGGCGAAGAACGCCTCGCGGTCCACCGCCATCCCGTCCGCCAGGGACATCGCGGGCGTCCAGTCGACCAGCCGGGCGTGTCTCTGCTCGCTCAGCAGCAGACCCCGCAGCGAGTGGTCGGCCCGTAGCCGCTGGGCGCCGCTGATCACCGCGTTGCCCGCCATGACTCCGGCCACGAGGAGGGAGTCCACCCCGGACCCCACCGCCGCGGATGCCGCGGCGCCCAGGGCCAGCACGGGGGTGAGCGGATCGTGCAGCTCCTCGCGCACCGCACCGGCCAGCGCCGCGGTCTCCCGGCTCAGCGCGCCGACGGGGGAGGCGGCGGCGCCCGCGGCCGCGGCCCGTACGACCATCCCCGCGGCCTTGCGCACCGGGCGCAGCCCGGCCGCCCATACCGGGCGTGTCGCCCCGGCCTCCTCGCCGTGCGACTCGCCGGAGGCCGACACGCCGGACGCCGATCCACCGGAGGCCGACTCGCCCGAGGCCGGTGGCTCCGCCCGGTGCTCCTGGAACGCGCGGGTCACGCTCAGCGTCTCCCGCGCCCCCAGCGTGTGCCAGTTGCCGCGGACCCGCTCCTCCGGAAGCGGGCGGCGGTGCACCCGGCGCGCCGCGCCGATCCCCCCGAGCACGGCCAGGAAGGCCGCGCTGTACACCGGGGAGGTGGCGAAGCCGACCGCCGTGGGCCGGGTGCCCGCGGCGGCGATGAGCGCGCCGAGTGCGGAGCCGCCCATCGACAGCCGGGCCGACCGGTGGCTGACCCCGCGCGCGTCCTCCAGCGCCCGCAGCACGCGCCAGGCCTGGGCGAGCCCGGGGCCGCAGATCAGATCCGCCGACCAGCACACCCGTGACTCGCCACGCCGTACGACCCCGATGCCGAGATCGGCCGCGCTCAGCGCCTCGTCCTCCCCGTCGCTGATCAGCAGCACGCCGTGGCCGTCGGTCTGCAGCCGCCGCACCCGCTCGGGAAGTGCCGGGCCGCGGGCGAGCAGCTCGTCCGCCCAGGGGGCGATCTCCTCCGCGCTCGCGTGCTCGGTGAGCACCAGATGGTCCGCACCGGCGCGGGCGGCGGCCACCACGGCATCGGTCAGCGGGTCGAGTTCACAGCCGAGGCGGACCCGCGCCTGCCGTCGGCCGTGCGGATCGCGCAGGTCCACGGTCATCGCCGACGGGCTCGACGGATGCGCCGCGGGGACGTCGTCCGGCCGCTCCAGCAGCCAGGAGCCACGGGTCCAGGGCCCCTGGCCGGAGAGTTCCGGCAGCGCGCGGCGGTCCAGGACGGACTGGGCGGCGCTCCACGCCCCGGCCTCGTCCAGATCGCCGACGGTGGCCACTGACAGCAGCCGCGGGCGCCGGGTGCACAGCACCCCCGAGTCGATCAGGACCGCCGAAATCCGGTCCAGCCGCCGCAGCGCGGCGCCGTCCATGGGCACCACGCCCTCGTGGGCCAGGGCCTCGCCCAGCCGAGCGGCGAAGGCCTCCCGGCCCGCGCCGGCGGCCCTCGGCACGGTGGCCAGGATCGCCTCCGCGGCCCGCGCCGGGTCCCGGGTCCAGGCCAGCAGCCCGCCCGCCCCGGTCAGGGACGCCAGTGAGATGCGGTCGACACAGGTCTCGACCGGCCCGGCGGGCAGCGGCGCCGGACGGGCGACAGGGCGATGCGAGCGTGGCGGCAGCCCGTCCGAGCCGGGCACCAGACCGGGCTCGCGGCGCTGCCATACGTCCTGGCGGCCGCGGATCTCGGCGAGTTGCAGCAGGCGCTGCACCGCGTCCAGGGCCAGCGGCACCTCACCCCGGGTCAGCGCGTGCACCACCGCGCTCGACACGCCGAGCAGCAGGGTGGTGTGGGCGTGGCCGAGCCGGGACTCCAGCAGACCGCGCAGCCGTGGCTGGATCTCGGCCATCACCACCGGGACCCGCAGCGCGGGGGTCAGGGCGGGCAGCAGCGTCACCCGCCGGACGGCGGCCGTCATCAGGCCCACGCAGTCGGCGACGAGGGCGGTGGCGGCCAGCGTGGCGGGAGCGGTGTCGTACGGCGGGTACGGGCGGTCGGCCGGGAAGCTGTCCGAGCCGCTCCCGTGTGCCTTCTCGATGTGCTCGATCACCTGGAGCACATCGTCGGTGTCGACATGGCCTTCGTCGTAGTCGACCAGCACCTGGCCCACGGCCGCGTTCACCTCGGCCCAGTTGACGCCGTGCAGACGGCGCAGCGCGGCCGTCAGCTGCCCGGCCAGCTTGTCGTGCGCCTCCCCGTGTCCGGTGAGCCCGCGCACCTCCACATGCGCCCGGCCCGTACGCGCCCACACCCAGCGGCGGGTGCGCTGATCGCCGCTGTCCCGCAGGACGTCGGCGGCGTCCGCGAGGCGCAGCCGCAGTCCACTGACGCCGCGGGCCGGAAGGGCGATGAGATCGGACAGCATCGCAAATGGCAGCACCGGCCGCGCTCCCTCGGTCGCCGGACGTCCCCAACGGCAGTATGTTTACCTAATTCCCGCAAAAGCTAACAAAAGGGACGGCCAGAAGGAGGACGGCGTGAGCGCAGCCACGACATCCAAGACGACCGAGACCCGGAAGACGGGCCGGACCGCCGCGAAGAACGGTGCTCGCACGGTCACCTTCACCGTTCCGCGCGCCGCGGTGGCCACGGCGAACGTCGCCTCGATGCCGATCAGGACCGCGCGGCGGGTGCTGCCCGCCAAGGGCGGGCTTCCGCTCTACCTCGGCCTCGGCGCGATGGGCGTCGCGGGCGTACTGGAATGGCCGATCGCGGTGGGCGTGGGCCTCGGCTACGCCGTGCTGCGCAACCCGCCGCCGGGCTCTGTGGAGCCGAACGCGAAGGGCGCGGCCGGGTAACGCCGTTCGCCCCTGCCTCACCGGCCCGGCGGGTGCGTCTGCTCCAGCCGGACCGGGGGCAGGAACTCGCCGATCAGGGTGCGATGCCACCACCCGCCCCCGGCGCGCCGCTCCCGCCGGGTGGTGAAGCGGTAGAGGTACAGCCGGGCCCGCACGTGAGTGGGCGGCGCGTCCGGGAAGGGGCAGCCGCGCAGCAGCTTCAGCGTGGCCCGGTCGTTCACCAGCAGCTTGCCGACGAGCGGGGTGAACCACGGTTCGGCGTACGCGGCCGAGATCCCGGCGAACCACATCATCCAGTCCAGCCGCAGGTGGTACGGCGCGAACTGGCGCGGCATCCTGCGCACATCGCCCGGCTTGCCCCGGAACTCGTACTCCTTCCATACGGTGTCCGGGGTGAGTACGGGTGCGGCGGTGCCCTCGATCACCACCTCCTGGCGGCTGCGGTTGACGCTGCCGAAGGCCCCGTAGGTGTTGACCAGATGGAGCGGGTTGAAGGAGTAGTTCATCAGCTGACGGCCCGAGAGGAGATTGCGGGCGGGCCAGTAGCTGAGCACCACGACGAAGACGAAGACCGCCGCCACCAGGACCTCGTACCAGACCGGGGGAGCGGCGAGCGGGGGCGGTGTCGGCAGCGGCAGCACCTCGGCGGCCAGCCGTCCGTCGACCGCGGAGAGGGCCAGCAGGATCGTCACCCAGTTCAGCCAGGAGAAGTTTCCGGAGGCCACCAGCCACAGCTGGGTGACCACGATGACGCCCGCGGCCACGCTCGCGGCGGGCTGCGGGGTGAACAGGGCCAGCGGGACGACCAGCTGGGCCACATGGTTGGCCGCCGTCTCGACTCGGTGCAGCGGCTTCGGCAGATGGTGGAACCACCAGCTCAGCGGGGACGGCATCGGCTGCGTCTCATGGTGGTAGTACAGACAGGTCAGATCGCGCCAGCAGCGGTCCCCGCGGAGCTTGATCAGCCCCGCGCCGAACTCCAGCCGGAACAGCAGCCAGCGCAGCAGCCACAGGACCAGGACGGGCGGCGCGGTTCGCCCGTTCCCCAGGAACAGGGCCAGGAACCCGGCCTCCAGCAGCAGCGACTCCCAGCCGAACCCGTACCACGTCTGCCCCACGTTGACGATCGACAGATACAGCAGCCACAGCACCAGCCACGCGGCCATCGCGGCCCAGAGCGGTACCTCGTCGGCGGCCCCCGCCAGCACGGCGGCGGCCAGCGCGGCGCCGAGCCAGGCGCAGACGGTGAAGAAGCGGTCGGAGTAGTGCAGATGGAAGAGGCTGGGTGAGCGGCGGAACGGTACCCGCGCGGTGAACCGGGGCACCGGGGTGAGCCCCCGCTCGCCGATCAGGGCCCGCCCCTGGTGGGCGGCCGTCAGGAAGGCGATCAGATAGATGGCGGCCAGCCCTCGTTGGAAGACCAGCCGGCTCAGCCAGTAGCCGGATGAGGTGAACCACTCCATAAGGGCTGCTCCCTGGGCCTGTTGCCGCCGCGGCCTGCGGCTATCCGTACCACCTCCGGCGAGTGCCCGCAGCGCGGCGGGGCATGCGGGTGTCCGGCGGGGTGAGGCGCGCGTACCGGCTGAACCGGTTCAGGCCTTCCGGGCGGGTGGCGGCGCCGTGCTGGCGCGGGGGGTGAGGGCCGGGGTGGGGGCCTGATGGGCGCGGGGCTCGGCCCGGTCCAGGACGTCGAACAGCCGCCGCGCCACCTCCGCGCCGAAGCCGAACACATCGTGGCTCATCGCGGAGAGCGTCGGATGGGTCAACCGGCACAACTGCGAGTCGTCCCACGCCAGCAGCGACACGTCGGACGGCACCGCGAGCCCCATCTCGGCCGCCACCGAGAGACCGGCCACCGCCATGATGTCGTTGTCGTAGATGATGGCCGTGGGACGGTCGCCCGAGGCCAGCAGGGCGCGGGTGGCCCGCGCCCCCTCCTCGCCGGAGAAGTCCGTGGCCACCGTGCGCCCGGCCCCGAGCCCCAACTCGCCCAAGGTGGCCTCGAAGGCCGCCGTACGCACGGTGCTGTGCCCGAGCGCGGGGACGCCGCCGACCCGGGCGATCCTGCGGTGGCCGAGGGCTGCCAGATAGCGCACCGCCTCGTCCACCGCGGTGGCGTCGTCCGTCCACACCGAGGTGAGCCCGCCCGCCAGGGACGGATGTCCGGCGGCGACGGCGGGCAGCCCGAGCCGCCGCACCGCGGGGACGCGCGGATCGCCGTCGCGCAGGTCGACCAGGATCGAGCCGCCCACCTGCCGCCCGCGCCACCACGCCTCCTGGACCGCGATCTCCTCCTCCACGTCCCGTACCAGCCGCAGCAGCAGCGAGCAGGACCGCTCGGCCAGCACGCTCTCGATGCCCGAGACGAACTCCATGAACCACGGCTCCAGGCCCAGCATCCGGGCCGGGCGGGCGATGGCCAGACCGACCGTGTCCACCCGGGAACCGGCCAGCGAGCGCGCCGAGAGATGGGGAGCCCAGCCCAGTTCGCGGGCGGCCGCGAAGATACGGTCCCGGGTGGCGGGGGAGACCCCGGGGCGGTCGTTGAAGGCGAGGGAGACCGCGCCTTTGGAGACCCCGGCGCGCGCGGCCACGTCCCGTATGGTGACGCGCCGCCCCCGGCCCGCCCCGGCCCCGCCGGCTTCGCTGACCTGGCTGACCTGGCTGTCCGTCCTGTCCCCGCTGTTCATGAACCGTGCTCCCCCGTGTCCGGCCAGTGTGAACCGCCACACGATATCGCGGTGGTAAACCGGTTCAGCGGGGTCGCGGTGAGGTTCAGGGAGCGGGCGGCGGCGGGGTTTCGCGGGCGTCGCCGTCGGCGAGCCGGTGCCGGAGCGTCCGGCGCAGCGCGTGCAGGTCGAGCAGCCCCGGCGGCACCGGCAGCCGGTGCCACGGCACATAGCGGTCGACCAAGCCGAAGGCCAGCCGCGCCCCCGCCCGCACCGGCGCCCCGAGGACCGTGGCGCCCGGCGGCGGCGCGGTGCCGGAGCACAGCCCGAAACGGTGCGCGGCGGCCGCCTCGTACGCCGCCTTACGGGCCCGGTTGAGGTTGCCCAGCGGCCGGAACTCCGCCGTGGTGTGCCACGGGTTGAACGCGAGCTGCTCGACCCGGCGGGCCGCCGACCGGGCCCCGGGGGTGTCCAGATCCTGGCGGGGCACGGTCAGCAGCGCCACCGGGACGACGGGGGCGTCGCTCTCCCGCCACTCCACCGAGCCGTCCTCGACCGGGGTGCGGCGCTCGTCCGCGTAGCGCTGCACACACAGCTCGAAGCACACATCGCCGGTGGCCAGCCGCATCGTCAGCTCATGGCGCAGATAGTCCGGGTCGGAGCTGTCGGGCAGTGGCGCGGGGGTGCCGCCGGGGGCCGGGCGCAGCTGGTAGCGCACCGGTCCGGCCGCGCCCCACAGGACCGCGCCCCGGCTCCAGAACGTCTCGCGGGCCAGCGAGCCGACCGCGTAGCGGGTGGCCGTGTCCACATTGCGGCGCATCCGGTCGGCGGCTCCCCACCCGACGGCCAGCGGCAGCCTGACGAACAGCCCGAACGCCTTCTCGACGCCGGTGTCCGCGCCCGCCGTGGCCTTGGCGAAGGCGACGAACTCGCGTGCGTCGGCGGCGTGGGACACCGGAAAGCTGGTGGCCAGCAGATCGTGGCTCTCCCCGGGCGCGACCTGGACCCGCACCGCCATCCCGCGCAGATCGGGCGTGGCGTCGTGGCGCTCGGCGCCGCTCTCGTTGGACAGCCGCACCACGGCCGGGTACGCGGCGCCCGGCCGGGCGTACCCCACGCACAGCTCGGGCGGAAGGCTGTCGTGGAAGCGCAGCCGCGCGTTCTCCACACCGAGCGCCGCCTTCGCGTGGAACGTGCGCAGCAGCTGGGCCGCGCCCGACGCGCGCTGGCGCGCCCGCTGGACGCCCATCAGGTCGCGCGCCAGCTTCTCGAAGAGCAGCCGTTCGGCCTCGGGGCTGCCTCCCTGGTACGCCTCATGAGCCTCGTACGGCTCGTACGGCTCGTACTGCTCGTACTGCGGTACGGACCGCTCACGCTGTCCGGTGTCGGGCATGGGGACTCTCCGTACAAGGACACAAGGGGGTGCAGGGGGATGTAGAGGGGTACAGGGGGACAAAAGAGGAACAAGAGCGACAGTAGGGGAGCGGGCCGCACCCCGCAGCCCGGAGTGGTACGGGGGTGGAGCGCGGACGGCCGGGCGCGTACCGGCAGGTGCTGCGGCACACTGGTGGCATGCCGGAGCTGCCCGAGGTGGAGGCCCTCGCCGGAATCCTGGCCGACCGCGCCGTGGGCCGGGAGATCGCCCGCGTCCTGCCCGTCGCGGTGAGCGTGCTGAAGACCTACGACCCGCCGCTGACCGGCCTCGAAGGCCGCACCGTCACGGCGGCCGGCCGCCACGGCAAGTTCCTCGACCTGGCCACCGACGGCCCCCATCTGGTCGTCCACCTCGCCCGGGCGGGCTGGCTGCGCTGGAAGGACGGACTGCCCCAGGCCCCGCCGCGCCCCGGCCGGGGCCCCCTCGCCCTGCGGCTGCTGCTCGCCGGACCGGAGCGCTCCGGTTTCGACCTCACCGAGGCGGGCTCCCGCAAGGGGCTGGCCGTGTACTGCGTACACGACCCCGCCGAGGTCCCGGGCATCGCCCGCCTCGGCCCCGACCCGCTCGACGACGCCTTCACCCTGGAGGCGTTCGCCGGGCTGCTGCGCGGCGTACGCCACCGGATCAAGGGGGTGCTCCGCGACCAGGGCGTCATCGCCGGGATCGGGAACGCCTACTCCGACGAGATCCTGCACGCCGCCCGGATGTCGCCCTACCGGCTCGCCTCCGATCTCACCGAGGAGGAGATCGCCGTCCTGTACGAGGTGATGGGCGCCACCCTGCGCGACGCCGTCGAACGCTCCCGGGGCCTTGCGGCCGGGGACCTCAAGGCGGAGAAGCGCGGCGGGATGCGGGTGCACGGCCGTACTGGTGAACCCTGCCCGGTGTGCGGCGACACCGTCCGCGAGGTGTCCTTCAAGGACTCCTCGCTCCAGTACTGCCCCACCTGCCAGACCGGCGGCAAACCCCTCGCCGACCGCCGGATGTCCCGGCTGCTGAGATAGGCGGCTCATCCAAGGAGCGGTTTCAAGGGGCGGCTCATTTAGGCCCCCGCCCGCACCGGCCTGCGCGAACCGGCCCCGGGACCGGCGTCCGGGCCCTATGGTGCTGTCACCTTATTGAAGACCCTCTGTCACGGAGCACCATGACCAAGGCCCTGATCATCGGTGGCGGCATCGCCGGTACGGTCACCGCGATGGCCCTGCACAAGGCGGGTATCGACGCGGTCGTCCACGAGGCGTACCCCCCGGACGCCACCGACACGGGCGGTGCGTTCCTCGTTGTCGCGAACAACGGCCTGGAGGCGCTGCGCACCATCGACGCCCATGGACCGGTCCTGGAGCACGCCTTCCCGGCCACCCGCGTCGAGTTCATCAGCAACACCGGCAAACGGCTCGGCGACAAGCCGATGGCCGGTGCGGAGGACGGCGGGCTCGGGGCGGTCACCATCAGGCGCGCCACGCTGGCCCGGGTGCTGCGCGAGGAAGCGACGCGCCGCGGCGTACGCATCGAGTACGGCAAGCGGCTGCTGGCCGCCCAGACCGGCCCGGACGGCAGCGTCGTGGGCTCCTTCGCGGACGGCGGGCGGGCCAAGGGCGACATCCTCATCGGCGCCGACGGCATCCACTCCCTCATCCGCCGGACCATCGACGCGGGCGCGCCCCGGCCCCGCTACACCGGACAGCACACGGTGTGCGGCTACACCCGCGACGCCGCCGCGCCGTCCGCCCCGGACACCTACACGATGGTCTTCGGCAAGCAGGCGTTCTTCGGCTGCACCGCCGCGCCCGACGGCGATGTGTGGTGGTTCAGCAACGCCCCGGCCGCCGAACTGTCCAAGGCCGAGCTGGCCGCCGTCACCCCCGAGCAGTGGCGGGAGCGGCTGGCCGAGCTGTTCGCCGAGGACCAGACCCCGGCCGCCGACATCGTCCGCGCCACCGGCGAGAACATCGTCGCCACCGCCGCGTACGACCTCGTCTCCACCCCCGTCTGGTCCGAGGAGGGCCTGGTCATCGTGGGGGACGCGGCACACGCCTGCGCGCCCAACGCCGCCCAGGGCGCCTCGATGGCCATCGAGGACGGTGTGGTGCTCGCCAAGTGCCTGCGCGACCTGCCCGGCCCGCGGTCGGCGTTCGCCGCGTACGAGGGGCTGCGCCGCGAACGGGTCGAGAAGGTGGCCGCGAACAGCGCGGGCCTGGCCCGCCGCAACGCCCCCGGCCCGGTCAAGCGCGCCCTGCGGGACGCCACGATGGCCCGCAGACTCGACCGGGCGGGCACCACCGGCGGCGACGACTGGCTGACCGGCTACCGCGTCGACTGGGACGAGCCGGTCCGCGCCTAGCCGCTGGGTGCCGTCGGGCATTGTCCACCGGGCCGAGGCCCACCGCTACCCGGGTTTGGCCTCGGCCTGTACGGGCACTTGGAGCGCTCTGCCCTCGTCACGCCCGGGAGTCCGTGTGAGCCCAGTACGCATCGTGATCGTGGGGGCCGGTTTCGCCGGTTACCAGGCCGCTCGTACGCTGTCACGCGCCCTGCGCCGCTCGGCGGAGCTCGTCCTGATCAACCCCAACGACTACTTTCTGTACCTGCCGCTGCTCCCCGAGGTGGCCGCCGGTGTCCTGGAGCCCCGCCGGGTGTCGGTGTCCCTCACCGGCACCCTGCCGCACGTCCGGCTGGTGCTGGGCAACGTCGACTCCGTCGACCTCACCGGCCGCCGGGTCACCTGGACCGACCCCGAGGGCGGACACGGCGACATGGGCTACGACCGGCTCGTCCTGGCGGTGGGCAGCGTCAACAAACTGCTGCCGATCCCCGGCGTGGCCGAACACGCGCACGGCTTCCGCGGCATGCCCGAGGCCCTCTTCCTGCGGGACCACGTCACCCGCCAGATCGAGATGGCGGCCAACACCCGCGACCCCCGTGAGCGGGCCGCGCGCCGCACCTTCGTGGTGGTCGGCGCCGGATACACCGGCACCGAAGTGGCGGCCCACGGCGTGCTGTTCACCAATGCGCTCGCCCGCCAGAACGCCGCGCTGCGCCACGACCCGCCGCCCCGCTGGGTCCTGGCCGACGTCGCCGACCGAGTGCTGCCCTCACTGGACGAACGGCTGTCCCGTAGCGCGGACCGGGTGCTGCGGCGGCGCGGTGTGGACATCCGGCTGGGCACCTCGGTCAAGGAGGCCACCTCCGACGGGGTGCTGCTCGACGACGGCGACTTCATCGACACCCGGTCGCTGATCTGGTGCGTCGGCGTACGCCCCGACCCGCTGGTGGAGGACCTCGGGCTGGCGACCGAGAAGGGGCGGCTGCGGGTCGACCAGTATCTGGCCGTGCCCGGCCATCCGGAGGTGCTGGCCTGCGGGGACGCCGCCGCGGTGCCGGACCTGACCCGGCCGGGCGAGTTCACGGCGATGACCGCGCAGCACGCGCAGCGCCAGGGCAGGGTGGCGGCCCGCAACATCCTCGCCTCCCTCGGACGCGGCACCCCGCGCCCGTACAAACACCACGACCTGGGGTTCACGGTCGACCTCGGCGGGGTACAGGCGGCCGCGGACCCGCTGCACATCCCGCTGGCCGGACCCGCGGCCAACGCGGTCACCCGCGGCTACCACCTGATGGCGATGCCCGGCAACCGGGTCCGGGTGGCCGCCGACTGGCTGCTGGACGCGGCGCTGCCGCCGCAGGCGGTGCAGTTCGGCCTGGTGCCGTCCTGGTCGGTGCCGCTGGCCACCGAGTCACCCGAGGTCGTGCGGCACAGCCGCGACGGCGGCTGAACCCCCGGAAGGCTGAGTCGCCCGAAGGCTGAGTCGCCCGAAGGCTGAGCCGCCGAAAGGCTGAGTCGCCGAAAAACGTGGAAGGAGAACAATGCGACACGAACAGCTCAGCGAGCTCGGGCAGCAGCTGCGGGTGGACTCCGTGCGGTCCTCGTCCGCCGCCGGGTCCGGACACCCCACGTCGTCGATGTCGGCGGCGGACCTGATGGCCGTCCTCATGGGCAACCATCTGCGCTATGACTTCGAAAAGCCGGAGTACCCGGGCAACGACCACCTGATCTTCTCCAAGGGCCACGCCTCCCCGCTGCTGTACTCGGTCTACAAGGCGGCCGGGGCGCTCAAGGACGAGGAACTGCTCACCTTCCGCACGCTCGGCAGTCGGCTGGAGGGCCACCCCACCCCGGAACTGCCCTGGGTGGACGTGGCCACCGGATCGCTGGGTCAGGGGCTGCCCTTCGGCGTCGGCATGGCGCTGGCCGGAAAGCGGCTCGACCACGTCTCCAGCCGGGTCTGGGTGCTGTGCGGGGACAGCGAGATGGCCGAGGGCTCGATGTGGGAGGCGTTCGAGCACGCGGGCCACGAACGGCTCGACAATCTCACCGCCATCATCGACGTCAACCGGCTCGGCCAGCGCGGGCCCACCCGCCATCAGTGGGACCTCGACGCCTACGCCCGCCGCATCCGCGCCTTCGACTGGCACACCGTCGAGGTCGACGGGCACGACATCGCCGCGATCGACCGCGCGTACGGCGAGGCGACGTCGACCGTCGGCCGCCCCACCGCCATCATCGCCCGCACCCAGAAGGGCCGCGGTGTCGCCTCCGTGGAGAACCACGAGGGCATGCACGGCAAGCCGCTGAAGGACCCCGACGAGGCCATCGCCGAACTCGGCGGTGTACGGAACATGGCGGTACCGGTGCTCGGCCCGCCCGCGGAGAAGCCCACCCGGCCCACCTCGGAAGGCCCGCTGAGCCTGCCGCGCTTCAACACCGGCGACACCGTCCCCACCCGCGACGCGTTCGGCGAGGCGCTGGCCGCCGTGGGCACCGCCCGCGGCGATGTGGTGGCGCTCGACGGCGAGGTGGGCGACTCGACCCGGCTGGAGTACTTCCACAAGGAACACCCCGAGCGCTACTTCGAGTTCTACATCGCCGAACAGCAGATGGTGGCCGCCGCGGTCGGCATGCAGACGCGCGGCTGGACCCCGTACGCCTGCACCTTCTCCGCGTTCCTCACCCGCGCCTACGACTTCGTGCGGATGGCCGCCGTCAGCCGCGCCGATCTCAACCTGATCGGCTCGCACGCCGGGGTGGCCATCGGCCAGGACGGGCCCTCGCAGATGGGCCTGGAGGATCTGGCGGCGATGAGGGCGGTGCACGGCAGCACCGTGCTCTACCCGTGCGACGCCAACCAGACCGCCCAGCTGACCGCCGCCATGGCCGACCTGTCGGGCATCCGCTACCTGCGCACCTCGCGCGGCGGAACGCCCGTCATCTACCCGTCCTCCGAGCGCTTCCCCATCGGCGGCTCCAAGATCCTGCGCGCCACCGAGAGCGACCGCGTCACCCTCGTCGCGGCCGGGATCACCGTCCACGAGGCCATCGCCGCCGCCGACCGGCTCGCCCGGGACGGCATCTCCGCCCGCGTCATCGACCTGTACTCGCTCAAGCCGGTCGACGCCGAGGCGCTGCGCACCGCAGCCGAGGTGACGGGCCGTCTGATCACCGTCGAGGACCACCACCCCGAGGGCGGGGTGGGCGACGCGGTCCAGGGCGCCTTCGCCGACGGCCGCCCGGCACCCCGTATCGTGCGGCTCGCCGTGCGGAACATGCCGCTGTCCGGCACCCCGGCCGAGCAGCTGAACCAGGCCGGGATCGACGCCGAGGCCATCACCGCGGCGGCCCGCGAACTCGTCGCCGCCTGACCCCGGAACACTTCCCGACCCCGCAACACCCCTATGTGACGCGGCTCCTCTCGTCACCCGTCGGCCCCTCCCGTACGCTGCTGCCCGGTTGTGACAGCGGCGGCAGGGGTGGGGCAGATGGGCAACTCGGGGAGAACCGCGTCCGGCGGGGCGCGGCACACGCGGACGGTGGCGGTCGCGGCGGCGGCCGCCGCACTGTGGGTGACGGCGGCGGAGGGCGCGAGCCCGGCCGCCGCGGCCGAGCCGTCGTACGCCGCCACCACCGGGGTGGGTGTGCACAACGCGTACGAGAAGGCCAAGTATCCGTACTTCGCCGACGCGCTCGACTCCGGCGCCTCCCTGCTCGAACTCGACGTGTGGACCAACGCGTTCGGCGCCGGGTGGCGGGTCTCGCACAGCAACCCGCTCGGCAACGACAACAACTGCGAGAACGCCGCCACCCCCGCCGAACTGCGCACCAAGGCCCGTGACCAGAGCCTGGCAGGCTGCCTCGCCGACATGAAGGCCTGGCACGACGCCCACCCCGGCCACCGTCCCATCGTCATCAAGACGGAAATGAAGGACGGCTTCTACGGCAAGAGCGGCCGCGGCCCCGACGACCTCGACGCACTCCTGTCCGGCACGCTCGGCGACGCGCTGCTGCGCCCCGCGGACGTGGTGGGCGACCATCCCGACCTGGACGCGGCGGTACAGGCCGGGGCCTGGCCGTCCCGGTCCGCGCTCGCGGGCAAGTTCATCGTCGAGCTGATCCCGGGCACCGTCGAGGAGAACAACCCGCTCGACACCCTGTGGACCGACCGCGAATACGCCACCCATCTGCGCGACCTCGCCGCCGCCGGACAGCTCCGCCGGGCGGCCGCCTTCCCCGCCGTCCACAACGCGGCAGCCGGTGACCCGCGCACCCGCTACCAGGACACGGCGATCCGCCCGTGGTTCGTGTTCTTCGACGGCGACGCCTCGGCGTACGTCACCCAGAACATCGACACCGCCTGGTACGACACCCGCCACTACATCCTGATCATGACGGACGCGCAGAACGTCGCGCCCGCCATCGACGGCACCAGCCCCACCGAGGCCCAGGCCCGGGCGCGGGTGAACGACCTCGCCGCCCGGCACGCCAGCTTCGCGACCGCCGACTGGTATCCGCTGCCGTCCGTGCTGTCCGCCGTCGTCCCCCGTGGCTGATGCCGCTTGGTCGTGGTCGTGGTCGTGGTCGCGGTCGGCCGGGCAGCGGTCAGCCGGGCAGGTCGCCGGAGCCGGAGCCGGTGTCCTCCAGCCGGAAGCCGAGCTTCAGCCCCACCTGGTAGTGCGCGATCCGGCCGTTCTCGATATGCCCGCGGACGTCGCCGACCTCGAACCAGTCCAGATTGCGCAGCGTCTTCGAGGCGCGGGTGATACCGCTGCGGATCGCGTCGTCGACGCTCTCGGTGGACGAGCCGACGATCTCCGTCACCCGGTAGGTATGGGACATGGCAGTCTCCCCGGTCAGGGTCCTGGGGCGGTCCGGATGCCCCTCTCCCCACGGTGCCTCACCCCGCCCCGGTCCGCGAGCCGGACGACGGCCCCGCGGACCCGGCCCGGCGGGCTACGGCACCACCGTGACCGGCCAGCGCCCCGCCTTGACCAGCCGCACCGCCACCGAGCCGACGATGCGGTGCCCCGCCTGCTCGGACGCGCCGACCACCACCGCGTCGGCCTTCAGCTCGTCCGCAGCTGTCACCAGGCCGTTGTACGGATCGCCGCGGAAGGTGTGGAACTCCCAGCGCACCTCGAAGACCCCGCGCAGCCGCTCGGTCGCCTCGCGCACCTCCCGCAGCAGCTCCTCTGCCACCTCACCCGTGGTGTCCGCCACGGAGGCGCCCAGCGACGCGCCCGCCGCCAGCACCGGCTGTACGTACACCACGATGAGCAGCGCGTTCTGGCGTCTGGCCAGCCCCGCGGCGTACGCGGTGGCACGCCAGGACGACTCGGAGCCGTCCAGTCCGGCCACGATAACCTTCGGACCGTCAGTTCCGCGCTCGAAGGCCGCGGGAAGTTTGTCCACCACATCTGCGAGGCTAGCGGGAGGGACGAACGGTTGATCATCCGGGCCGTCCCGCATCATGACCGCCGACCGTACGACAGGAGAAACAATGGGCGGCACGCACCGGGGCGAACTACTCGCCATCAGTGACCTGCACGTGGCCTACGAGGAGAACCGGGCGATCGTGGAGCGGCTCCGGCCCGGCTCCGAGGACGACTGGCTGATCGTCGCCGGGGACGTCGGCGAGGTCTTCTCCGACATCGAATGGGCACTGGGGCTGCTGAGCGAGCGCTTCGCCAAGGTCATCTGGTCGCCGGGCAACCATGAGCTGTGGACCCACCCCAAGGACCCGGTGGAGGCCCGGGGCGTGGCGCGCTACGAGGCGCTGGTGGAGATGTGCCGGGGCAAGGGCATCGTCACGCCCGAGGACCCGTACCCGGTATGGGAGGGCAACGGCGGGCCGCTCACCATCGCCCCGCTGTTCCTGCTCTACGACTACACCTTCCGCCTCGACGGCCTCCACACCAAGGAAGCCGCCCTCGCCCACGCCCACGACGAGGGCGTCGTCTGCACCGACGAGCACTTCCTGCACCCCGACCCCTACCCCACCCGCGACGCCTGGTGCCGCGCCCGGATCGCCGAGACCGAGGCCCGGCTCGCCGCGTGCGACCCCGCGCTGAAGACGGTGCTCATCAACCACTGGCCGATGACCCGGCTGCCCACCCGGGTGCTGCGCTACCCGGACTTCGCCCTGTGGTGCGGCACCGAGCTGACGGCCGACTGGCACGTCCGGTTCCGCGCCGAGACCGTCGTCTACGGCCATCTGCACATCCCCCGGACCACGGTGGAGGACGGGGTGAAGTTCCAGGAGGTCTCGGTCGGCTACCCGCGCGAGTGGAAGGCCCACGGCCGGTTGCCCGAGGACCCGCTGCGCCGGGTGCTCCCGGTGCCGGTGTCCTGACCGGTCCGGTCACACACCCGAGCGGGCGCCGGGGAACAGGTCCGTGAAGGGCGCCGTCGCGTCGCCGACCGCCCGTCCGAAGGACTCGTCGAAGTCCCACACCAGATAGAGCAGGAAGATGATGAGGGCGGTGAACATCACCGCCAGCATCAGTTCCCGTGGTGAGCGGCGGATCTGCAGGGTGAAGACCAGCCCGATCACCAGCGCCGCGCCGAACAGCAGCCCGAACCAGACCACTTCGGGCATCGTCGGCCCGGCGCTCTGCTGCCGGGCGCCGCGCGCGTCGTCGACGGCGGCCACCTGGTCCACGAGCGGCTGGTAGGCCTGCGACTGGAGGTTGGTCTGCGGCTTGGCCATCGTGACGTCGTGCCGCAGCCTGGCCAGCAGGTCGGTGCCCCGGTCGGTCAGCTCGCCCTTGTCGACCATCACCTGCCACTCCCGGGACACCACATGGCGCGCGTACGCGTCGACGTCGTCGCGGATGCGGTCGCGCACCGGCTGGGGGTAGACGCTCACCCGCTCGGACACCTCGTGCAGCGCCTGCGCCTCCGTCCGCACACCGTCCTGGGCGGCGCCGCGGG
>Ga0307508_10003285_pt1 | contig 16480 bp, 24 predicted proteins | sample 9_EM_MG_FD_203089 | JGI IMG/M metagenome (GOLD analysis project Ga0307508, IMG submission 203089) | Populus trichocarpa ectomycorrhiza microbial communities from riparian zone in the Pacific Northwest, United States - 9_EM | ecosystem: Host-associated > Plants > Roots > Unclassified | place...
GAACCCGAACCCTTCCCAGGGAGTCCTAAGAGACTCCCTGGGTAATTTCAAGCCCGTTCCGGCACTGCAGGGTGGAGAAACATGCAAGGTGTGCCCTTATTTTGAGTACATACGGTCTCTAACCACTTGTTATGTATTCTAGATGTTTTATATACATAATCTACATGTTATTGTCTCTAATAGGTGTGTGAATGAAGGGGAATGATGGCATGCAAAAATGGAAAATAAGCGCTGAGGACCGATGAGGAAGGCTGGCGCGTGATGAGCGCAAGGGTCCCGGCGGGCGGTGGGCAATCACCGGCAGTGCAGGGTTCAGTTCAGGGTTCCAGCAGCGGCAGTGGGAGAAATTTATTTGTAATAATATTATTAATGTGTGATGTATCAACAGGGGCATGGAGAGTTTGTGGCAAGATGCATTGGGTTTGATGATACCCTTTCATCCACGATGTATCAATATTACAGCGTCCTGTGTCAGAAGAGGTTGCATGAGTCGAATCCAGAAGCTAGATGTGGCAGGAATAGCCAGTTTGCTTTCCTCCAATGTCTTTATATACCGCAAATCGAGAGGGAGTTTGATATACAAATGTTTAGCTGTATCTTTGTCATCTTCACCGAGGCTGATCCATCCAAATAATCTCATCTGCACAGAAAATTGTCATAAACTTCATGGATTAACACGGACACTGTGCTACATGTGCTCAGACGCAATTATAAAAGACAAATGAGGTACAACGGCAATAAATGTAATTGAGGGTGCACCAATCTACCAAAACGCACACCTATGAAATAGGATGTTAATACCCGCGCAGGAACCTAGGGCCGGGCAAAGACAAACCATCCGTGGAAACATTGACAAAGGTTCTCGAGAGAAGTTGCTTGCTCGATCAATTTGCCCACTTGTGAAGACACATCAAGTGGCTCTTCGTTGTTGAAGTCACGTCCTAGCACGCAGGATCACTATGTCGTTGGTATTGTAGGCGCGATTGGTACGGACCTGTAAGTTTGTGCTGAACACGGTTGTACACCGATACAGCTCGCTTGTTCTGGACCTCGTGAACGGCCTCTGAATATAATGACGGATGAGAACATTGCCAGATATATTGTCAGTCACCGCTACCGTTAAAGATTTCGCGTTCATCAGCTTTCGCTTTGCGATTGGGACCCTGGCCATACAATCTTGCATGAGTTCCTCGATCCACGAACGCTTTAGGGCATCAAATTAAATTCAAAATATGGCTGTATGGCGCGAATCACGCACTCTCGCGCTGGCCCGCGATAGGTCTTGTATCATCTGCCTGCAGCAACCGCCAGTTGATCAGAGGATCATAAACAAATGCTTCAAGAACCGCCATGAGCGAGTCTTTGTTCGCACGGAGCACCGTCATGGTTATCTCGCATGTATTGCGATAACTCCCATGAATGCCGCTGACCTGCAGCATGAAGAGTTTTCAGCATGATCACCGCTGCATAGTGACATGATTCAAACGCACCTCCATAGCGTGCGTGAGCATCCGCGTCAAACGGAATGGAACCTTCTCCGGGAACTTGTCCCTGTGCATCGCCACTTCGAAGCAGTCGCCAAAATCGATGTGAATGACCTTGCCAGTTACTCGGTCTAACATCAGATTTGAAGGATGTCGATCGCCAAGACCTAGAATATAGCCAACCATGCTAGTGACCGCCAAGGATCTGGTGTACGTAGAGCGACGATCGAGCCAGGCGTCTGAGTTTGTACTCTTGAGCCATAAGACTCGGTACAGATCCTGCCCAGTGGTATTGTCGAGGGCATAATCGAAGACTTCGACCTTCTGCATCACGGTGAGGATCTCGTAGTCCGGAGCCATCTACAACAATAACCGCTGAGCTTCAGAAGCGTCACCGAAACCCACACATACCTGAAGCATGAGACGATACTCGATATTCAAAAGTATTTTTCGACTATCCCTGTACTCCTTTACAAGGATGTGTAGGGTATCGCTGTCTTGCACCCACCCGAGAAGACCGGCATTGGGCGCAAGCGGAATCACCGGGTAACGTTGTATGTGCAAATGCCTCTTGAAACTGTCCGGGTCTATCGCCAACAACGTATTCACGAGTCCAAAAAGTTGCATGACACGCTCGTCTTGGCGAAGGTCCTCATGACCTGTCAAATATTTAAGCTTGACCCACCCTTTCACAAGGACTTGTTGCGCACCTTTCAGAACATATTGATACTCTTTCCCGTCATCACCTCTGAGATTCAAGCGGCGAGGGCGCTGCTTGGATGTTATGACGGCTAGCGTCGGCGCGAAACTGGCAATCTTAACTAGTTTTCGTTTGCTGTGATATGTCCCTACAGTGCCACGTGATAAGCGCGAAGCCGGTACTTTCCAAGCAGTGAGTGGCGATAACTTGCCAGGAACAGCAAGCTCGAGATTCCGGGCATTCAGAAGCTCTGGTGAGACATATTGCAAGTCCAAGGTGGTCAGCATTGGTAACTGCTTCTCGACTTTTTTGAAAACCTAAGTCGGGAGCGATAAATGTATTTCTGCTTCGCAGTATCAAACAGCTTACGCCATAATATATCTCCCATGCGCGATTCATCTCGTTGACGTCTTGATACATCAAGAACCGTTGACAAGCCGCTCTTGCTTCCCCGAGAGTCTTGCCAAACACTTGCGCAAAAGATGTTTCGCGAGTAGTTTGCGGGCCCTAAATGAGTGTTAGAACACATCTCATGAAACGAGAATTGAACTTACCGCCTCGAGCTTATCATGCAGGGGAGCGAGCACGGCGATCATGCCTTCCGGGTTCTTGTCAGTGAAATAGAGCCTTGAAGCTTCTTCCAGCCCTTCATGCCATAGCTCGTGCCAGAGAATGGCCACTCGGATTAACTCGTGGCTCACGAGCAATGCCTATTGTTCATTAGCTATTGGGGGTAGGATGTTTGCGTACGAACTGACCTGTTCCACAAGAACCGGGCTGTGTTCTCTCATGCGTTCCATGATAGCGGAGGCGGCGGTCTTACGGGTAGCGCTAGATGAGCCCGACGCAACCGTCAGGGGATAAATCAGCGCTTGTGGATGCGCTTTTCCAATGTCAATCAAGAGGGTGTTGATCAACCGTCGCACGTTTACACTGGGCGTTTGGATCCGAGCAATTATCTGCGGACGCAGTTGACTGGAAGTTACGTGTGGAAGCACATGAAGACATACCTGCGGCACAACCTCAAGCCATGTATCAACTGCCACTGAGCTGAAACCATCTCCGATGGCGTGGCAAACATCATCATGCGCCCCGAACTTGAACCACAGAGTCAGCAGTCGTAGCACGTCTTGCAAAGAGCTTCTTTCACTCAAAGAAATGGAACGGAAGAATCCTAGGCAAAGGTCAATCAGGGAGCAGGTTCTGCACTGAAGTTTCCGTCGGTACCTCTGATAGCTGCAATGACGTGAGTGACCAGAGTTTCGGGAAGTAGCTCCTCAGCCCGAATTCCAGCTTCGAGGTGATTTACAACTTCAAAATTCGCCAACGCCCACGTGTGCCACGCCTTGTACCACATGGGATCGAGCTGGGTAGACATACTGTAAGCATGGAGAATCTCACGAATGTTGTCCTTTGTTGGAACGTGTGAGGCAGTAAGGATAGCAAACTGTATTGTAGAAACGCACTGGGTTCCAGTCATCCTTAAGATCCGATTGCCACTCCCCCTGTTTGAGGTAACAGCGGGCAAGCAAGCTGATATACTCGCTCATTTTCGGCATCCCACGTACTTCCTGAACGCGCTCAGTGGGATTGTCCAAGTCGAGCCCAAGATCATCCGCCAGACGCCCTGAAAACGTCCGGAGCCACGACAAACTCTTTTCGTATTCGCCACGTGCCCACATATACTTGAGGTTCGCGTAGATAACGGGCGGCGGAGCTCTGATACTCTAATAAGATGCGTTAGAATCAAAATTTCACACGAAGGCTTTATATACCTTCTCCTCTTCGCCGACTTGCCCCAGCAGTGAGTTTAATGTCTTTTCAGCTAGAATTTTACGATCCGATTTACGACAGAGATTGGCAAACTTGATCCACATCGTGGTGTCTTCGGTTGGGTTCAAAACTAGGCTGCGGACTTGCAAAATGCGTTGCCAGACGTCAACGTCGGATTGGCACCCCTTCAAGCTATGCAGTCTCATGAGCGAGCGAGCGAAACCGGCGAAACCGCACCAACATACCGACGCATCCACGTGTTCCGAATAGTAGCTTGACGATCCGGTTGGTCTACGTTTTGCTTGTATGTGATAATTTCTTCGAGTTCGGAGAGCATTTGTACGCGGACTACCACGCTATTTACTCCTGTTAGATGAGGTGGGCACTGCATTCTCTTTACGTACTTATACGCTCTTCCATAACTTTCGCCGACAAGGGCAGTCAGTTCTCCATCGAGCAGATCACGGGCTTTGTTGATATGTTGATAGGCCTTGCCAAACTGATTCCGATGAACACACAACACGGCGCGGTAGAATGCGCGATCGGGGGAATCAACCTTCATGACAGCGATATAATCGTCCATGGCATCCCAATGGTTAAGGGACCACGCCGCCGCCGCGGCCAGAGGCGCGATTTGACGCTTCTCCTCGCTAGTGGAATTGATCCATCGATCTTGCACAGCAGTCGAGAGCTCGTCCCATTCCCCAAGAGCATGAAGGCATCTCATTCTGCCAATCTGCACTTCAGGCGTCGATACGTTGTTTGCGATAGTCGTGTTATAAGCGTCCAGTGCATCTTGCCACTTCCCGAGCTTCTCGTACCATTCTTCGTGACCGAACACGTCCTGTTGATCACGAGCCAGTGTAAGAGTTCCAAACGCGGCGTCATGAAGCTGGAGTTTGTTATTGATGACAATAAGAGACTCGACGATCGACGGCGATGATTCTGTCCAGAACTCAAGTTCCTTATAATGCAACGCTTTGGCAAATGCGTGGTAGTTGAGGGCACAGTCACCAAGGGTTCGAATATCAATGGGGAGAGCTTTGTCATCGCGCTCCAAGAATTCTGCTAAGTTGAGCAAAATATGAATGACGTCTGACGGGACGTTGGGAGCAACTAGGCAATGTTCGATTGAGCGAACAAGATCCTCCTAACCGTCGATTCCTCGAATTAGTTCTGGTCTAGGATGCGTGATTTGTATACGTGCCTGATACTGCTCGAAAAGTTCAGTCCAGCATGAAACGAAAGCAGCATTGAATAATTCGCGAGCCAGGGGAGGATGCGCCTCTGCAAGGGTTACGCAAGCGCGGAGTGCGTGCGAGGGCGATTCCTTCATCAGTTCGATCGCGAGTCTTCTGATCCACTCGAACCAATCCTCTTTACTCGAAACTTGCGACACATCCCAAGCTTGTTTGAGATGTTGTTGATTGACCACCATTTTAGTAGAATCGGGCGTCGGAATCATTTCTCCTTTCTGACTCCATCTGAAAACAGGGTCAGATCTGGGTGTTTCGAGGTATTGTTATTGCGAACTTACGGGTCGGCTGAACTATACTCTTGAGGCAATCGTTCTCTATTCAGAAGCCGATTAACAAGATCGTCATACTTCGCATGGTTCAGTCTAGTATGACGCCTAAGTGACTACGGAAAGGACGTATGAGTGCGCAGTGTCAAAATGATCAATGGTGAGATACCTTGTTGATCATGGGAACAAAAATGGCAAAGTCAGCCCCCAATTGAATGAGGAGCACGGACAGTGTATCCAATACTGCTGTGGCGAGCTCTGGGGCAGTATATGGATCATTCAAGACGCGAACCAGGGGATGTATGATGCGGGATGCATGATCAGAAAAATTGACTTTCTTGGCAAGACCATCGATAGTCTGCACCGCGGTAATTCTGAGAGATGTGGAAACATCAATTCGTTCGGCTGTCTTGGTGATGACGGGTATCACGAGCTGCAGGTATTCTTCGATATTGGCACCAAATGCAAAAATTGCATGGAAGACTTTGCCCTGTGTACTTTGGCGCTTGTCTGTGGGATCCCCTTCAAATATCTGTCGCTGTTACAGCATGGCTCTAGTTTCGTGATACATGGTTGGCTTACCTTCAACAAGGGCGGGAGAACCGTGGAAATGTACGGTTTGAACTCGGCATTTAAGGCGCGTGCAACACTTTCGATTAGTGCAACGATATGAACCTCGACGTGTGGATGTTTCTCCCATATTTCGGTGATAAGATCAAAGATATTGTCCAGGTAATTGCGGACGTGCTGTTTGATGATCCAGACAAGCACAGCCAGTTGTTGCAAGCCGAACTCTATCCCTCGCGCGCTAGGATTGCGTATCGCGTGGAGGAGGGCTGGGACAATCTGTTACATGTCGAGAGTCAACCACGCATACCCCATTCATTGGCTCCAAAGACTGGACATACGCTCGGGAGAAATGCCACCGCCTTCAGGCCTTGCGTCCGAAAGATATTCATAATGGCCTCAATGGCGGCGTGGTGGTTTAGTTGGAGTGAGGGGTCTTTAAGGACGGTTAACAGGGTGTTTATAACAACTGCTTGGTAGTACTCGTCAGAGGAAGAACCTGCAAGGCTCAATGCCACTGAAATGTCTGTAACAGATGAAGTCCTTGAGGGCTCGTTTACCATTTCGTCCGATTGTCTTGTCTACGATCAGATGCGCGATTAGACTGGTGGGCAACGTAGAGCACAAGCGAAGCATGTCGAACCTGCGAGAGGTATGGATCTAATGCGCCCAAAATCCCCATTACCTTGATCGTTTCCCTTCTCATTTGCTGATTCTGTTCGCCTCGCAGTATCCTTGTCAGAACACCAAGGAGATTCGGAAAGTCCAGGAGAGGCGTGATGACGTAAGCGGTGTTGCTGCACACGCTTCCAAGCGCACGAATCGCCGCATCGCGCCGAGGCGCGGAAGATTGGTCTTGAAGGGTGTCGATAATGATGTGCATGATGTTCTGAATGTGGGGTGTCAAATCTTCCCCCCCAACGCGTGCAAGGCCGCCGATGCAAGAGAGAATGCGCGAGGAAATTGCTACATTAGTATCTCGCGCCTTTGGAAGCAGAACTTTCAGGATGGGTATGACATATGGTCTGATGAGCCGCTCGACTTTGGATACAACAAGATCAAGGAGAAGTGCACTTTCTTCGCGGGACCGGCTGCGTGGGAATGATCGATAACTACAGGGGGAGAATGTGGCTGGAAAAAAAGCGTCTGCTCACGTTACGGTGGAATATTCTAACTCAGTTAGGAGCTGGATCAATGCTTTTCGCAGAGGTGGCATGACATATGCGGGATTGTGCTTCGAAAGCCTCCCGATGATCTCAATAGCAAGCACGCGATTCTGAAAGACCTCGTCATTCAGAGCAATGAAGAGAGAGCGAACATTTTCCGCCTGTGCCAGATGTCGATCAAAACGTTCCTCGAGGTTTGAGAGCACGATTTTGCGAATGTAGGCATCTCATATGCAAACCGGTTATTACCGGCGAGAACGGAGAACAACGAAAGGCATACCAGGATCCGCAATGCCAACGACCAGCAACTTGTCCAAGACTTCACTCATGACCTCGATAGCATGAGCGCTTGCCTGATGGCATATTGGATCTCGAGCATAGAGACGGCAGCATGTGAGGGCTGCTGACTGGCGAACCTCAGGATGATCGTCCTCAAGATAGGGAAGGACACGTTGACGCGCAAACTCGCTCAAGATGTGGCCTATTAACGGGTTAAACGAATAAGTAACCGAAATCCTGGATGAAACCTGTGCGGCAGGCCGGCAACATTACCGCTAAAATCGAAAGATCCAAGGGTTGTGAGGGCCATGGTAAGCATTTCGGGCGTCTAATGGGGCCAATGGAAGTTAGGAAAGCGGGAAGATTAGGCTAAGGCATCAGTATTCAAATGAACCGCTTCCACGAACCTGAGTGGATACTGGTTCGCGATTTATCATAAGCTGTTCGGAACGAACCCCGACAGGTCCACCAGAGGGTCTATAGTTTTGTCCCACGAGGACGAGTGAGATTGAATCAAGAAGCCGTTCTGTCCCATTTCGTCACATTTGGTGGGAAGGTTTTACAAGTTGTGTGCATACCTTGAATAGCGCCAAGTAAAGGGGGTATATGTGCGCTGATGTGGGTGAGACACTGGCGCAAATGTTCGCTCAGGCCATATGCGAACATGAGGTCCAGGATTTCGTGCAATAACTTCGTCAAGTTGGATCCAACAGCTGCTGCAAGCATGCCAATACATTGAAAAATTGTTTCCTCTTCCGGTGCATTTTTTTTTCTTCAGATTGGATTGAATGACATTGCAAAATTGCAAATATAGGAACAGGCCTACCCCCGTTGAGTGAGTGCTTCTTTGACATTTGCCATTATGGAATCGAGGAAGGGCTTCATGTCACTCCCCACGACTTGAGCAATATGCCCAATGGCAAGGAAGGCTAAGGTGATTCCCGATGTCACCAGTCAGATGGAGATAATCGGCGAGGGTTTACTCAACACTCACCCAAAGCGCGTTCAACGCCTGGCCGCTTCAATAATGGGATTAAGTATCCCATTGAGCGATGGAGGAAACTCTCTGCGAACGTCTGGGTGTCGTAAACTGCGAGGGTGGGCAGAATTGATATGACAGCGCGTCGAATTTGAAGATCGCGATGATCCTTGAGACGCCATATGAGTTCTGCGTTGTCCACAAACAATTCACTGATAAACTAGCGAAGAGCGAGTCGTGCGAGACATTGTCAGCAACAAGACATCTGCATTTTTTCCGAGCTCACACACCGATGCCGAGTGAAGCAATATCACCCGGTAGGCCAACAATGAACCATGGATGACGTCCACCTGAGTACTCCTCAAACCTTGAATACTCTCACGCAATATTTTGGCGGCGCTGACGCTAAGCCCCTGTTCTGGCCGCCCACCAACAACGTCGAAACAGCTTGCAAGTAGATCTGCACCGGCTTCGCGTATGTAGGCCCTCGAATCTCGGAGAGGCGTCCATATCCATTCCAAGACGACATCCACAAACGTAGAGAACTGGTGGCTAAAGTATCGCGCGAAGGCTTTCAGTATAAGCACAGCACCATAGCGGTTGAAATCCTTCTCGTTTCGTAGGAGTTCTAGGAGGCGAGGAACTTCTTGTTGCATAAATGCGTCACCAAAGTTGCCTCCAAGCTCAAGTACACGGTTGAGCGTTTTGGTGGCGGCCCCGGTAAGGTCCGCATCCGTACTAAATAGTAGCGCGGATTTGACATATTGATAGAAACGGTAGTATTTCGTCGCTCGTGTCTCCACCGCATCGTCGTGTTCAATTTCGAGAAGGCGGTCGATGGCGAGAACGCCGCCCATACGTTCATGCAAATTTGGGCTGTGAACGAGCTCGAAGAGCCTCGGGTTTATGTGATCGCCCCATATCTTTGCACTCGTGGCAGGGTACTGAGCGTCTGACAAGATTGTCCTGACCTGAAGGAATTATTGTCAATGAGGCGAACACGAGTTGTGTTTATCAAGGTAATCGCTAACCATGTCACGAAGCTGTATCGCGGCCGACTTCCTGGTATCCTCATTTCTGGAACGTGGTTTAGGAGTGGATTAGGAAGCTTGGCTGGCGTCAAGCAATGGAATATGTTCACCTCTGTTTGAGTGCGGTAAAGAGAGGAACCAGGCGGTCCGTCTGCTGGCCGCTTGGAGCTGACATATTGTAGCTGCTTTGGGCCCCGGCTTAACGTTGCCTACCGTGTCCCTTTGCGGCTGATGTTGCGTGAGATGAGCGCACGTGCTGAACACAACCAGCTGACTTGTGACTTGTGCTGATGCCAGGTCCGCAGCGCCGCTCACGAGTGCACAAGGCGCAACGCGACGTTCACCGTGGGGCCAGGACGCGAGTGCGTCTGCGCTTGTATAATTCGGCAATGGTGACTGATGCCTTTGGGGGTTACTGTTTTTTTTTTCTGACATACAGGCGCGCACTCGCGACTTAGACCAAATTCAACTGGTTGACCTGCTGCCTGAGAATCGGGCGAAACTTGAAGCTCAGCCCATTAATGTTGAACTGTAGGTTGTGCTGGGTGTTTTTAGATGGGCAGCTCACTCAACGAATATTTGATCTTCGGCGCCTTTTGCTGGTCAATTTTGCGTTGGATGTCGCGCCCCTCGTCGATGCTGCAGCCCTGGGCTAGGTCAGCACTATTGTGTTGAATGTGCAAAACACTTCGAGTCAGATGAAGCACTCAAGTCTCATTGGAAAAGCAAAGTACATAAGCGGCGGTGTAAAGCTCTGCGGGACCCCGTCTACACCCAAGAAGAGGCCGAAAGGGCCGCGGGGTTGGGTAGAGAGGTTAAATCGCGTGGAAGTGCACCGATAATTGTGGAGAAATGAGCAACTGGTGCGGTTGACACTTTTGCATCTTTCTACGTTGTGACAAGCTCAATCGTTCTCTCTGGCAATGACATACTTCGCACTAGCGGGCAAGTTTGTTTCCTGCCCATCCAGGCCCCTACGACGAAGATAATAACGAATCAACATGTCAGGCAGCATGACGCTCGCTGTCGGCTACTATACAATTCTCGCTATATTGTGCGACGTGTATTTACAAATCCTTGTGGATGCCCGTGATTTTAGTATCACTTCTGCCAAATTTCCATGCCAGGAGAACGTGTTTCTTCGCGAATTCTTGTACTTATCAACGTTCTGAGTGGTGAAAAGATGGGTACAGCGTCATAGAGTAATGTAGCAGTGATTAAATTCACTTCTTATTAAAATGTTGACCCCTCCGGGGGTTGGGGGAGCTTTCTGTTGCTGGGAGACGCCATCTCCCTGAGGCACATTGAGATGGCAACATGTTCAGGAATTTATCTAATAAACTCACCGACGTATCTCAATCAGTAGCGTTTCCAGGGTGCTTTGACGGGTCCATTGCGCAAGAACGGGGAGCTTTGCGCGGTCGACTTTACCGTTCTGTTGGTTGACAAACGGAAGGTTGACGCGTGAGATAAACGCAATCTCAGGGGGACTATCCGGGTATCTATCGCCACACGTAATTCGTAGCGAGTAAATTCGGTTTTCGTGTACGGTCTGAAATATGTGATTTGGGCGGGTGTGAATCGGGAGGCGGTAAGAAGTGACGCGCGGTTAACGGCAGTATTTTGAGACGAGCCATATGGCACGCAAATAGCACGGGGGGACAACGCGAAAGCACAGTATCCAGCGAAAGAGGCGTTTGGATAAGTTACGAAGACGATTTATGGCCCGGTCAAGGTGAGGAGGTGAGGTAAGATTCAGAATAGTATGAGGATATTATAAGGACGCACATGCCCTGGCCCAATAATTGTTCCCGTCCAATTTGTCATCAGAAGGTCATCTCCGTCTTCGAGGCCGTACGAGCAGCTCCCATCGCCAATGCCTTTCTCTCCTTTCTCAAGCTCCTCGAGCAACCGAAAGTTTCGCGGTACTACAAGTAAAATCAGTCATCAGCATCGCATCCAATCATTGAGATATGTTTCGGAGGCAGCGCTGACGACCTTTTGCCATGATCGACACGATCGGGGAGGAGTCACTTGTCTGGCGTGATGGTCACAGCCTTTGATCGTCCCTGTCACGCCGACTTGCACAGCTTCACTCTCTTCACTGCGCTTTATATCGTGCCATGTTTAAGGCAGCGCCGAACCCCTACGACGATATTGTTGGTGAGCATGTTGGACCATGTGTTGCCTGCTGAGGCAACAAAGCGCCTGTTTCATGAGAAATGCTGATGTCTGTCCCTCATGACGGGTCCGAATCTCAATCACTATCAGCCAAGGCTACGGATGATCATCAGACAAGCGAGAATTGGGAGGTCATCATCTCTCTATGCGACAAGGTTATTGAGGAGGGTGAATCGGGGTGCGTCTGTCTCCACACGATTCCAACGAACTTTAAGCGAAACTAGAATCGACTCTGTAGTGCTCGAAATGTCGTTGCTGCCATATTGAAGCGCCTTGCTCACCGTACTTCTAACGTGCAGCTCTATGCTCTCTCCCTTGCCGAAGCACTTGAAAAGAACTGCACTGTTGAGCTTCACCGAGAGCTTGCATCCAAATCATTTACCCAAGGCGTAGAGAAGCTGATTACGGACAGAGTACGTTTCCTCCTGAGCTTAGACCACCTCGCTGATCTGACATAGCACAACTCATGACTAGAATACACACGAGAAAGTACGCAAGAGGGCATTGGCGCTCGTTAAGCAATGGGCAGACTCTTTCGAGCCCGATGCGACGCTTGGCATCATGAACGAATGCTATGAGAATTTGCGGGCAAAAGGTACGCTCATGCATCCTATTTGGGCTCCTCTGTCGACTTGACGGTTATTACCCATTTCAGGCTACAAATTCGAGGGTCCGGTGGAGGCGCCCCCTGTGGAGGTTGACGATGCAATTCGACGCCAAGAAGAGGAAGAACTACAGCGTGTGCTCGAAATGAGCAAAACTGACAAGGGTGGACTCTCGCATTGGGTCGACTACGGTTCCTCGGGCGCAGGATCTTCATCGTCTGTGGGCCCGTCCGCCTCTTCTGTGGGCGGCCCCTCTGGAGGCACTGGAAATAAATATCCGAGTGGATATACACCAGCCGCAAGTCCCGCACTTTCAACCCAAACGCAACCGCCACCGAGGACAAGCTCAGCGAATACCAACGGCCGTCCAGCTGGAGCGGCTCAGCCTTCTGCTGTGCAGCGTAAACCCACGCAACGCGCGCCTGTCCCACCGAGTGCTCAAGTCGCTGATGTAACCCCAACACCCCCTAACGAGGCTCCATCCACTGCGCCGCAGCCAGCTGCTGCAGCAGCGACTACTGTACCCATTATTGTATCCCAACCGCCGGTCCCAAAGCCAGCTTCTCGTGTACGTGCACTACACAAATTCGAGCCTACAGAGCCTGGGGAGCTGGGCTTCGAGAAAGGTGATGTCATCAAGGTTGTCGACCGAGGCTACAAAGACTGGTGGCGCGGTCAGTTGCGGGGTAAAACCGGTATTTTTCCGGTCAATTATGTGGTACGTATTTGCTAGTTTCGTATGAATTTGCCTCCCTCTAAGATTTGACTTATATTAGGAACCAATTCCGGAACCTACCCAAGAGGAGATTATTCGTGAGGCTCAAGCAGAGGCGCAAATTTTTGCTCAAGCTGCAGCGATCGACCAACTGCTCGAAATGCTCAAGAAAGTTGATCCGCTGAAGGATAATCTTGCAGACAACGAAGAAATTCAAGAACTATACCGTAGCAGTATGACTCTGCGACCGAAGATAGTCAAATTAATCGATCGCTACAGCCAGAAGCGGGGTGCGTCTGTTTCTAAGCACAAGCGACCGAGCTCAATCGCTGAACGTCGTCGCGCAGCTGATCTGCTAGCAATGAATGAGTCGTTTGTAAAAGCTCGTAAGGTGTACGATCAGGTTATGGAAGAGAGTTTGGCGAAGTACAACCCTGGAGGTGTGTGGCCTCACTTTGGTTGATGCGCCCCTGACGCTGTCTAATAGCATCCCTGCAAGACTATACGCCGCGTTTCACTGGCCTTAACGCAAATCAGCCGCCTCAGTACGGCTGGAACCCTGCTGTGTATAACGGTCAATCGCCATACCCATCGCAAGATCCTGCGCAGCAATATGCCAACCCATACGGGGCTTCCGCTCCGGCCCCACAAGAGTCAATGGCACCCTTCCAAAGGCAGGAGATGCATCCGCGCTACACGCCGACGCCTAACCCGTACGGACCCAGTCCCCTCCCGTCGCAGGCAACGCAGGCACTATCTGGTCAAGCAGGGTACGGACAACCAGCGCAGTTCCAGCAACAACCTGCCCAGCCACAGCCACAGTCCCCTCCTTTGTCGGTTCAACCCTCTTACTCCGCTGCGCACATTCGCCCGGGGATGGCAGTCCCAGACACTCGTGCTCAGATGCCAACGTGGGATCAGACGGGGACGCAGCAGCCTCAAGCACAACCCTCGAATCTACCTGCCAGCTCACAGCAACCAGCTGGACTTCTTCGCCAGCAGAGTCTCCCGCAAAGCGGTACCCTCCCTCAGTCAGCTCAACAGCAGCCATCCTTTGTTGCCGCCACTGCCCCTGCATCGTCTACGAGCCCTGGGCCTACTTACGTTCCCCAGCAGCCGCAGCCCAGCGCCAGTGTGCCAGATCCGAGCCATGGAACGTCGCCTCCCATCCAGCAGCAACCGCCCGCCGCAGGATATGCCCAGTCTCTCAACTCGTACCAGCCCGATACGCCGGCACCTCTGCCTCAACAACAACCGGAGCAGGAGCATGTCCAGCCTCTGCCTCAGCAACCCATTCCACAACCAGATTCCCCTGGCGCCCCTCTCGATTCGGGTATCATCGGTGGCCCTCCACCTTACCCTTGGGGTCCGCACAAGAAGTATGCTGATCCAGGAGCTGATGCGTGGGCCCAATACTACGCCAAGGGGGGAAAGGATCCAGCTGGCCGAGTCTACTTCATTCCTTCCACGCTGCCCGCGTCAGCACAACCCCTTGATGGTGCATCTGCTCCCAGCGCCCAATCAGGTGGTGGAGCTGGCGACGAAATTGAGCCATCCCAACGAGAACAGAACGCAGTTACAGGTAGCCCACAACGCCAAAGTTTCCCCATTACATCTACAGTTTCTGGAGGTATCCAGCGCCATTCTTCGTATAGTCCAACCTCTTCCCGACCCCAGGGCGTTGCGACAAACGTGATGCGCAAGAGCAGTTACGTCGCACAACCCCAATCCCCTTCAGGCGCCGCTGGCATTGCGCCTCTAACCGCCGCTCAATATGCACCTGCTTCGGGAGTGCCATTCGCCGCACAGCAGCCCCAACCCTCCTTCGGGGAGCCGAATTACGCAGGAAGGATGCGTGCGTTAAGCTCAGTTCAATCTCCGCAACACCCGCCTTTCGCACGGTACATGCAGCCTGGCTCGCCTGAACCTGGCCACACAGGAGCTGTTGGCGTGACCCAGGGTTTAACAGCCCTCTCGCTGAATGGAGGGCCGAGTCAGGAAGGCGGAGGGCTTGTCTGACGCTGACAGGTATTGGGACAGCTTCTTCTTACAGCTTGCATCTCTTATCTTATTCAGTGTGTGTACGCCAACTCGGTATCTTCATTGTCACATGGCTATGTATTGTGAAGACGAGCTTTGCGCCCAGACGTCAATCCGAGACAATGGGGCAATCAGAACACGCGCAGCCCATCCAATGCAACAGCAGCAGTTCCGGGTGCCTCCTCCGAAGGGGGGCTCTTTCCCATGAACGAAGCGAAAAGTTCATCAATCTGCTCATCATGCCAGGTCCCCCTGACTGGGACGGGCACCATGAAGTTCTGTAACTTCTCATGGATTTCATATCTTAATTTTCTTCCTTTGCTAGCTTTTGTCTCGACAACTTTTTTCATTGTCTTCCTTTGTGTGGCCTCCGATTCATCAGCATTAATATCTGTTCGCAAGTCGTCATGCGTCCACAGAGTAGGAACGAAAAGAGATGAAACGCACTCCCAGATTTTGCATGAATAACATCTCGGAGCACCTCTTGATAGAAGTCTGTGTCGTCGAAGACTTCTGCGTCACCTTCGGGCAGGGCCACCTCCCCTTCAATGGACGGGCCAAAGCTCACGTCACCTTTGTCATTGAGACTTAAACGAGGCTGGACCTGCCCTCTTCTTACTCTCGTCCTCCCAACAGCCTTCGCCCTACCCGCGCCCCCTTCATCTAACATTTCTGCTATCAGTTCCACCACAGACTTTGGCGCGATATTCTGCGGCCGAAATGATGTACGCCTGGATGGAAGGAGGGCAGAGGGTGTCACTGATTGCACTTTCGTAGACCATTTCTGAAGTGTCTGCACTTGGCACTGGTGGAAACTGATGTGAGAGTTGAGCTGGGTTCAAATTGGGAATCTGCTGGCAAACTTACGCTGCTTCTAGGCTAGCAAACGCCTCTGCCATGAAAGTTAAATCCTGGGTGAGGGTTTGTGGGGAGGTTCTTCCAGCACCGTCATCGAGCTTGCGCCGTTTTCGGGAAGGGGTTATGCCTTCCGCCCCAGCACGAGCCTTCGGGTGTCAGCGTGCATGATTAGCCTTCGGGCCAATGCAAGCAGTGCATAATAAAAATAATACCTCTTCAAGACTAAAGAGCTCTTCGGAAAGCTCCAAGCCGGCCTGCAGAACTGTGCATAAAAGTTGAGATGTATTTTCAGGGACTTCCTGGGCTACGCTGGGCTGTGAGATGTCATGGAGTTTGGGTGGGAAGGCGTTAGGTTAGCCGGGGCATGAGAGGAAGAGGGACGAGACGTACATTTGGGAGGAGATTTGCATTGCCTACTGCTTTTTGCATTTTGATGCGGGCATCTATGATTGAGTCCCAAAGCCACTATGATGGAATGTGCATCAAGCAGTGTTTTATTAGACCTGTCATAAAGCCAGCAGACCGTTTGCTTGACAATTGTTTTGCCCTTTTCGCGATCAGCCGTTCGTGACTCGTG
>Ga0307508_10003286_pt1 | contig 16479 bp, 14 predicted proteins | sample 9_EM_MG_FD_203089 | JGI IMG/M metagenome (GOLD analysis project Ga0307508, IMG submission 203089) | Populus trichocarpa ectomycorrhiza microbial communities from riparian zone in the Pacific Northwest, United States - 9_EM | ecosystem: Host-associated > Plants > Roots > Unclassified | place...
CGGGCGGCGGGACCCCCGGCGCGTGCCGGGCCGGGAACAGCGCCCGCAACGAGGCGGCCCGCTCACGCGCGAATGCCGCCGGGGGCACGCTCTCCGGGGGTTCGGCTTCCACTGACGCTCCGCATCGCACGATCGGGCAGGCATGGTGTCGACGGCGAAGGTACACCCAGTTGATCACGGCCCGTCGCTCGGGCACACCGGACCCTTGGCCTTGGCTGCGCGGGAGGTCCACGGTGTCTCTCATGGACCTTAAGAAACGAGCGAACGGAGGAGACACGGAACGGGTGAAGCGTTCGGCACGGCGTATCGCGGGATCGGCCGGATTCACGCTGATCGAGCTCTTGACCGTCGTCGCGGTAGCCGGCCCGTGAGCCTCGCCGACACGCGCACGTAACAAGCCGGTAGCGAACCCTTCCCCTCGACCGGAGTCTCCGTCAGACTCCTCGATGCATGTGACCGATCACATCGTCGGTCGGGCATTTCGAGGGAGAGTCGATGAGACACGTAGCGAGGCTGGTCGCGCTATTGTCGGTCGGTATGTTGGTCGCCGCCGCGAGCCTGTCGGCTTCGGCGGGCGCAGCGTCCGCGAGCGCCGCGCCCGCGGACGCCGGGACCTCAGACGCCGGGACCTCAGAGGCCGGGACCTCAGACGCCGAGACCGCCGCCGGCGACACCGATCCGCTGGCCGTCGACTTCGCACGGTCCACCGGGGCCTTCCGCGGCGGCGCGACCGGCACCCTCTACGGCTTCGGGGACGAGGGCGCGCCCACCCAGGCGCTGATCGACGGCGCGCACATCACCAACACGTCGCAGAAGGCGCCGTACGGCACCCAGCACCCCAGCGGCGACGCGCTCAAGGTGGAGAACGGCTTCTTCCACAAGTACGGCAAGGACATGTACATCTACGTCCAGGACTACTACCCGGACTGGCCCTACAACGGCGGGAAGCGGCCCGGTGACGCCCGCACCTACAACCAGGCCGACGGCACCTTCACGACGCAGCCGAACGGGGTCTGGGACTACCTCGAGGTCGTGCAGTTCGTGGCCGAGGCCGTCGCCACCAAGTCGGCACATCCCGAGAACTACGTTTTCATCCCCTTCAACGAGCCGGACGGCGGCAACTGGTACGCGGACTGGGGCACGATGAAAACCCAGTTCCTGGCCGACTGGTCCGCGGCGTACCAGACGATCCAGGCCGTCTACGCGCGGCACGGCCTCGGCCACGCCCGGACCGGCGGGCCCGGCGACACCGGGTGGCGGCCCGACCGCTCCGCCGACATCCTGACCTACGCCAAGGCCAACGGCGTGCTGCCCGACGTCTTCATCTGGCACGAGCTCGGCATCGACAACCTGCGCACGTTCCGCTCGCACGTCACGGCGTACCGCGAGCTCGAGACGTCGCTCGGGGTCGGACCGATCCCGATCAACATCACCGAGTTCGGGATGCTGCGCGACATGGGCACGCCCGGCCAGCTCGTGCAGTGGCTGTCGATCATGGAGGACATGAAGGTCGACGGGCAGACGGCGTACTGGAATTACGCCGGGAACTTCAGCGACAACAGCGCCCGCGCCAACTCGGCCAACGCCGGCTGGTGGATGTTCAAGTGGTACGGCGACCTGGCCGGCAGCCGGACCGCCGAGGTCACCCCGCCCGCCCTGAACACCGTCGACACGCTGCAGGGGATCGCGGCCGTCGACGCCCGCAACAAGCGGGCCACGGTCCTCTACGGCGGCGGGAGTAAGCCCGTCTCGCTGAGCCTGTCCGGCCTGGACCGCCGCACCTTCGGCAACCGCGTCGACGTCGAGGTCCGCGAGGTCACCCTCTCCGGCGCCGAGGGAGTCGCCGGCACTCCGCCGGTGGTCAAGGAGCTGCGCGGCGTCCCGCTCGGCCGCGGCCCGGTCACCCTCGACGTGCCCACCTACGACCGGTACGCCGCGTACCAGGTCCTGATCACCCCCCAGCAGGACCGGGCGCCGGCCGCCGGCGTCGTCTGGTCGACCAGTGTGGAGGCCGAGCAGACCGCGCTGACCGACGCCACGGTCTACTACCAGGACCCGCAGGGCGGCGGTGGCTGGAAGTTCCTCGCCTCCGGCAGCTACGACGTCGGCTCGTTCAACCGGCCGACCTCCAAGGCCGACTGGACGGTGACCGTGCCGCGCACCGGCCGCTACCGCTTCCAGGTGATCGGCGGAACGCCCGGAACGCCCGGCCGGCACGCGCTGTTCGTGGACGGCGCCGACACTGCCACCGTCCAGTACCGGGCCGATCTGGCGCTGACCTCGTACCAGAAGTGGCAGTACCGAGGCAGCGTCGAGGTGACCATCCCGCTGGCCGCCGGCCAACACGTGCTCTCGCTGCGGGCGAGCCGGGACGGCGCGATCGTGCTGCCGAACTCGGACATCACCCTCGACAAGTTCCTGCTGACCGACGTCACCGACGGCGAGCCCACGGCGTATCCCGCGCCGGCGCTGCGCTACTCCGGCGGCGCGCGGGTCACCTACGACATCCCGGGGGCGCGCGGCTACGCCGAGATCCGCGGCGGCGGCCGGGCTGAGGCGTACGTCCAGGCGTGGGACACCGGCTACTACGACCTGAGCCTGGGTTACCGCAGCGCCGGCGCGACCACCGCCGGCGTCTCGGTCAACGGGCGGGAGGTCGCCCGGGTGAGCGCGCATCGCGCCGGCGCCTGGACCTCGACCGTGCGAGTCCATCTCAGCCAGGGCATCAACGAGGTCGAGATCGGGTCCGCGCGGGGACTGTTGCTGCGGCAGCTGACCACGCGGCGAGCGGCGGAATCGGACGGCGCCGCGGTCACGATCGAGGCCGAGGACACCGTGCGCCAGGGCGCCACCGCGGTCGTCACCTACCCCGACGCGTCGGGCAGCAACGCCTCGGGCGGCAAGGGGCTCGGCTACGTCGGCAACGGCGCCGCCAACACCTTCACGGTGCCGCGCGGCCCAGGCTTCGACCAGCCCGGCCTTTACGACATCGCGGTCACCTACGCCAACGCCGAACTGGTCGGGGCGCACCCGTACAACCCGCAGGTCGTCGACCGGCGGCTCGAGGTCACCGAGACCGGCGGCGGGTCGGGATACGGCTACTTCCGCTACACGTACGCGTGGAACAGCTTCCTGGAGCGCACGATCCCGATCGCGTTGACCACGGCCGGCGGGTCGCTGGTATTCGGCAACCCGACCGCCTACGCCCCCGACATCGACAAGATCACCATCGCTCCGGCCGTCGTGGGAATCCCGACCACCGTACGCGGGTGAGCCGTCGCGCCCGGCGCCGAACCCGGCGCCGGGCCGACGCCGCGAAGACCCCGGACCCGTTCGGCCGGATCTTCGCAGCCACGGCCCGCCAGCACCATCACGTGATCATGGATTGGGCAGCCGGATCAGGACCCAAACGATTCTTGGTTCCTTACGTCTCCCTCGGCGAAACGCGGGTGCCCTCTTCCGCGGCCCGCTACGCCCGCGAGGACCGCGCCACGATGATCTGGGACACCACCCCGCACCGCCTCGACGATCCGGTCAGCGCCGCCGAACGCCGCATCTGGACCACACCGTCGACCGTCCCGACGACCAGCCTCAGAGACCGGTGACACCGCGGCCGGACCGGCCCGCACCAGATCATCCATAGATCTGCCGCCTGTCCGGGAAACAGCCGTCGCTGGGGCATCACAACCAGACAGACGTGGGCACGTCCCGCCAGTGGTGAAGAAAAATCGGATACCGTCTTCCGGGGCGCCATCACTCTGCGTGCGTTCGCGTGGACCCGTGAATCTCCGGTCAGCCCACCTGTCCCTTCGAATAGATCATCTAGCGGGTGAACGTCGTCGCGCCTGGGCATCGGCTCGACAGATAGGGCCGTTACGGGCGAATCACGGCCGCGAACAACACCTGGTGATATGTGCCGCCGGCCGGCGGGGTGGAGGAGAGTGCCCACGCCGCGTAGAACCGCCCGTGGCTCACCGCCGTGCCGATGTAGTCGCCGGGGAAGGCGCCGCCGGCCTGCGCGGCGAACTGCAGATCCGACGGCGGCCCGAGCGGCAACCGGGCGGTGAACGAGCCGCCCGCGTTGTACGACACGGCCACGTGCTGCTGCACGTAGCGCCCGCCGGACACCGCGGAGTCGCTGAGGCCGTACGAGACGAGCACCGTGCCCGAGTACGCGGCCACGTCGGCGTTGACCACCTCGGTCGTCGAGGTGCGCTCGGTGTCCACGGTGACCGGATTGCTCCAGTGCACGCCGTCCGCCGACGACGCCGCCCGCAGCAGCGACAGGTCCGTGGACGACCACACGGCGTGCATCCGCCCGCTGACCGTATCGATCACGGCCGAGGGGAGGCAGCAGCGTACGCCCGGCACGTCCCCGCCGACGTCGGTGGCCAGCGTGACCGCCGCCGACCAGGTCCGGCCGCCGTCGCGGGAGTTGCGTGCGCGCAGCGCCACGCCGGGGTCCGGCGCCGCGGCCGCGGCGCGGACGTCGGCGCCTTCGCGCTCGCGGTCCGGCTTGCGGCCGGTGCCGGTGAAGTCCAGGTAGACGTCGGTGATCGAGCCGTCGGGCCGGATCAGCGCCTGCGAGTTCTGCGTGTCCACCGAGCCTGGCGTGATCACGGCCGCGGCGCTCCAGGTACGCCCGTGGTTGTCCGACCAGCGCACGCGTTGCTGGGCGAAGTCACCGAAGAAATAGCTCCAGAACTGGTAGACCCGGCCGCGGTGCGACGAGCGGACGCCGGTGTCGACGGCGAGCCAGTTCTTGTCGTTGAAGATGGTGCAGTCGTCGGTGGACTGCGCGACCGACGGGCGCCCGAACGTGGCGCCCCCGTCGGTCGACCGGGACACCAGCACCACGCTGTGGCAGTCGGTGGCGCTGCTGTTGAGGGCGATGGTCGACAGGTAGACGTCGCCGGTCGGGCCGAAGGCCAGCACCGGGTCGGAGGCCCGGTCCCAGGCCCCGCCGGCCGCCGTCGTGATGTACGGGACGGGCGCGTGTCGCCAGGTCCGGCCGCCGTCGCGGGTCCACGCGTGGGTGATGCCCACCGCGCCGCCGTCCGGGTAACGGCTGTCGTGCGCGACCGCCACCGCGACGTTCGGGTTGGTGGGTGACACGGCGATGTCCGGCTCGACCAGGGTGTCCGGCTCGGAGCCGGGCGCCGAGGGAACGTCCTGCTCGGCGATCTGGCCGAGAGCCAGCACGGTCGGGGTGCGCGGCGGCGCGGCGGTGGCCGGTTGAGCCATCGCCAGCGCCATCGCGATCGTCAACCCGGCGCTCTCGGCGAGCCTCGTGGCAGTGTGTACCGGACGCATGAACCCCCCAGGTGGGATCGACGATGATCGCTGTGCAGCCTTCCACGCCGCCGGGCCGCCGGGCAAGGCCCGGCATGCTCGGCAAGTGCGGCACGACGGGGGGTTGCTACGCGATTCGGGCGCAGACGTCGTCCTTCCGGCCGCGGACCATGGTGAGGGTCACGGCGTGGGCGCTGCTGATGTCGAGCCGCCCTTGAACGCGTCGCGGCGGATCGAGCCGTCCGGATAGGTCTGCAGGACCTTGGTGACGACCTCGTCCACGGTCGGCTCGATGTGCACCCCGAAGTCGCACACGACGCCCGCCGCGAGATCGAAGGGCGCGGTCGGCGCCGGGCGCCCGGTCGAGCGCCGCGCCGGAGGCGATGTCGGGCGGCGCGGCCTCGGCCGCGTAGCTGTTGGCGCCGAGGTCATAGCTGTTGATGATGTCCTGCTCTTCGTTCGAGGTGGTCAGCACCACCACGGCGAGGTACCGGGTGCGTTCGTCGCCGCGGATGGCCCGCAGCACGTCCAGTCCGCTCAGCTTGGGCAGGTTGATGTCGAGCAGGATCAGCTCGGGCACGGTGGTCATGCGCAGCTCCTCGTGGATGTACGGTGGCGCCAGAGCGCCGGTGCTGCGGGAAGGTCGGTACGGTGGCAGAACAGGGTGTGCGCTCGCGGACCGGGCGTCATGGCCTGATCAGCGAGGTGGCACGGGCCGCCCAGGTCTCGGTGTCGACGGTGTCGAAGGTCGTGCACGGCCGGCGGGATGTCGGTGACGCCACCCGCGCGCGGGTGGAGGCGCTGCTCGCCGAGCACGGCTACGCGCGTGCCGGCTCCGCGCCCGGCGGCACCCGGCAGATCCTGACCGTGCTCCGGGACCTCGACGGCCCGTACACCCAGGAGGTGGCCCGGGGGATTGTGAACGGGGCCGCCGAGGTGGACGCGCAGGCGGTGATCGGCATGACGAACCGGCAGCCGATCGCCGGGTGGCTCGACGACTGCGGCGCGATGGGCGCGCTCGGCATGATCCTGGTGATCAGCATGCTCGCCGAGCGCGACCAGCAGCGGATCCTCCGGCAACACATCCCGGTGGTGCTGCTCGACCCGCTCAGCGAGCCGGTCATCGAGATCCCCAGCATCGGGGTGACCAACTGGCAGGGCGGCCGCACCGCGGTCGAACACCTCCTCGAGCTCGGCCACCGCCGCATCGGCATGCTGGCCGGCCGCCCGCACTCGGTCGCGGGTTCCGCGCGCCTGCACGGCTACCACGCCGCGCTGGCCGAGGGCGGCGTGCCGGTCGACCCGGCGCTGATCAAGTCGAGCGACTTCGACTTCGACCAGGCCGTGGCCGCGGCGGGCGAGCTGCTGGCGTTGCCCGAGCCGCCGACCGCGATCTTCGCGGCCAGCGACGCCCAGGCGCTGGGCGCGCTGGAGGCGGCCCGCCGCGCCGGCCGGCGGGTGCCGGCCGACCTGAGCGTCGTGTCGTTCGACGACACCGCGGTGGCGTCGATGGCCTCGCCGCCGCTGACCGCGGTCCGCCAGCCCTTCGAGGACATGGGTCGGGTGGCGGTGCGTACCCTCGTGCAGCTCGCCGACGGCAGGGCGCCCGCCACGCCGCGCATGGAGCTCGCCACCCGGCTGATCGTCCGCGAGTCGACGGCCCCACCCCGCTGAGCCACCTGGCGAAAGCCACCCTGACCCACCGGGCGAAAGCCACCCTGACCCACCTGGCGAAAGCCACCCTGAACCACCGGGCGAAAGCCGCGCTGAGCCACCTGGACGACGACGATCGCAGTCCAGAACAGCGTCGCCGGCTTGTCCGCGCGTCGCGCCGACCGGCGTGTCGCCACCCGGCAGACCTCCACCTTTTGGCTTCACGTCCAGCTCGGCGTGACGACATCTCTCCAGGTGTCCCTGGGTCCGGTAGCCCATGCTCAGGCTCCGTACGGGGCACTCTTGCGCCGGAGCTCCCTGGTCCACGATGCCTTCCGAGCAGATCTGCGCGGTGTCCCCAAACGCTGCCGACGGTCGCCGCGGCGGCCGCTTACGCGCGCCGGCCTGGCGGCCGGTATCGGCTGGGGCGAGGTCGTGGCTGCCGTAGAGGTTGTGGAGTTGGGTCGCCCGGAGGCCGGCGCGCAGTTCAGAAGTCCGGTTCGTCATGCTCCGCGGAGCATCCTCGACGGCCGGAACTGGACATCTCCGGCGAAACGATGAGACGAACGTACCCGAATGGCCGTCTTCTGCCGCCGCTGCTCGCCGCGTGCCGCGGACCAGCGCGACGCAGGTCGGCAACCCCCGCGTCGTCGAGCCGCCGGACACGGCCGACCGCCGCACCCGGGACTACGCCAAGATCCGCGACACGTGGGGCGGTCACCGGCTTCGCGAGCTGGCAGTCCCAGCGGCATCGACTGCAGTGCCCGCGGCCGCCGCTAAGGGTGTGGAATTAGGGTCGGCGGGACGGATTTGCTCTACACGATCGCAGCCTTGACCCGCACGAGTGGGCGAAATGTGGGGCTTCGAACCCGGGTCGGGTCCGCATAGCGGAAGGACCTCCCAGCATCTGAGCCGCCGGCCACGATCCGGGACGGGCGCCCATGATCCGGGAGCCACTCTCACCATGCGGTACCCGCGGGATCGGTTCGCGCGGCGAGCGGCCGAAACCGTACACGATCCCAGGCAGGGACGAGGCTTACGGAGGGTCCCCGTCGAGGCATGCCTACACACCACCCCGACCAGGCCGGCGCCCAGGGGCAGTCGACGCCCGACCGCCCCTGCTAGGGCCGAGCGGCGCCGAGCCCCGTACCGTTGCAAACCGGTTGCCGGAATGCCCGGCTCCGCACATCCTGGCCCGATGGACCTTACCTGCGCCGCACGGGCATGGCAGGCCGATGGTTTCGTGATCCTTCCCGGCTTCCTCCCGGCGGACGAGCTGAAACCCGCGATCAACGAGATCGACCTGCTGTTCCCGTCCGCCGAGGGCTTCCACGACGGCGCGGACCCCCGCCGGCAGCGCTTCCTCGGCGACGAGTTCGCCGGCATCGACACCTTTCCGTTCGCCAGCACCGAAATCAGCCTGCTGGCCGTCAACCGTCGCCTCTTGCGCCTGGCCGAGACGCTGCTCGACGACGGCGACATCCACCTCTACGCCGCCGAGGCCTGGGCCAAGTACACCGGCGCCTGCGACTACGACCAGGACCTGCACCGCGACTACCTCAACCACACCATCCTGGCGCCCAGCACGACCCCGGGCTGCCAGCAGGTGGAGATGTTCGTCTTCCTCGACGACGTCCCCGAGGAGCTCGGCCCACCGCACATGATCTCCCGGAGCCACACCGCCGAGTTGCCCGCCGTGCCCAACTGGTACCTGCGACCAGGCCGGCACAGCGACGATCGATTCGCCGACGACAGCGGCAGCCCCGGCCTGTACGCGGTTGAAGTCACCGGCGCCGGCCCGGCCGGGACGGTCATCGCCTTCGAGCCCGGCACGTTCCACCGGGGCACCCAGCTGACCGCGCCCCGAGGCGTCCGGTACAGCATGCAACTCGGCTTCCGGCCGAGCGGGATGCAATGGGGACAGCGCGTCGCCTGGGCCACGCGAAGTTACACCGACGAATGGGTTCGGTTCGTCGGCCGGTCCACTCCACGTCAGCTCGAAGCGCTCGGTTTCCCACCGCCCGGGCACCCGTACTGGACACCGGAGACGCTCGCCGGGATGGCCCTGCGCTATCCGGGCCTCGACCTCGAGCCGTGGCGTTCGAGCGCCGGGTGACCGAAGGCCCGCTGCCCGGAGTCGCGCCAGCCAGGGTTCAGCGCCGCGCCCAGTCCGGGTCCCGGCCGATGAAGCCGAGCAACTTGGTCTGCGCGTCGGCGTCGTCCTTCACCGGCACCCGGGCGCCGTACTGCCCGGACGACCGCATGACCTCCTCGATCGACTCCATCCCGGCCAGCAGGTTGGCGCAGAAGCCGGGGTCGAGCCGGTCGTCCTGGCCGGTGGCCCGGGCGAGGTCCCAGGTGTGCATGAAGACGTCGGTGGTGTAGAACTGGTCGATCGCGCGGTCCAGCGGCACCTCGCCGAGGTGCGGGTTGCTCAGGACCAGGTCGGCGGTCGCGGGGTCGTCGAGCAGCGCCTGCACGGCGTCGCACTGTGCCTGCCACGCGCCGACCGGGTCGTCGTCGGCGCCCGGTCCGGCCGGCAGTCGTGTGCCGCTGCCGGCGGCGAGGAACGCGGGCAGCCACTGCGTCAGGTGGCGCACCACGTCGCGGGCGGTCCACTCGGCGACCGGCGAGGGCACGTCCCACGACCGTACGCCCCGGACGCGCTCCGTGAACGCCCGGCCGATCTCCCGGTGCCGCTCGGCGGGCTGGTCAGACAGCGCCATCGGTGAGCATCCCCTCGAGCTTCGCGTAACCCTCGTTGACCCCGACCTCCATGCCGCTCCTGAGCCACGCGTCCCGGCTCTCGAAGCTGTCCACAAGGGACTGCGTACGCACCCGGGTGCGGCCGCCGCCGAGGTCCTCGAACCACAGCGTCTCCAGGGCCACGCCGTCGGGGTTGCCCTCGTAGGTGAACGTCTGCACGATGCGGTCCGGCCGCACGTCGTGGAAGCAGCCGCGGAACGCGTGCTCCTGTCCGGCGCGGGTGGACACGAACCGCCAGCTGCCGCCGGGCCGCGCGTCCCACTCCTCGACCCGCGTCTGCAGGGAACTCGGGCCGATCCACTGCGCGAACAGCTTGGGATCGGTGTGCGCCCGGAACAGTTGCTCGGGTGTGCCCGCGAACTCGCGGGTCATCCGGATGATCGGCACGGTCGGGTCGGCCTCGATCGTGGTTTCGGCGATGGTGCTCATGCCGTTCTTCCCCTCTGCTCGTCGTTGCCGTTCTCGGTTTCGTTCAGCTGCACGAGGACCGCGTCCAAGCGGCGGTGACGCTCCTCCGCCCGGCGCCGGTAGCGCTCGATCCACTTGTCCATCAGGTCGAAGACCTCCGCTTCCAGCCGCACCGGCCGGGGCTGGGGCCCCGGCGGCCGGCTCACCACCCCGGCGTCCTCGAGCACCTTCAGGTGCTTGTAGACGGCCTGGAGCGAAATCTGGTACGGCACGGCGAGCTGGTTCGCAGTCGCGTCGCCGGCCGCCAGCCGGGTCACCATGTCGCGCCTGGTCGGATCCGCGAGCGCCGCGAAGATCCGGGACAGCTCGTCCACCGCCACCGACCCCTCACTCGATCAATCTTTCAACCTCCTGGTTGAAAATGACACTAGGTCGTCGCCACGACCCTGTCAACCGTTCTGTTGAAAGCCCTGATAGACCGCACCGACACCGCGCCCTAGAGCTGTCCGGCCGCCAACGCTTCTCGGAGCGTCCGGCTCTGGATCCGGTCGACCACGGCGACGCCGTTGCGGTCGAGGTCGGTCATCGCCGCGCCGGCGGCGAGCAGCATTCGGACGATCTCGATTTGAAGTTCGCCGGTTCCGGCCGTTCCGCCCGCCCCGGTCGGTGCGACGGCGAGGTGCAACGCCGTCGAGCCCATCTTCCTGGTCGCGGCGTGTGGATCGGCGCCGGCGGACAGCAGCGCGCCGACCGCTGCCGGGCTTCGTGCGCGGACCGCGCGGTGCAAGGCCGTCACCCCGCCAGAATCGGGCCGGTCGACATCGAGTCCGCGGGAAGCCAGCAGGTCGATGATGCGCCGCTGCGCGGTCGGGTTCCAGGTTCCCGACGACGGCCGCGGATCGCAGGCGTGGTGCAACGCGGTCGCGCCGCGCCGGTTGACGGCGTCGACGGGGCAACCGGCGGCGAGCAGCGCGTCGGCGGCCTCGTACCGCAGCCCTGCCGCCGCAAGGTGCAAGGGTGTGTCGCCCCGGTATAGCCAGTGCGGCAGGGCCGCCACGAGGACATCCGCCTGCACGCGCTGTGCGATCGCACCGGGCGTTCCGGCGCCGATCGCCCCGATTTCCGACGAGTCGTTCGCCAGCACGGCCACGAAGATGGGCTCCACCGATCCAGCATGCACCACCCGCGAGCGGGTACGCGGACGCGGGACCTCGGCCGGGTCGGGCGCATAGAACCAGAACCGTGCGCCGATCCGGCACTATTGAAGGTTCCACTCCGCGGTGGGGGTGGTGCTGCCCATCGGCAGGGCGATGTGCAGCCGGGTGAGGAGGGCGGGCTTGGGAACAGAGAAACCCACCGTCAGGTCGACCTCCCAACCCGGTCCGAGCTGCGGGACCACGCTGACGTACGGATCGACCAGTTGCGACCGCATCGGGTCGGCCCGGTAGCTCGTGCCGGTTGCGTCGAGGACCCAGGCTTCCTCGGCGAGCCGGGCACCGACCTGGACGCCTCCGGCGTTGTGGATGTGCACCTTGAAGAAGACGTTGCGCCTACCCGGGTCGTCGTCAGAGGGTCGGTCGAGATCAAGCCTGGTGTCGACCTCGACGCGAGCGCCGTTGTCGCCAGTCAGGGTCACGCGATCATCCCGGCCCACCGGCCCTGGCACGGCCACCTGCACGTACTCGCCGTACGGGCCGGCGCTCCTGGTCAGCACCATGCGCGGGGTCACCATCCGGCCGCCACCCACGGGCTTGATCACGACGACGGTGACGATCGCCAGCACGACGAAGACCGCGGCGCCGATCGCCATCCGGACCAGCGACCGCGCCGGGTCAGACCTGCGGGCGGGCGCGGGCCGCGCTGGCGCGATGGCCGGGCGCGGAGCAGGCGCCGGCGGCATGGGCGAGGCGGTCCGCTTGCGCTTCTTCGCACGTACGGCGAGCGCCCCGCCGAGGGTTACTCCAGCCACGGCCAACAGAACCGGCCAACCGGCAAGGCGGCGAGGTGAATGCGGCTTCGTCACGCGATGCGCTATCGGCGGCAAAGCCGGCAACCTGAGAGGGCGTCTCAACCCCCGAGACGAGTCCTGGGTCCCGCGGGAGGCGGGGCTGTTCCGGTCGGTGGGCGCCCTGCTCGGCTGCTCGGCTGCTCGGCTGCTCGGCTGCTCGGCTGCTCGCTGCTCGGCTGCTCGGCTGCTCGGCTGCTCGGCAAGAGGCTTCCCTTTTGGGGTTCACAACGGGGTGGACGTTGTTACGTCCTGCCAGTTGTGATGTGAAAATCTTGTGGTCCGCCGGCCGCCGACACGCGAAACAGCGCTGTCGATCGTGGCGGCTTCGGGTCGGCATGGCGGCGAAAATCGACACGCTGGCGCCCGCCGACGGCGACCACCACCCGCCGGCCGCAGAGTCGGAGGGGGCGACGAGTCGGGACTCGCCGCCCCTCCAGGGTCAGGCTGGGGTGCTGACCAACTGCGGCTCGTCGTGCTCGGCGGCGCCGGCGAGTTCCCTGGCCAGGCCGTCGCCCTCGACGTCGACGTTGGGCAGCGCCCGGTCGAGCCAGCGCGGCAGCCACCAGGCGGCGCGGCCGAGCAGGGAGAGCACGGCCGGCACGATCGTCATCCGGACCAGGAAGGCGTCGACGGCGACGCCGAAGGCGAGCGCGAAGCCGAGCGACTTGACGATCGCGTCGTCGGCCAGGATGAAGCCGGCGAAGACGCTGATCATGATAAGGGCGGCGGCGGTGACCACCCGGGCGCCGTGGCCGACGCCGCTGATCACCGCGTCGTCGGGCGCGGCGCCGTGGACGAACTCCTCGCGGGCCCTGGTGACGAGGAAGACCTCGTAGTCCATGGCGAGGCCGAAGAGGATGCCGATCAGGAAGATTGGCATGATGCTGACGATCGGGCCGGTGGAGTCGACGCCGAGCAGGCCGGCGAGCCAGCCCCACTGGAAGACCGCCACCATGGCGCCGAAGGCGGCCGCGACGCTGAGCAGGAAGCCCAGCGCTGCCTTGAGCGGCACGGCGATGCTGCGGAAGACGAGCATCAACAGCAGGAACGCGAGCCCGACGACCACCGAAAGGTACGGCAGCATGGCGCCGGTGAGCTTCTGGGACACGTCGACGTTGATCGCCGTGAGGCCGGTCACCGCCAGGGTGGCGCCGGTGGCGGCGGTGAAGGATTTCTGGGTGTCGCGAATCGCGGCGACCAGCTTCGTGGTGGCGGCGGTGGTGGGTCCGCTGGCCGGGATCACGGTGAGCAGCGCGGTGTCGCCGGCCTGGTCGGGGGTCGGCGGGGTGACGACCACGACGTCGCTCAGGGCCGCGATGGTCTTCTGTGCCTGCTGCGCGGCGGCGGTCGCCTGGCCCGCGGGCGCCTGGACGACGATCAGCAGCGGGCCGTTGAAGCCGGCGCCGAAGCCCTCGCTGAGCTGGTCGTAGGCCTTGCGCTGGGTGCTGGCCGGCGCGGCGGTGCTGCCGTCGGGCAAGGCCAGGTGCAGGCTCAGCGTGGGGATGGCGACCACGATCAGGACGGCGACGGGCAGCAGCACGGCCAGGATCCGGTGGCGTACGACGAGCCGGGCCCAGCGCTCGCCCAGCGGCATGCCGATCTTGACGGCGGCCACCCTGCCCGGGCGGTCACGCTTGGGCAGGATCTTGGCGCCGGCGAAGCCGAGCAGGGCGGGCAGCAGGGTCAGCGTGATCAGGACGGCGACCGCGACGGTGCCCGCGGCGGCCAGACCCATGGCGGTCAGGAACGGGACGCCCGCCACCACCAGCGCGGTCAACGCGATGATGACGGTGAGGCCGGCGAAGACCACGGCCGAGCCGGCGGTGCCCAGCGCGCGGCCGATCGCGTCCTCGCCGCGGTGGCCCGCCCTCAACTCGTGCCGGAAGCGGGAGACCACGAACAGGGCGTAGTCGATGCCGACGGCCAGGCCGAGCATGGTCGCCAGCGCGGAGGTCGAACTGCTGAGGTCGAAGAAGCCGGTGGCGATCTGGATGCCGAACATGCCGATGCCCACGCCGAGGATGGCGGTGAGCAGGGGCAGTCCGGCGGCGACGAGGGCGCCGAAGGTCACGATGAGCACGATCGCGGCGACCACGACGCCGATGCCCTCGGTCGCGCCGGCGCTGGACTGTGCCTGCGAGGCGGTGCCGCCGAACTCTACCGTGATGCCGGCGCCGGCCGCGGCGCGGCCGGCGCCGAACAGCGCGGCGCGGGCCTGATCGGTCACGTCGGCCTGGGTGACCGAGTACGACACCGTCGCGTACGCGGTCTGCTGGTCCTGGGAAACGGTCCTGGTGGCGAACGGGTCCGTCACGTTGGCGACCTGCGGAGCCGTGCGCAGCGCGGCGACGGCCGTCTCGACGGCCGCCTGCTGCGCCGGGGCGGTCAGCTTCGCGTCGCCGCTGACCGTGAAGACGACCTGGGCCGAGGCGTTGTCCGCGCCGTAGCCCATCTTCGCCTTCAGCACCTCGACGGCCCGCGAGGACTCGGTGCCCGGGATGTTGAACGAGTTGGCGGTCGGCCCGGACAGCGTGAACGCGCCCACCGCGAACAGTGCGAACACCGCCGCCCACAGCACCACCACCAGCCGGCGTCGGCGGTATGCGAACCGCCCGAGCCGGTACAAAAAGCTCGCCACAGAGACTCCTTCGACTCGGATTGCACAACGCAAGGCGCCGCTCGAGGTGGCCGGTGTCGCCACGCAGCCAACCAATCGGCAGTCGCAGCATATGGATTAGACTTGCCGATCGGCCAGTTAGAAACTGGACGAGCGTCAAGGATCACACTTACCGGTCGTCAAGTTTCACCCACGTTTCGCGGCCACGGCGAAGGAACGCTTCGGCGGCGAGGACGTTCTAGCCCGCGTGGGTCGTCCTCCGGCGGGTCTGCAGCAGGCGGCGGCCGCACTCGACCAGGTAGTCGCGCAGCTGGGCCCGGTCGAGCGCGGCCACCTGCGGATCGCGCAGCGAACCCGGCAATCCGCTGACGAAGCAGAGCAGGGCCACCTTCATGAACTCGTCGTGGTCCGGGCCGGTCACCAGGTCGGCGAGCCGGTGCCAGGACTGCCGCAGCGCCGTCTGCTCCGGCAAGAGCCGAACCACGTACGGGTCGCTCATGAAGACCTTGAACCAGGACTGGCTCTCCAGCACGATCCGGACCATGCCGGTGATCACCACGTCGATGCGGGCCTGCCGCCCGCGGTGTCGCTCCGCGTCCTCGACGATCTGGGCGAGCTCGTCGAGCAGCGGCGCGATCACGCCGAGGACCAGCTCGTCCTTGGTCTTGTAGTGGTAGTAGAGCGCGGCCTTGCTGACGCCCATCTCGGCGGCGATGTCCTGTAGCGAGGTGCCCTCTACGCCGCGGAGGGCGAACAGGCGCAGAGCCACCTCGTTCAGGTGGGCCCGTCCCTCGCCGCGAGGTCGGGTACCCGCCGGCGTCGCCATCTGGCACTCCTCACTCAGGAACGCTTCACCTCGAGAAATACGAGGTACTTCGAAACAGTAACTTGCCGTCCGTCTAGTTAGTTAACACGAACGCGGCTGATTCTCTCCTACGCCGTACGGCCGCGCAGGGCGGCGTCCAGCCGGGGGTAGACCCGGCGGGCGTTGCCCTCGTACACCTTCTGCCGGTCCTCGGCCGGGAGCCCCAGCGCGTCGACATAGCGTCGCGTGTCGTCGAAATACTGTCCCGTCTGGGGATCGATGCCGCGCACTGCGGGGGTCTGACCTCTGGCGCCGGGCACGCCGCGGCGTGCCCGGCGCTCACAGCAAACGCACTGCCGGCGACCCGCCCGGGCATAGGCCCGCGACCTACCGTCGGGTCATGGCAATCCTGGTTCTCGCGCTGCTGATCGGGGCCGGCGCTCTCGTCCTGATCTCCACGCGGCGCAGTTCGAACGTGCAAGGGCAACAGAGTGTGGCGGACGCCAGGGCGGACGCGCGGCGATGGTACGAGCGGCTGGGCGGCCAGCTGGTCAACCTCCAGGGCGACGAACCGGCCGTACGGCAGGCGCTGACCGATGCGGCGGAGCGTTACCAGGCCGCGGGCGGGCAGCTCGACCAGGCCGGCACGGTCGTGCAGTACCAGCTGGCCCGGGAGACGGCCCTCGAAGGGCTGGCCTACGTGCGGGCCGCGCGGATCGCGCTCGGGCTCGACCCGGGACCGGACCTGCCCGCGCCGGCGGCGGCACAGGGCGCCGGCGTGCTGGCCGACGAGCGCCAGGTCAGCGTGCAGGGTCAGACCTACTACGCGGGACCGCAGGCGTCGGCGCAGACGCCGTACTACTACCCCGGCGGCTGGGTCGGCGGCCGGCCTGTCCCGGCCGGCTGGTATTCGACGCCCTGGTGGAAGAC
>Ga0307508_10003287_pt1 | contig 16478 bp, 13 predicted proteins | sample 9_EM_MG_FD_203089 | JGI IMG/M metagenome (GOLD analysis project Ga0307508, IMG submission 203089) | Populus trichocarpa ectomycorrhiza microbial communities from riparian zone in the Pacific Northwest, United States - 9_EM | ecosystem: Host-associated > Plants > Roots > Unclassified | place...
ATCGAACGCATCAGCTCGGAGAACCGCTGAACGCCGCGTTCCCGCAGGCTCAGCAGCATCAGCAGCGCCCACTTGTCGGCCAGGTCCACGAAGACGTCACGACTGGGACACGTCGCATCGAGGATGTCCATCGGCCGCACCGGGTCGATGGTGATCAGCGACTGTTCCCTCGCCGGCATGTCCCCAGAATACCCAACAAGCCCCAGAGGGTGTTGACCTCCAGTAGAGGTCAGGTTACTTTCGGAGGTAAGACCTTCCTGAGGAGCATCTCGTGACCGAAATCGTCAAGCGGCCCCTGGTGGCCGTCACGTTCCACTCCGGCTACGGACACACCGCCGTGCTGGCCGACGCAGTCAGGCGCGGCGCCGAAAAGGCCGGAGCCGACGTCGCCTACATCCCGGTGGACGCCATCACCGACGACGACTGGCAGCGACTCGACGACGCCGACGCGATCGTCTTCGGCTCCCCCACCTACATGGGCGGAGCCTCCTCCGCGTTCCACGCCTTCGCAGAAGCCACCAGTGGCCGATACCTTGTCAACGCCTGGACGGACAAGATCGCGGCGGGCTTCACCAACTCCGCCTCCAAGAGCGGCGACAAACTCAACACCCTCAACTTCATGACGGCCCTCGCCGCCCAACACCACATGATCTGGGTCGGCCTCGGCCTGCCCCCGGGCTGGAACGCCGTGACCGCCGCCGAGGACGATCTCAATCGCCTCGGCTTCTGGATCGGCGCCGCCGCCTCAACCCCCCAGGACGGCGGCATCGACACCGTCCACACCTCCGACGTCGCCACCGCCGAACACCTCGGAGCCCGCGTGACCCGGGAAGCCGACCTGCGCATCGCCGGCCGCCAGGCCCTCGCCCACCGCTGACACCCAGCGACCCCGCCACTCAAGGAGTGATCACGTGGCAGGCTTCGACGTGAAGGGCCGCTACCACGTACCCGCCGCCAAAGTATGGACCTCATCGGAAGCTACTACGACGTGCAGAACTGGATGCCCGGCGTCGCCGACCTCCTGAGCAACGACGAACAGCGGACCCGCACCATCACCATGCAGGACGGCGGACGCCTCGTCGAGGAACTCCTCGACGAGGGCGCCCACTTCCACCACTACCGCTTCACCGACCCGGGACCGGTCGCGGTCCAGGACTTCACCGCCCGGCTCGAGGTGACCGAGATCGACACAGACCAATCCGAAGTCCGCTGAAGCGCCCAGTACGAGGCCGCCGCGCAAGACGTCACTACCTTCCTCACCGCCTTCGTCGAATCCCGCTTCGACAAGATCGCGACCGAACTCGGCGCGTAGACAACACCACCCCGTGCCGACCGGGGGCCCGCCTCAACGGCAGGCGGCCCGGTCGGCACGGTCACCGCCACCACGACGCCTGCCCGAAAGTGCCCCTGACCGCGCACCTGGGCGGGTCGGCCGAATCCCATCACCTGCTACCAGCGGAGGTCGGCTCGTCGGCGGCCGACGCCGCCCAGGCGCGCAGCGGCAGTTGCGGCAAGAAGAGCAAGAACAGGAAGGCCAGCACGAGTACGCCAGCCGCCAGCAGGAAGACCAGGTCGATCGACTCCACGAAACCGGTCTTGATCGGCCGGGCCAGCGCAGGAGCGAGATGCTGGAGGTACGACGTGTCGTTGAGCGACCCACCCTGCAGCGCGCCGCCGCCGTGCAGCGCGGCCAGCACCTGACGGTTGGCCGGATCGGAGGCGACTGCCGGGTCCGAGACCGCGGCCTGGAACGCCGGGTCACCCGCAGCGTGACGAAACGCGCTCGAGATGTTGCCTCCGACCGTGCTGAACAGCACGGACAGAAACACGGCGACGCCCAGCGTGCCACCCATCTGGCGGAAGAAGGTGGCCGATGAGGTGGCCACACCGATGTCGCGCGGCGGCATGGCATTCTGCACCGCCAGCGTGATCGGCTGCAGGACGTTACCCAACCCGAAGCCGAACACCGCCATGGACACCGCCGTGCGCCAGAACCCGGTGTCCACACCCACCAGATGCAGCAGCCAGGCGCCGCCGATCATCAGCAACGAACCGAGGATCGGGAACGTCTTGTAATGGCCGGTCCGGCTGATCAGCTGGCCGGAGAACACCGAGCCCAGCATGATGCCCGCGGTGAGTGGAAGCAGCAACAGACCGGCCTTCGTCGGCGTCGCCCCACGCACGATCTGCAGGTACAACGGCAGGATCACCAGCACACCGAACATACCCATACCACTGATCACGCCGACGATCGCCGTGATGCTGAACGTACGGTTGCGGAACATCCGCAACGGGATCAGCGCGTCTTCCTTCGCCTTCGCCTCGACGGCGACGAACGCGAGCAGTCCCACGACACCGACCACACAACACAAGATCGCCCGGTACGAGGTCCAGCCCCAGCCACGGCCCTGCTCCGCGACCGTCAACAGCGGCACCAGCCCGACCGTCAGGCACAGCGCGCCCAAGAAGTCCAAGCGGTGCTCGCGGCGGACGTGCGGCACGTTGAGGACCCTGGCGACCACCGCGAGCGCGAGGATGCCGATCGGCACGTTGACCAGGAACACCCACCGCCACCCGCTGATCCCGAGAATCGCGCCGGCCCCGGCGAAGAAGCCGCCGATGACCGGCCCGAGCACGCTCGAGGTGCCGAACACCGCCAGGAAGTACCCCTGGTAGCGGGCCCGTTCACGGGGCGCCACGATGTCCCCGACGATAGCCAGGGCCAGCGAGAACAGGCCGCCGGCACCGAGGCCCTGCAGTGCCCGGAAACCAGCCAGCATGTACATGCTGGTGGCGAACGAGCATGCCGCCGAGCCGATCACGAAGATGCTGATCGCGGTCAGGAAGAACGGCTTACGGCCATAGATGTCGGACAGCTTCCCGTACAACGGCGTGCTGATCGTCGCGGTGATCAGGTACGCCGTGGTCACCCAGGCCTGCACGCTGAGGCCATGCAGGTCGTCGCCGATGGTCCGGATCGCCGAGGCGACGATGGTCTGATCCAGCGCCGCGAGGAACATGCCGAGCATCAGCCCGGACAGCACCTCGAGAATCTGCCGGTCGGTGAGTTGCCGGCCGGCCGGTCCAGACTCGGCCGACGTGGCGGAGGCGCTGGTGGCGCTCATCGTTACTCCAGCCGTTACGCAAAGAGGACATTCACGAGGTAACCAGCCAAGGCCCTGAGGAGGTGCAGGTCCATCACGCGAACATGTGACGTCAATCTTCTCGGTGCCGACACCCGCCTCCTCACGTGTTTCGACGATGTCGCCGTCCCGCGGCGAGCCGCACGATGATCTTCGTCGCCATGCGTCATGGCGACGAAGGAGGAACCATGCCAGAGTCGCTGGCCGGAACCGTCGCGTTGATCATCGGCGCGTCGAGCGGGATCGGGGAGGCGACGGCGCTGCTTCTCGCCGAGCAAGGGGTGGCGGTCGCGCTGGCCGCTCGGCGGGTCGACCGCCTGGCGGACCTGGTGGCCGGGATCAGAGGCCGCGGCGGCGCGGCACTCGCCCTGGGGGCGGACGTCACCGACGAGCAACAGGCGCGCGGCGCGGTCGAACGTACGGTCGCAGAGTTCGGTCGGCTCGACACCCTCGTCAACAACGCCGGCGTGATGCTGCTCGGCCCAGCAGTGGCCGCCCCGGTCGAGGAATGGCAACGTATGGTGCAGCTCAACCTGCTCGGGCTGATGTACTGCGCGCGCGCCGGCCTCCCCCACCTGCTGCGGGCAGCCGAGGAAAGCCCGCGCCAGGTCGCCGACATGGTCAACATCAGTTCGGTGGCCGGCCGGGTGGCAAGCGCGGGCAGCGCCGTCTACAACGCGACCAAGCATGGCGTCGGCGCTTTCAGTGAAGCGTTGCGGCAGGAGGTCACCGGCCGTCACCTACGCGTCTCGCTGGTCGAGCCCGGCGCGGTCGCCACCGAACTCACCGGCCATAACCGCCCGGAGGTCAAAGCGCGCATCGACCAGCGGCTCGCCGACATCGAGTGGCTCCAAGCCGCCGACATCGCCGACACGATCCATTACATCGTGAGCCGGCCGCGCCGGATGGCCGTCAACGAGATCCTCGTTCGCCCTACCGACCAGCAGCAGTAGTCCGGTTTTCGATGCACCAACTCACGGAGAGGCCGGTCCGGACGGGCGCTCATCGACGAACGCGCCGGGCGGTGCCCCATCGGTGGGCGGCCTCCAACTCCTCGGTGGCCAGCTCGCGGGCCTGCTGCCACTGTCCAAGCGCCGCGAGGATCCGGGCGGCTCGGGACCGCCATGGGGTCGCTGCCGGGTTGCCGACCCCCTCCTGTCGCTCGTGGCCGCCGTACGCCAGTAGCAGAGCCAGTCCGCCGTTCAGGTCTCCCCTTTCGGCCTGCACCCGGCCAGCGCTCACCAACACCGGGGCCCACAGGACCGACTCGTCGGTACCGCCGGCACCGGAGGCCTGCTCACCTGGGCAGGACGGTACGCCCCTTGACGCCACGCTCCAGTGCGGACTTGGCGTCTCGCAGCGGGGTACGGCCGTACTCGCGGTAGGGAGGCGACTCGGCGTACCGGAAGTGATCACGCACCGCGGACCTCGCGGCTTCGGGGTCCCCGGCCTCCAGCGCTTCGACGATCGGGTCGTGCGAGCCGATACCCCACTGTTCGCCGCTTTCCGGATCCGGTGGGATGGAGCTGCCGATGATCAGCTCCTGGAGCGGTTCGATGAGCAGTTCCAGCGCGGGCAGTTGTAGTGCCTTGATGATCGACAGGTGGAACTGCAGGTGTTGCTGGTGAGCCGTCGGCCAGTCCTCGGACCGGACCCCGTCCTCGAACCTCTGCAGGTGCCCGCGCATCGGCCGCAGCCGCTCGCGGTCGGCCACTCGCGCGACCTCTGCGGCGAGCGTCGACTCCAAGGCGACCCTGGCGGCGAGGACCTCGCCGACGGTTAGCTCCGAGCGCTGCATCCGCAGGGACATGGCGGTGGCGAGGATGTCGCTCTGCGGCCCGGCGACGAAGATGCCGTGGCCGTGCCGCACCTCGACCAGCCCCATCGACGACAGCGTGCGCAGGGCGTCGCGCACGACGCTGCGGGAGACCCCGAGCGACTCCGAAAGTGCCTCCATGGTGGGCAGTCGGCTGCCCGGGTCGTACTCCTGGTGCACGATTGCCTGCCGCAACTGTGCGACGACCTGGTCGCTGAGCCTGCCCATTCGTTCCTCTCGCCGGGTGGTCCCGCCTCGTCGCGGAACGTCGCCTGCCGCGTCGTTGCCCAAGCCGGGACGATCCTACGGGCAGAGGCTTGCCCTCCATAAACATCATACGTATTGTCTCGGACATCATAGGTATTATCTTTGCTCGGGAGCTTCGGCGAGGAGTGGCCAGATGAGATTTCGACGAAAGATCTCCACTGTGGCGATGGCGATAGCGGTGCTCGCGACGGCCGCCTGCAGCAACAACGACGCGACCGGCGCGCAGGCCGCGGACACCGGCCTGCCCTCCACCCTGATCGACGTGCAGAGCGCGGTCGACCCCGCGCTCAAGGCGATGTTCCCCACGGACATCCAGACGAGCGGGGTACTACAGGTCGCGACCGATCCCAACTATCCGCCGAGCGCGTTCAAGAATTCCGCGGGGACGATCATCGGCGTCGGCGCCGACTTCACCGCGGCCATCACGGCCAAGACCGGCTTACGTTTCAAATGGGTCGAGGTGCCCTTCGACGGCATGCTCGGCGGTCTGCAGGCAAAACGCTTCGACGCCAGCTGGTCGGCGTGGAGCGTCACCCCCGCGCGCACGCAAGTACTGAACCTGGTCACCTACCTACAGGGCGGCACGTCAGCACTGGTCAAGGCCGGGAACCCGAAGGGAATCAAGACGTCGCTCGATCTGTGCGGGCTGACGGTCGCCGCGCAAAGCGGCACGGTCCAGGCCCAGACCGACATGGACAGCTTGCAGAAGCAGTGCACGGCGGCGGGCAAGGCGAAGATCACTGCGATGCTCCTGCCGCAGCAGACCAACGTCAACCAGTCCGTCTCCACCGGGCGCGCGGCCGCGATGCTCGCCGACAACACAGCAGTCGCCTACCAGGCGCAGCTCCAGCCCGACCTGTTCCAGTCCGTGGCGACCATCCTGCTCCGTCCCTCAGCAGACGGAATCGCGATCCGCAAGGACGACCTGCAGCTCGCCAAAGCACTCTCGGCGACCTACAACGCCCTGATCGCCGACGGGACCTACGCCAAGATCCTGGCCCGCTGGAACATCTCCAACTCGGCCGTCACGAAGTCCGAGATCAACCCGGTGACCCCGTGAGCAGCCCCGCCACGAGGATGCGGTAGCGGTGCGCAGGCTGGCGAACTCACCATCAGGCACAGCAGTGCCACGAACTCGACCGGCGAGCGACGGCGAGGAGGAACAGGTGAAAGTGAGCAGCGACGACCGTTCCCACGACCGGATCGACCTGGCGGATCTGGTCGACATCGCCGACCACGAACCTGTCCGGCGGCACACCGCGGGGCGGGCCGTCAGCGGCGCCGCGATCCTGGTGCTGGCCGCGTTCGCCGTCGCCGTCCTGGTCACCAACCCCCGGTTCGACTGGCCGACGGTCGGCCGCTACCTCTTCGACGTCGGCGTCCTCAAGGGCATCGTCGTGACCCTCGAACTGACGCTCTACGCCATGGTCGTCGGCATCCTGTTCGGCATCGTCCTGGCCCTGCTGCGCGGGTCGGGCAACCCGCTCAGCCGCTGGGCCGCCGCGGTCTACATCTGGTTCTTCCGGGGGACGCCGTTGCTGGTCCAGGTGTTGTTCTGGGGATTCGCGGCGTCGCTGTTCCCCCGGATCGGGCCTGGCATCCCGGGCGGACCGTTCCTGTTCAGCTGGGACACGAACACGCTCATCCCGATCTTCGCCGCCGCCGTGCTCGGGCTCGGGCTCAACGAGGCCGCGTACGTCGCGGAAATCGTGCGTGGCGGTCTGCTCAGCGTGCCGCTCGGGCAGTCGGAGGCCGCGGACGCACTGGGTCTCGGCCGACTCAGAACGCTGCGGTTCGTGGTGCTGCCGCAGGCGATGCGGACCATCATCCCGCCGATCGGCAACCAGTTCATCTCGATGCTGAAGATGACCTCGGTGGTGCTGGTCATCGGCGTCGCGGATCTGCTCGATTCGGTCACCGAGATCTACTCGCGCAACTACCGCCAGATCCCGCTGCTGATCGTCGCGAGCATCTGGTACCTGGTCATGACCACGTTGCTCACCCTGGCCCAGGCGCGCCTGGAGAAGCGGCTGGGCCGCAGTCTGCGCTCGAGAGGCACCCGATGACCGCCATCGCGACCCGGCCGGTGGTCCAGGCCCACGACGTGCACAAAAGCTTCGGCGCGGTCGAGGTCCTCAAGGGGATCGACCTGACAGTCCAGCGCGGCGAGGTGGTGTGTCTGCTAGGTGCCTCCGGCTCGGGCAAGTCCACCTTCCTACGTTGCATCAACCATCTGGAGACCGTCGACCGCGGATTCATCCTCGTCGACGGCCAGCTGGTCGGCTCCGATCTCGTCCGAGGGCACCTGCGCGAGGCGCGCCCGTCGGTCGTCGCGGAGCGCAAGTCCCGGATCGGAATGGTGTTCCAGCAGTTCAACCTGTTCGGGCACATGACAGTACTGCAAAACGTGATCTTGGCACCGATGCGGGTGAAGAAGGAGAGCCGGGCGCACGCCGTCGAACGCGGCATCGCTCTGCTGGAGCGGGTCGGGCTAGGCGGCAAGAAGGACTCCTACCCGGGCCACCTCTCCGGCGGGCAGCAGCAGCGGGTGGCCATCGCGCGGGCACTGGCAATGGAGCCGACCCTGATGCTCTTCGACGAGCCCACTTCAGCACTCGATCCCGAGCTCGTCGGCGAGGTCCTCGACGTGATGCGAGACCTCGCCGCCTCGGGGATGACGATGGTGGTGGTGACGCACGAGATGGGCTTCGCCCGCCAGGTCGCCAGTACCGCGATCTTCCTGAGCGAGGGTCGCATCATCGAACAGGGGCCGCCGGAGCAGGTCATCGACGCGCCGAGCCACGAGCGCACCCGGTCCTTCCTGGCAAAGGTCCTGTGATGGCACCGCAGAGCTTGGCCCGGCGGGTCTCGGATCGGATCGAGCCGCTCGCCCCCGAACTGGTCCGGTTGAGCCGGGAGATCCATGCTCTGGCCGAGGTCGGGTTCGCCGAGCGGAAATCCGTTGCCGCCATCGCCGAACTGCTGGCCGCCCACGGGATCGAGGCAATGGTCGGCGGGTACGGCATGCAGACCTCGCTCGAGGCCTCGACGGGTGCGGCGAGCGGTCCGCGGATCGCGATCCTCGCCGAGTACGACGCCCTGCCCGACATCGGGCACGCCTGCGGGCACAACATCATCGGATCGGCGGCGGTCGGGGCGTTCCTCGGACTGCTCGCCGTGACCGCCGAGACGGGCGGTTCGGTCGTCCTGCTCGGTACTCCCGCCGAGGAGAACGGCTCCGGCAAGGAGATCATGGCCCGCGCCGGCGCGTTCGACTCGATCGACGCCGCGATCATGATCCACCCAGCTGCCCGGGACAACGCCCGCTCCGCCAGCCTCGGCCTACGTTCGGTCGAGGCCACCTACCACGGAGTCGCAGCCCACGCCTCGGTCGCGCCCGAGGACGGCCGCAATGCCCTCGACGCCGTCGTCGCCGCCTATCAGGGCGTTGCCGCCCTGCGCCAGCACATGCCGCAGAGCGACCGGGTGCACGGCATTATCACCGAGGGTGGGCAGGCGGCGAACATCGCGCCCGTCCGGGCCTCGCTTCGGCTGCTGATCCGCTCGCGCGAGTTGAACGCGCTCATCGAGCTGAGCGAGCGGGTGCAGCACATCCTCGAAGCGGCCGCGATGATGACACAGACCAGGCTCGACGCGGTCTGGGACCGGATCCAGCCGTGCCTGCCCGTCCGCAGCAACGACGCGCTCGCCGGTCGTTTCCGCACCCACCTGCTCGGGCGTGGGCGGGTCGAGGGTTCGGGGGACCGGCTCGCCAACGGCTCGACCGATCTGGGCAATGTCAGCGTGCGCGTTCCGTCGATCCACCCCACCCTGGCCATCGCGCCGTTGGGAAACGCGCCGCACACCGCGGCGTTCGCCGACTACGCCGGCTCGGAGCCAGGTGACCGGGCGGTAATCGACGGGGCGATCGCCCTGGCCCTCACCGCGCTTGACTTCCTCACCGATGCCGAGCTTCGGGAACGCAGCCAGGCCGAGTTCGACGCCGCCGGCGGCGCCGTGGACGTACCGACTCTGCTCGCGCCCCCTGGCAGCCGGCCGGCAACACCGGAAAGGTCTTGAATGAACCACCACGACCACGGGCTCGCGACCAGGCTCGTGCACAGTGCTGGAGCGAACCCGCTTGGTGCGGTCGCTACCCCGGTCTTCGATACGGCCTCGTTCGTCATGGCGGACATGGCCGCACACCAGCGGAGCGTCGAGGACACGTCGAGGCACGACTACTACTCACGGATCCGCAATCCGACGGTCGCCGCGCTCGAGTCGACGCTGGCGTCGATCGACTCGGCGCCACGGGCGCTGGCATTCGCCTCCGGGATGGCCGCGATCACCACGGCGCTGCTCGCACTGGGCCGCCGCGCAGGACACCTCATCGCGTCCGACCAGCTGTTCGTCAACAGCCGAGAGTGGCTGGCGCAGGACTCGCCGGACTTCGGTTGCGAGGTGACGTTCGTCGACCTGACGGATCTGACGGCATTGGCGGCTGCGTTCCGGCCCACCACTCGCGCGGTGTTCTTCGAGGAGTTCACCAACCCGCTGCTCGGGGTGCTCGACATCGAAGCGATCGTCGCGATCGCGCACGACCACGGCGCGCTCGCGGTGGTGGACAACACGCTCGCCTCTCCCGTGTTGTTCCGGCCGCTGGAGCTGGGTGCCGACATCGTGATCCACAGCGCGACGAAATACCTCGCCGGGCACGGCCGGGTACTGGCGGGAGCTCTGGCCGGGAGCGGGCCGGCGATGGACGCGATCGCCGATCTGCGCCGCAGGCTGGGAACGATCATCACCCCGCACAACGCCGCCTCCGTCAGCGCGGGGATGAGCACGCTCGAGTTGCGGGTCGACCGGGCCAGCGCGACCGCTCTGCGGCTCGCCGAACTCGCCGATGCGCACGACGCCACGGCCACGGTCAACTATCCCGGGCTGGCGAGCTCACCCGGGCACGCACTCGCCTGCCGATTGACGGGCGGGCAGCGCTTCGGCGGGATGCTCTCGTTCACACTGCGCGAGCCGGCGCGCAAGGCCGCGGTCTACGACTCGTTCGCTCAGTTCGTGCGGGCCACCAGCCTCGGTGATGTCGTCAGTCTGGTGGACACGGTGGACGATCCCGATGTCCTGCGTCTCTCCGTCGGCATCGAAAGCCCTGACGACCTGCTCGCCGACCTGGACAAGGCGCTCAGCGCGGCACTGTGAACCGCCCGACCGGTGGTTCACGCCACGTCTCGCGGGCTGCCGCGCACCTCGAGTGACTACCTGTGCACAAAGGATCCCTGATGACCCGTATCAACGACCCCGGTCCCGCCTCTCATCCGAACGGACCAGCCGGACTCGCCGGGGAGACCGTCTCCTGCCACGAGCTCGCGACCCTGCGCGAAAGCGCGCAGCGCGTGCTGTGGCTGTCGGCCGCGATCGTGGATGCGGCCAACCGAGGCCGGCCCAACACCACCGGCATCAAAGTCGGCGGGCACCAAGCCCCGTCCGCCTCCATGGCCGACATCATGGTGGCGCTGTGGTTCCACGAACTGACCAGCCATGGAACGGTGGATCCAAGCCTGCCGCCACGAACTACTCGACCGAACCTTGATCCTCAACCGTGCACACCTGCTGCACGCCCTGAGCGAGTACGAACACCACCACAACGAACACCGCCCACATCGCGGCATCGCGAACTCCCGGCCTCAGCGTCCGCTGCCCGACCCGATCACCGAACCCGCCACGCTGACACATCTCACCATCCGCCGACACGACCGACTCGGCGGGCTCCTCCACGAACACCAGAAAGCCGCCTGACCAGCGCGGATGGCGTTTTCGGCACCCGCAGGGTCAAGGCCCACTGGTCGAGGCGGGAGATCTGCGTTCCGTTGACACTGCCGTTGGCGATCCTCGGTACGGCGAGGGCGCTGATCGCGCGGTCGATCTGGCCGTCGCTCATCGGCTGCAACGTCAGAGGACGGTTACAGACCGATTAGCTTGATCCATACGTTGGGTCCGCTTGGAGATCGTTCTGCTGGTTCGCGGTAGATAGTGATCACTCGATGGAGCGAAAGATGAATACCGGTCACGTCCTGGTCGTCGACTGGGGTGTTGAGCTGGTCATGAGTGATCGCAAGCGGTATCCGAGCCCCGGCCCGGGTGCCGACCGTCTGGCGACGCGGCGACCTGCACTTCGACGTCGGACGCCACGAAGTGCACCGGGCCGGCCGGGCCATCACCCTCAAACCGCAAGGAATTCGGCGTCCTCACCGAACTCATGCGCGCCGACGGCGAAGTGATCAGCGCAGAACACCTACTGAGCCGGGTCTGGGACGAACACGCCGACCCGTTCACCACCGCCGTACGCACCACCGTCAAGACCCTGCGACAAAAGCTCGGCCGACCCGACCCGATCGTCACCGTCGTCGGCCGCGGTTACCGCCTACCCTGAACTCCGCCGAATCGCCGAGCCCGGGCGCGCCCGCGCGGGCGCGCCCGGCCCGTGTCCTAGTCCTTCAGCAGGGTGAAGGGCAGCGTGACGGTCGCGCCTTTCGTTATCTTCGCGGTCGCCACTTTCGGCTGGTATCCGTCCTTGGCCGCGATCACGGTCAAGGGGTTGTTGCGGTAGTCGAGCCAGAGGGCGTAGTTCCCGTCGGCGTCGGTGTGCAGGGTGTAGTGAGCGGTCCAGCTGTCGATCTGCACGGTCACGCCGCTGATCGGAACCAGCTTCCCGCTCTTGTCCGTGTGCTGGACCGCTCCCGTGATCTTGCCCCACGTGGACGGCGGCTTCACGGTCATGGTCACCGGGACGGTTCTGCCCTGGTAGGGGGTGTCAGACAGGAACAGCAGCGCGGCCGTGTACGCGCCTGGCTGAACGATGGACGGGTCGGCCGCGTGCAGCGTCACCGTGACGGTCGCGCTCTTGCCCGGGGCGAGGGTGACCGAGGTCGCGCTCAACGACAGCCACGGTGCTGCCGAGTTGTCGGCTTGGCCGTAGCCCGAGAGCACGGCTGCGGTGTTCAACGGGGGTATACCCGAGTTGCTCGAGGCAATTCCACCGCCGATGGTGTAGAAGCCGAGAGCTCCGGCGACGCGGTAGCTGGCCTCGTTGGCGTTGGGTAGTGCGGTCCACGTGTCTGACGTGGGGTCGTATGCCGAGCCCTGGTTGGTCATCGCGCCGCCGGCGACGCCGCGCTGAAGAAGCAGTAGCCCGTTCGCCGCGGTGTAGGCGCTGCCCCACACCGCGAAGGGCATGTCGGCCAGCCTGGTCCAGAAGTTGCTGGTCGGGTTGTAGACGTAGGTGTGCTGGCTGGCGCCGTAGTCTTCGCTGTCACCGCCGGCGCAGTAGATCTTGCCGGCGATGGCGCCGCAGCCGAGCCACGAAGTAGGCTCCGGGTACGGGGACGCGGTGGACCATTTGCCCGTCAACGCGTCGAGCACTGACACGCTCGTCGTGCCGCAGCCCGACGCGCTGCAACCGCCGATCACGTAAAGCTTGCTCCCCAGCACGGCGCTGCCGGATCCGGCGAGCGCGCCGGACCAGTCGGGACCCTTGGTCCACGTGTTGTTCTGCGGGTTGTAGATCTCTGTCTGGCTGTCGGGGTGGCCAGACGAGGACCAGCCGCCGGTGACGTAAAGCCTGCCGCCGATGAAGCCGTGTGCCGGAGACTCCCGCATGTCCGAGGCGCCGGCCAGTGCCGTCCAGACTGCAGCGGTCGGATCGTAGGAGTAGAGCGCGCTGGTGTCCCCGCCTTCTATGCCTGTGTATCCGAAGCCGGAGTAGAGCTTGCCGTTGTGGTACTCGGCGATGTTGTCCTGGATCGGGGTCGGATAGTTCGCGATCGACTGCCAGGCGGTGCCTGCGGTCGGCGCGGCGGCGGCCGGCTGCGCGGCGTTCGCGTTCTTGCGCAGCGCCCTGTTCGCCACGGCCATGTCGGTCTTCGGGAACGTGCCGGTCACCCGCTGAACCGGGGCTGCGCTGGGCTTGACGCCCTGCATGGTGAACTGGCCGTTCAGGCTGTCGAGCGACAGCGTCGCCGGCGCGGAGCCGATGTTCTTCACCGCCACCGTCGCGGCGCCGGCGCCGCCCCACGCCAAGATCTTCGAGATCGACGACGGCGTGACCGCGAACCGCCCGGCCTTCAGCGCGAAGTCCCGCTCGGCGACACCGGAGGCGACCACCGTGGTCGAAGCTCTGGCCGACGCGTATCCACCCTTGTCGACGGTCACCGATTGGGCGCCGATTCGCGGCGAGAACATCCAGTAGAACGCCCCCTTGCGCGCGGGGTCCGCCAGCGCGGCGGAGGTCGTGGCCACCGGCGGCGTGCCCACCTCGGTCACGGTCGCGCCGGCCACCGCGCCGCCGGTGTTGGCGTCGGTGACCTGGCCGATCACCAGGCCGCCGGGAACCGGGTCGCAGGCGGAACGGCCGAGGACGACGTCGTCCACCTCCCAGAAGTAGGACGCGAGTCCGGTGTAGTGGAATCGGGCCTGTACCGCGGTCTTGCCTTTGGCCTGAGGCAGCGGGATCGACACGTGCCCTCCCCGCACGCCGGTCGTCGAGTACTGCCACACGCTTTCCCAGGTCGCCCCGCCGTCCGTGCTCACGTCCACGTCGGCGACGGAAGCGTCGTGCTCACGGTAGTAGGTGTCGAACGACAGCGACGGGTCACTGATCGCGGACAGGTCGGTGACCGGTCCGGTGAGGATCGAGTCCACCTGGTGCCCGGCGTGGTAGCTGTCGACGATCGCGAAGCCCCCGACGCCGCCGGTCAGGTTGCCGCGGTGATCAGGGTCGTAGAACTCCCAGCCGGGCGCACCGGCGTCGGCGATCGTCCAGTTCTCGGGGGTCGAGGTCGCGTCAAAGGTTTCCGAATTGCCCTGCTGGTGCAGGGTGTAGCCGTGCGCGTCGCAGGCGAGGGCGTCCACCGGGACCGCGACATCCTTGGTCACCGTGGTGGATCCCACGGTCAGCGGCCGCTTGACCATCTGGTAACCGGTGTACACGCTCGACACGTCGAGCGTGTACGAGGCGTTCACTGGAAGTCGGAGCGTGTACGCGCCGGTCTTCGGGTCCGTGTACACCGGCCCGCCCGGCACACCTTCGACGCTGATCGCCGCGTAGATCGGCCAGCCTTGGCCGGAGCCGTCGGTCACCGCCCCGGTCACCGCGACGCGTGGCACCGACGCCAGGGTGAAGTTCTGTGTCACCGTCGCCTTGTCGGCCACCTCACCTTTCACCGTCTGCGTCACGTAGCCGAAGTCGCTGACGCTGATGGTGTAGCTGCCTGCCGACACGGACAAGCGGTAACCGCCGTTCGCGTCGGTGACGGCGCTGGCGGATCCCACCGTTACCTTCGCGCCGCTCACCGGCGCGCCGCTGGAGTCGGTGACGGTCCCGGTGACCAGCCCCTGCGGACCGCTGGCGAACGCGTCGACGCCGTTCGGCGTGCCCAGCCCGGTCGGCCCGTCATAGCCAGGGCCGGCTTGGCACAGGTACGTCGGATCGCACGTCCCGTTGTAGCCCGTCGTCACGTCGTTGAGCGCGTCGGGCTTCGCGTACGGGTAAGAGTTCGGATACGAACCCCGCGCCGGGTTTCCGGCGTCCGCATACACGCCGGCGATGATCGGCGCGGACACGCTGGTTCCGCCGAACTCGACCCATCCGCTTTCCTGATAGCTGTCGTACGTCGCGACGCCGGTCTGCGGGTCGGCGACCGCCGAGACGTCGGCCACCGTACGCATGGCGCAGCCGGTGTCCTTCTGGAACGCGGGCTTCGGCTCGTAGACCGAACAGCCCGAGCCAGGCCCGCCTTCGATTCCGGACCACACCGATTCGCCCCACCCGCGCGTGCTGGAGTCGTCGCGCTTGAGCGAGGTGCCGCCGACCGAGGTCACGTACGGCGACGCGGCCGGGTACCCGACCCCGTATGACGAGTCCCCGGACGAGGCCACGACGGCGACGCCCGGGTGGTTGTAGTGCGCGTCCAGGGTCGTGGTCTCTGCCGGGTCCTCGCCACTTCCGGCATTCGCATTGTAGGAAGAGCCATACGAGTTCGAGACGAATCCGGCGCCGAGAGCCACCGCCTCGTCCACCGCCGCGCCCATGTTGTCCCAGTCTGCGGAGTTCGCCTCGACCAGCAGGATGTGCGCGGCGGGGGCGACCGCGGACACCATGTCCAGGTCGATCGAGATCTCGCCTGCCCAACCGGAGTCCGGCGCCGGATACTTGGCGCCGCCGGTCTGGTCCACCTTGGTGAAGCAGCCGCTGGCTGCCCTACACGCGGGCAGCCCGAACTGCGCCCGGTAGACGGCGAGGTCGGCCTCCGCATTGGGGTCGTCGTTGGCGTCCACGATCGCGATCGTGGTGCCCGCGCCGCCGCCGGCCGGCAGCCGGTATGCGCTGGCCAGGTCGGCAGGTCCGTATCCGGCCACGGCCGCGAGCGGCCGGAGGCCCTTGCCCCCGGCCACGTCGGTGCGCTTGAGCGCGAGGCAACGGAACTGGCCCTTCTTGGTCGCCGCGCACAGCGGCGCGGCCACCGCCTTCTTGGAGTCCGCGCCTTCGACGGCGCCGGCGTGGGCGGTGGCCGCGTGGGCGGGCGCTTGAGTCCCGGTCGCCGCGAGTGCCACCGCCGTCAGGACGGCGGCGAGCCTGCCCGCGGTCTTCCCGCATGGTCGCGCCGTAGATATTGGGTACCCGAGTCTGTGCACTCTTGTTACTCCAAGCTCTCCTGTCGAGTGCTGACGCGCAACAGACCGACCGGCGGTCCGGAGGCGACCGCACATCCACGTCCGTGAATCTGTTCCCGCTCGGGAGAGGACACCATGACGTACGCGTCCCGCACCACCACATGAAAAGGTGACCCGCCGGTGGCGGTGCGGTGTCAGCCGGCGTCGTGGTCGTGGATGATGTTGGTGAGTTGGACCCGGGAGCGGATGTCGAGTTTGGCGAAGATGGACCGCAGGTGGGAGGAGATGGTGTTGACGGTGATGCCGAGTTCCTTGCTCGCGATCCGGTTGGAGTAGCCGACGGCGATCAGACGCGCGACCTTCAGCTCGGCGGGAGTCAACGCTTCCCACCCGGATACCGGCCGGCGTGCCGCTGGAACCCATTGCGTCCGCCGGAAACCGGCTCTGCGCATCCCGTCCTGCAACGCGGTCATCGGACCGTACGCTCCCGCCTTGTGATAGAGATCCCAGGCCCGGTCGAGCAGCGCGGCGCCCTGCGCCCGGCTGTCGTGGCGCAGCAGGGCGAAACCCAG
>Ga0307508_10003288_pt1 | contig 16471 bp, 20 predicted proteins | sample 9_EM_MG_FD_203089 | JGI IMG/M metagenome (GOLD analysis project Ga0307508, IMG submission 203089) | Populus trichocarpa ectomycorrhiza microbial communities from riparian zone in the Pacific Northwest, United States - 9_EM | ecosystem: Host-associated > Plants > Roots > Unclassified | place...
TCGCTCCTAGACCCCTTTTTTCTTCTCCTTTCACCTCGTCCTAGATACTCGTCGTCGTCCTTCGCATTGCCATCATACTCGCCGCCATCAAATTAATGATATCTTATTCGTCGACATTTTCCTCATCAACATTTTCCTCATCAACATCTTACTCGTCGCGCCATTCTTGCTACGTTACTCGCCGCCATCCTCACTGCCATCAAACACATCGACATCCTCCTCAACGACATCATACTCGTCACATCGTATTGTACCAGCTCCCACCGCTGTTCCTGTCACTCGGAGAGCTGTGCTAACCATGCCACAAAGCTCGCCGTCGTGCTCGCCGCCTCCTACTAGCTATCGTCCTCGCCGCCGGCACCCTCATTGACATCGACTCGTCACTGTGTATTCTACAACTTCCCGGTGTCTCTGTCACTCTGAGAGCTGTGCTAACCATGCCATAAAGCTCGCCATCATACTCGCCGCGTCGTACTCGCTATCGTCCTCGCCGCGTCTTACTCGCTATCGTCCTCGCCGCGTCCTACTCGCTCCCATACTCGTCACGTCTTACTCGCTCTCATACTTGCCGTGTCCTACTCGCTATCGTCCACGCCGCCGGCGTCCTCATTGCCATCCTCCTCATAGTCGTCGTGCTCATCGCGTCGTGCTCATCGCGTCGTGCTCATCGCGTCGTGTTCATCGCGTCGTGCTCATCGCGTCGGGCTCATCGCGTCGGGCTCATCGCGTCGTGTCGTATTTGCCAACTTTCCTTTGTTTCCGACACTCAGCAATGCTACGCGCGTCAAAAACAGCGGCGATGGATGTGACGCTGGGTGCTTGTGCTGGAAACGCGAAGTGTGGTAGTAGCATATATAGATGTACATTAGATATAAAGAATAGAACTGGACTGAGTCACTATGCCTGGAACCCACTGCGTGTTTGTGAATGCGACGCGAGTATTTGCTGCGATGTTCCGTGCCTTGACAGCCAGTGTAACCACGGTGCCATGACACGTGTCGTCCGGATGCCATTTGCCCTGACACGGCTGCGTCCAGAAGGAAGCTGCCCTGACATGGCTGCGTCCAGAAGGAAAATGCCCTGCCACGCTCCGTCCGGTAAGCAGATGCCGTAGCGAGCTGCGTCCGGGCGCATGGTGCCGTAGCGAGCTGCGTCCGAATTCACATTGCCTGTGCGTTTTGCGTTGGGAGTGGTATGTGCGCTGCCAGGGTGCGTCCAGAGCGTCCCGAGTGCCTGGTGTGTCAGGACGAAGCCTGTGCGTCCGGACGCACATTTTTTTTCCTGATGTGGCTGGAGCCATATATGCCGGATGGAAGCACCTTGCTTCTTCGAAAGGCACTGTACGGACTGAAACAGACGCCAAGGCTGTGGTTCGAGGATATCAATGGATACCTACTCTCTATAGGATTTCGACAATCAGCTGAAGACCCCAACCTGTATCTCCAACCCGGAATACTCCTGATACTCTATGTGGATGATTTGCTTATAGCATATGATGGAAACAAAGGAAAAGGACAAGAAGTCAAGAGGCTGCTGCAGGCAAAATACAAGATGTGCGATCTGGGAGCTTCCAAGAGGTTTCTAGGCATAGAAATTGAGAGAGGAGAAGATGGAAGTATAAGTATTTGTCAGCGGACTTATATTGACATGATTCTGAACAGGTTTGGACAGCAGGACGCGAAATCAGCAAAGACGCCCCTTGACCACCAGATGGACCTTGCAAATACGAAGTGCGAAGACAAGACAGCCAATCGCAAGGAGTACCTGTCAATTGTCCGCTCGCTGATGTATGCAGCACTTGGAAGCAGACCGGATATCGCCTTCAGGGTCACAGCACTTAGCCAGTACAACGTTCAACCCCTCGAAATGCACCTGACCGCACCAAGAAGAGTGTTACGATATCTGAAGACGACATCTGAACTTCGTATTCACTACCGACGACTTCCCTACTCACACACTGACAACCCGCATATGTCATATGTTCCCAACTCACATATCTCGGTTGTTGGCTTTACCAACTCTGACTGGGCAGGAAATCTCACCACCAGGAAATAGATTGGAGGATGCGTGTTTGGCCTTGGCTACATTGGCAGTAACAATGAGCTGGTAACATCCGGACTCATTCACTAGTGTGTAGTAGCATATATAAATGTACATACCGTAGATATAAAGAATAGAACTGGACTGAGTCACTATGCCTGGAACCCGCTGCGTGTTTGCGAATGCGACCCGAGTATTTGCTGCGATGTTCCGTGCCTTGACAGCCAGCGTAAACGTGGTGCCATGACACGCGTCGTCCGGACGCGTCCAGTAGGAAAATGCCCTGACACGGCTGCGTCCAGAAGGAAAATGCCCTGACACGGCTGCGTCCAGAAGGAAAATGCCCTGCCACGCTCCGTCCGGTAAGCAGATGCCATGGCGATCTGCGTCCGAGTTAAGCAGGTTGCGTCTGAAACGTCCAGTGCGTCTAGTGCGTCCGGACGCTCAGGACGCAATTTTTTTTTTCTTGATGACGGTTGCCTTCTTCTGTCCTCCAGCTTTCAATGTCGTCCATTCTTTGCCGGCAGCGCCGCCCACAGTTGCAGTCCCACCTGCCAGGGCAGCTGCCACTGCTGTGTAGGTAGGATTGGTGTTTCCATTGGTGTTGACATTGGTTTGGTTAGCTGGCTGCTTTTCGTTTTTCTTCCTTGGATCCTTCTTGCTCGGGGCTGGGGCCACAGCCGGTATCTCACGGACACTCTGGATACCATCTTGATAGGTGAGAACCTGTTGATGTAGCTGGGCGACACGGGCACTCAGCGTCACGATTCAGTTGTGCAGGGACCGGTAGCTTTCTCAATAGCAAGAGCGGTCATCTTGTTGATATCCTTCGTGATCCGGTTGTACAGGTTTTCCATTGCAGTCGCCGTAATGATCTCGAAGTCGGTATGAAGTGCTGCATGTTCAGGGCTGAGGGGCGGTGCAAGTTGCGGGAGCTCATGTTCGTTGTCAGTGTTGTCGTCACCGATCGCCTGAGTCAAGGTGATGTGCTCGGTGTGCTGAAGTCCATTCTGTTGTCGTCCGGTTCTTGCGGGTCGGATTCGGACCCTGCAAGGCTATCTTCGCTTGGACGCTTCAGCGGCGACCGGGGTCGGGTCTCACTAGGAGTAGGGCGCATAAAAGCATGTAGAGATGCCTGGCTACGGCCGGAGGCAGACATGGGGTAGGATCTATTCGGTGTTATCTCTGCTTCTGAGCGTGTGATTCAGAGACTGGATTGCTCTCCTCACAGGGAGGCTTTGGCTTGTGACGCACGTGCGTCACTACCGAAAGCTTTTAACACGCAAGGAGGAGAATCCAGAGATATCATCAGAGATCGTGGCCGGGTTGGTGGTGGTTGGGTACGCAATGCCCAAGGGCGCCACACAGGGGGGGAGGGTCGAAGGTGGGTCAAAACCAAAAAACGAAGAGATCGCGCTGGCAGCTAATGAGGCTGTAGCCCCGCTCTTTGGGGTTCTTTTGATGTAGTGAGAGCTTATTCGATGGCGGAAGACAGTGGTGGTTGTCGGAAAAGCTGGGGGGGGTCAGAGATAATACGCTTTTTATTTCTATTGTTCTTGAGGACTACAGCCTATATGCACTCCACCTCGCCATACCACCCCCATGGGGCTTCCATCTTTCCAATCCACCAAACATCAAATCGCACCTGCAAGAAGAAATCAAAACAGAACGAGCAAGTGGTATGCAACAAAGGACAAGGAGAGAGAGGGGGGGCATCAGGCAAGTATCAACCACTACCACCTATCCACCCCATCATCCTGTTCGCCATTTTTCATTTCATGGTTCGAAGGCGCCGAAGTCTGGCTCGGGCGAATCTGAGTCCGAGGCTCCATCTCCCTCCGAGGGTGTAGGCTGCCTGTGATAGGAGATGTTTATAGTGTGGCCAAGTCCAGTAGCTCGTAAGAAGTTTCGTAGACCCAGCGAGTTTGCCGGATTTGTGAGGAAGGTGAGAGATTCCAGGTCACCGATAGTTGAGAGGCGCATCCGTGAGCATTGTTGCGCGAGATGGGTGCAGTCTCGTAGGAGGTGGTGGGAAGTATGCAGGTCCTGTCCACATGGACACGGGTCGGCAGTTTTGTTCGGGTGCGGGTCGGATGGCGATCTATTGCTGACAACCCTCCAAAGTACACGTGTGTGACACCGGGGTTGTAGGATACAACGGCGGTGCAGGTAGGGGTGGGTGAAGTCAGGTCTCGTAGAGGTTCTCGGGGTAATCAGAGATGGGGTTCACACAGGAATAATCTTAGGTTCGTTGCGTGGTTGTGTTCGGTCGGGTGACGTGTCGCTGATGATCGCTGGTCCGGTCGCCGTAGGCGCTTCGCTTATATCGTCGGTTTTCTGGTCACGTGGTTTCCTCAGGATTTTCCTTTCCTTCGGAGTGTCCGCTCGTCGCCTCCTCAGTGGAATCTCATGGAATGCCTCTTGCTTCGTCTTTTTCGGCCGGAGCCAGATAAGACTTTGAAAGCTAATTGGTCCTGATTGGTACTGACGTCAAGGTGGGGCGAGTGATCGGCGTCCGCGCAGTGTAGATCCTTCGGAATACGAGAGCACGTTCTCGATCCCTTCTTCGTTACTGGCCGCCTTACTTTTGCGCGGCAGACGGAATCAGTCTTCTCGTACGAGAGATCTCTGACCCCACACCTAGACTCCCATCTAGACTCTCTCAGCCCCGCTTGACATCATGAGCCCCGCTTATGGCGTGCGACTTTCATGCGCCATCGTCGTCAGCTCCGGATGCAGCGGCTACGGAAGTCAGTAGTTTACTTGGTCTACCCGGCGGGGTCGGCACTGGGCCTGGTTTTCCGCGGCCGAGGTTACCTTTGGCTACCGTCTTCCGCCGAACTGCTTTGCAGAGTCTGCCGAGTTCTGGCGTGACTATGTCTTTTCCGAGAACACATGACCTATTCCTTCCTCGTTACACTTAGGGTGTAACACTACTCCCCCCTTCTCTAAGCTTCGGCCCGAAGCTTTTTCCCTATCTTTTTATTTCTTGCTTTCCTCGATTTTCGTAGGCCGTGACTGCAGTCCTCCACCCCTGCAGCCCTCCCCGACACTGGATCAGGGCATGACTCTGTAATCCATCGGAATGTCGGGGCCCTCGGAGCAGGCCGATGCGTGCTCCTACCGTCGTAATCCTACCTCGTATGTCGCTGCTACAGGGAAGGCGGCGGTTCAGTCTACCCGGCGACATGAGGTTACTTCTGGCAACTTCTCCTGCCGGACGATTCTTTGTACAGGGTGGTTGCATCCTTGTGGCACGGCGCCCTGGGCTGCTCTTCGTGGTTCCGGAGTCTGGAGCGTAGGTGTCGGTAGGCCCCTGGACCGTACCGGTGCCTCGGCATGCAATGGAAACTCATCCGGTTACCGCAATACAAGCTAGAGAGTGACCGCGTCTTCAGGACGGTCTTCCCTACTTCCTATTTCGCTGCTCCTTTGCTGTGGCCCAGCCCAGTGAGGTCCCTTCATGCCCGAGGTTGGCGCTTGCCCAAGTGGAGGGTTCTTTCTAGATCTCGGTGACCCGGTAGTCCCTTGGCGCGTCCGGGTTTTTCCTGTGAAATTCTCGGAGTTTATCCAGACCACCTATCGAAAAGTTGTTGAATGGCTCTTCCATCCAGTCCCGTCGGTTCGTGTGACACCTGGGTACGCAAGTACGGAGGTGGAGGTAAGGATATTGTAGAGTCAGGTTCGATTTCTTTATTCACAGCGGAATAATCTTAGGTTCGTCGTGTCGGGGTGTTCGTGAGTGTGTGTTATCCGAGGATGGGGAATAGAAGGTAGTCGGTGGAGTTTCCGTGCGGTATATATGCCGATCTTCTTCGTCACGTGGTTCTTCTCTTCCTGTCATCTCGTCGGGGGTCTCAGTCTCGAGACGCGTGGCCTCAGAGAGTTCCGTGCGTGGGTGAGGTTGGTCCTGACCGGTTCCATCGATAATCGTGGAGGCAAATCGGTTGGCAACCTCGTACTCCCCCCGGCGCTAGTCTTTCCTGGACTATGCGGGCTTCGTATCGAGGTCCTAGTCGAGGTCGGTCGTAACTCTTCCGGAGTCCGCCGCCTTTCCTAGTTTGCCACCGGCCCCGCTCCGGAGTTATTCTTTCGGCCGTCCGTCTCGGCCGTAAGGTCCTAACTCCGGGTCTTATCTCCCGTCTAGAATCTCCCAGACCTGTCTTGCGACATGAGCCCCGCTTTATGACGTGCGACCTGCAGGAAGCTGGTTCTGCCCTTATCTCGTTCTCGTATGCAGCGGCTACAAGAGTGCAATGTGCTGCGTACTGCACTTTTCCCCACAGTTAACTCAGAGTACCGAACACCCCTCCCACCGAATCTCCTCGCCTCCAAGAAAGATTTGAGCCACCGGACGAGAGGTGTCACTGACAACGAGACTCAACTGGCGATCTCACATCTGAAATACGGCACGTCAGTTGGGCCTGACAATATAACCTACAGTACCCTACGACGCTTCAACGAAGCTGCCCCACATCTCCTCCCCCATCTCTTCACTGCTTGCCTCAGGTTTGCCGCCCACCCACCAGAGTGGAAGACTGCCAACTGTGTTGGCATCCCCAAACCCGGAAAGAAGTCATACTGGCACCCAAAGTCTTACCGGCCGATCTCCCTCCAGTCGTTTTTTGGGAAGCTTCTGGAATCGATTGTGGTAAAACGTCTTGCTCAAACGGCTCAGATGTGTGGGGCAACCCACCCCTCACAGATGGGAGCCCAACCGGAGAATTCCGCAATTGATGCACTACTGCGAATGATGACACCTATTGCCAACTCGATCAGTAAAAAGAAGACCACCAACCAAAACCCCGCACGACCAGCAGTACTCACACTCGATATCGAAGGAGCTTTCAACCAGGTCCACCCCTTGACGCTGACGGAAGTTATGCGCCAACGCTGGATGCCATCCTACCTCATTGAATGGGTTGCTGCCTTCAACACCGATCGAAAGATCGCGTTTGGATTCGACCAGCAAACCGAAGAACCACCGCCGTACCGATGTGGCCTACCACAGGGGTCACCAATCTCACCAATCCTCTTCCTCATCTACAGTAATGCCATGCTTGAGAAGCAGCACTACCCCGGCGATGCCATCGATACCTCCTACATGGACGACGTTTGTATGGTGCAGATGTCACATATAGTGTCCAGAGCCAACACACACCTCGAGGACCGGACGGAACGACACTTGGAGAATGGCGTTCAGCTTGGACTCTCTTTCGCGGTATCAAAGACCGAGCTACTTTATTGCCTCCCACTAACCAGCAAGGACAAGAACAAGAGCCTCTCATCACACCCTCCTCTTCGAATACTCAATACTACCATCCCCGCCAAGCGACAGATCCAATACTTGGGGGTATTCATCGATGAATTGCTCACATTCACCCACCACGCCGCAATGGCAGCCGCCAGAGGCAACAAGATTTTGGGAAGCCTGAGCTTCCTACGACACCGATCGCGTGGTATCCCTGCCTATATCGCCCACCACCTGGCAATGACGGCAATCCTCCCAGCAATGTTCTGGGCATCCCCAGCATGGTGGGTTGGTACACCGGTAGTAACCACCACCCTCAAAGTGGCATATAATGCGGTGGCGCGCTGGATTACTGGCCTACCCCTCAACACCCGATCATTGAACCTCATCACCCTCGCCCATCTACCTCCAATGGATGTGTTCCTAGACTATCTTTCGCTGCGGTACGCCATCCGGCTACACTTTCTCCCCGCACACCATGCCCTCGGGCCCCCGCGTGGCCAACCGAACACCCATACCAACCTTCCAGGACTGCATCGCCTTCATAGCCTCAGCAAACACCTCATACTAGGCAAGCTGGAGGACCGGGCAACTACCACAACAGCGCCAGGAGTGGAAAAAGCCACCTCACCGAACCCAGACAAGACAACACAGCCACGGGAACTCCACGAAAAGTGGCTACAAACACTTCCGGACCATACGATCGCCATATACACGGACGGCTCCAGACTTGCCAATGGAGCAGTCGGTTGTGGGTGGGCGCTCTACCACTGCGGAGACCACCAGCTCTACCGACTGAGTGATGGACGATGTCACCTCGGCGTGAGGGCTGAGGTGTACGATGTTGAACTGCATGCCGTGCAGGAGGCTGTTTCTACCCTTCTCACAACCACCATGCCACCTTCGAAAGTATTCATCTGTATCGACAACCAGGCCGCGATCGACACCCTTCACGCAAACAAAGACAACCACGAGTACGCACGAAGGTCGCTCAAGACCATCGCAACTCTCCGACTCCTTGGCTGGCAGATTACCACTATATGGTGCCCCGCCCATTGCAACATCAGCGGTAATGAGAGAGCCGACAAACTGGCAAAATTGGGTGCCTCCTCCGCCACGACACCCTGCCGCTTTGCGCGTACAACGAAAACCTGGCTCCTGTCGCAGGCGCGCGCAGAGTTCCTCAAACGATGGAAACAGACGCTTCCCCTCTCAACCCCATCATTCAAATTCCCTAGCCATCTTCACGGCAAGGACTGGGCCGATACAAGAGCACTGTGGCGGGTGTTCTGCAACCCGTCACCCACTGACTCACCCCCGAATATTGAAGCAGATCCGTGCCCGTGCGGTCTGGACCTCAACTTGTCGCATCACCTCCTACGCGACTGCCCACTTCTGGCATCACAGCGTACAGAACTTGTCAGATCAGCCACTGGTGATATCCAGACCCCAGGTTTCATCACGGCACCTGAAAACTTCCTGCCACTTCGTCGATTCCTCCGCGCGACCGGCTTAGGCCACACTACACACCTCTGCTTCGAGGAAGCAGCCGACTTCACAGCGACCCATGCCGATATACCGACTCTGACTCACCTGAGCCAGACTTCGGCGCGTTTGAACCTTGAGGACGACGCGACTGAGATGGGCGAGAAGGGATGGGCGAATGGAGGGGGGCCTTTCCCTTGTTCTGCCTGTGTGTTTCCTCTTCATTGTTCTCACGTTGCGCATACTTGTTTTCTGCTTTGTTGCAAAATTTCTGTGATGCGATTGCTTTGTTTGGCGGGTAGGAGAGATGGGAACCCCACGGGGGTGGTACGGCGAGGAGGAGCGCGAATAGCCTGTAGTGTTAAGCGCAATAGATCAAAGTTGCATATTATCTCTCTCCACAGACCTACCTCTCTACCCGTGACCGGCGCTGCGACCACCAAACCCCACAAGAACAACGAGCCTACGCAAAGACGTGTGAGAAGATCGCGACGAGACCACGCCGGGCGTGACGGATACCGCGAGAACAACGAGCCCACGCAAAGGCGTGTGAGAAGACCGCGACGAGACCACGCCGGGCGTGACGGATACCGCGGGAACAACGAGTGGCGTGTGAGTACGCTGGAAGTGTGAGTGCGCCGGAAGTGTGAGGACGAGCGACGCCCCGAAGAGTCAAGTCTACGTTACCTGTCGAGCAGCACGGAGTAGTCAGGGCAGGATCGTGACAGCGCCAGACAGAACAGAACCCCGCCGCGTATGCCGCGCCGAGCGGAACAGAAGACCACCGCGCATACCGAAGGCCACGCCGGGCAGAGCAGAACACCGCGGCGTATGCCACGCCGAGCGGAACGGAAGACCACCGCGCATACCGAAGGCCGCGCCGGGCAGAACGGAACACCGCCGCGCACACTGACAGCCGCGATGAGCGGAACGGAAGAACGCCGTGTACGCCACGCCGGGCATGAGGAAGACGACAAGCGACGATGCCACGATGGGCATGAGGAAGACGATAACGACGATGCCACCCCGGGCATGAGGAAGACGTCAACGGAGATGCCACGCCGCGCATGAGGAAGACGACCAGCGACGATGCCACGACGGGCGTGAGGAAGATGACAACGGAGATGCCACCCCGGGCATGAGGAAGACGTCAACGGAGATGCCACCCCAGGCATGAGGAAGACGACAAGCGACGATGCCACCCCGGGCGTGAGGAAGACGACAACGGAGATGCCACCCCGGGCATGAGGAAGATGTCAACGGAGATGCCACGCCGGGGGTGAGGAAGACGACAAGCGACGATGCCACGATGGGCATGAGGAAGACGACAACGGAGATGCCACGCCAGGCATGAGGAAGACTGGGAGCATAACGCCTTACCAGCACTAAAGGCTACGCCGAGTGAGCTGAACGAACACGGCCCGAGAGCCGAACGAACGAAAGACCTACCGAGTAGGCGCGACGAGGAGCTACGTTGCCTGTCGAGCCCAAAAGACAGCGAACGGAAGTTGGGGTGAGGTTTTTGGACATTATATTGCGTCTCCAAATCGACACCTGACGTAGCGGGAAATCCTCGAGAAACCGGAATCCACCGTGGATTCACCAGACCCAGAAAATAAGAGTAGCGAATTGAGGAGGTCACCGACATCGAAACGCCGCTGCACCGGGGCCAGAGAGCCCAGCTACACCAAAGGGAAGCCAGAAAAACACCGAAACATACCAAAACACACCGAAAAACACCGGAAGATACAGGAAGCCGGGAAGAAGAAAAACCCACGAAAGCCGCGAGACCGGTATTCGGACGTCACCAACGGGCACACCAGTACGAGTTGAAAAGGAGGGCTTGCGGCTATGCTTCGACTACCGAAGGGATTTTGAAAGGACATCCGAGGAATCACAATCAGCGATGTTGACATCAAATATTGCCTAGAAAAGTGTCCGCAAGACAAACATACTTGCTAGAGAGTAAGGAGACTCTCCCTGGAAAAGGGATATGAAGCTTCGACAAAACCAGTTCCGAGTATTGCTGTCAGTAGCAAGCTTTCACGAAAAACGTCAGAAACAATGAAAGCACAAGGAACGTCGAAAACACAAGAAACACCGAGAGCCGGACACATCGAAATGACTAGCAAACGCCGGAAAATATGGAAGGAACAGAAACATTGGAATCGCTCAACGCGTTCCAGGATACCTGGCCACTTGCCGCTGGGGACACCCGGAACCGGTGTTTGATAGATGTGATGCCGAAGAAGATTGGGGTGAAGAAGGATACCGCCACAGCGAAGAAGGATACCGTAACGATTAAGACCGGGCGAAGAAGGAGGCCGCCACAGCGAAGAAGAATACCGCAACGATTAAGACCGGGCGAAGAAGGATACCGCCACAGCGAAGAAGGACACCGCAACGTTAAGACTGGGCGAAGAAGGATACTGCCACAGCGAAGAAGGATACCGCAACGATTAAGACCGGGCGAAGAAGGATGCCGCCACAGCGAAGAGGAATACTACAACGATTAAGACCGGACGAAGAAGGATACCGCCACAGCGAAGAAGGATACCGCAATGATTAAGACCGGGCGAAGAAGGATACCGCCACAGCGAAGAAGGATACCACAATGATTAAGACCGGGCGAAGAAGGATACCGCCACAGCGAAGAAGGATACCGCAATGATTAAGTGTGACACTGGGACGTCCGGTCAACGTCGGAGTGTCGGTAACATCGAACTAGTCAGGTTTCTCGATAGTCACAAAGGAGATGGGGCGCGCGCGGTCTTCGCCGGCGTTCAATTATTATACAAGAATAACTCCCCCAATGACCCTCCTTCCAAGTTCGCCCACCGTTAAGGGATTCACAGCGAATAATCTAAGGGGTTCTGTTCGATATCTGCGGCGCCCGCTGGCTGCGGCTTGAGTGCCGGATCGCACGCGGCTCCACGGCAACGGCTTGCTCGACGGATCGCTCGTATATCCCTTCGGCGGATGGTTCGAGGCGGGCCCGGCGGCTTGCCCGACGGCTCGCTCGTGTATCGCTTCGGTGGATGGTTCGGATCGAGACGGGCCCGGCGTATTGCCCGACGGCTCGTTCGTGGCGCTTCGGCGGATGGTTCGGATGGAGACGGGCCCGGCGTATTTCCCGACGGCTTGCTCGCGGCGCTTCGGCGGATGGTTCGATTCGAGACGGGCCCGGCGTACTGCCCGACGGCTCGCCCGCGGCGCTTCGGCGGAAGATCGTCTGACGCTTCAGCGGGTATCCTTATCTCTGGTTCGTATGCAGCGGCTACCGAGCTCAGCTTTCCTTAGGTCATCACAGCCCTTCGGATGACTGGCTCGGCGTACTGAGGATTTAGGGATTATTGGCGTGCCCAGCTGATGCCGGACCGGCCTCACCCCCCAGTACCCGGGGACCACTCGGCTGCTTCCCCTCAAGGCTGCTTCACCCGGCCGAACTGCTTCCGGCCCTAAAGATTCGGCGTAAGATATGGTAGAGGATACGCTCATGCACGCACCAGCCAAGGTGGGCGTGGGCCAAAGCCCGGAGCTACTCGTCCTGGTCGGTGTCCCCCGGGAACTCATCGGAGGCGTGACATATGGGGTCGATTGGTCGCGACTGGTGTCCGCGATAAGGAGAGCAAGAATTCCGGGGCACGCCAGTCCGTTGTCCTAGACAGAATCCTGCCTCGGCTGACGTGTCCTCTTACAAGTGGAGCCACTTCACAGACTCTGTGCCTGCAGTTGCGTGTCCACCACTTGCTGGTTTCCTTGCTTCTCCGGAGTTTCCGGTACTCCGGTCCATTATCTCCAGTCTAGACTTCTCAACCTTGTCATCACCTCGTGAGCCCCGCTTCCGCCTAGACTCTCGAGCTCCTCACGTATCCTTCCGTCTCCTTCCCGATCCACGGTCGTCTCACTCGCCGCTGAGGCGTATCGTCGATTCGGGGCGCAGGCCCGGCGCTGCGGCGGTTCGTTCGATGCAAGCCCGGCGGCGGCCTGATGGCTTGCGAGTATCGCGGCGGCGGTTCATTTGCGGCTCGGTGGCGACGACTCGCTCGACGGATCGTTTGCGGTTCCGTGGCGACGACTCGCTCGACGGATCGCTCGCGGTACCATGGCGACGACTCGCTCGACGGATCGCTCGTGGGGATGGTCGTTGACTCGTTGTCTTGGTGACCGGTAGATTGTCCGTTGATCGTTAGACGATTGAGGCGATGATTCTGCTGAGGATTCCCATGATTCTTCCGATGGTTCTGTTTTTTCTCCCCTTGGCCACCGCTCGTCGCCGGGTCGTCGCATAAGTATCCGGCTCGGCACAGGGAAATTACCCCGCACCGCGGCGTGAAAACTCTTCGCCTTGGCACTAGACTTCATCAGCATATCACAGATAATCTCTTGATTTGGATCGGAAAGTAGTGCTTCCTCGTATCCTCCTGAGAGTGGCCGGAGCAGGTCCTCTGTTCTCTCGTCGTGATTGGGTGATGCGGTATGGGTTGTGTGCGGGGTTGATTACGCTACTCTACCTGAGCCGGAGCAACGAACCCTCAACCGTACCAGCTATCCTTTCTTCGGCCGCGACGGCATCAAGGCATAGCTCCGCCCCACATCTCTCCCATCTGACTCTCGAACCTTGAGGTGCGGTCCTGTAGCGGCGTTTGCACTTTCCCGAACACGAGCCGGTACTTGGTCCGGGGGCTACCCAGCGCTATAGGATTGGCTTGAAGTCAAGCCTCCGCTTCAGTATCTGTTCAACTCGACGTCCCTCACCCTGGTGCGGCGTATACCCTGCATCATAATCCTTGTAAGCATCTCGGATAAGTGGGGGATACGCTCACGCTGTCGTGCGCTGGCCAAGCCCAGAGTTCATCGCCAAAATCGGGTGTCAATGACGAGGATGCGAGTGGTAGCATCATCCCTCGCGTCTCCTGACCACGGGGTGCAACGGTATCGCCTCGGGCCTTCGAGCCGTCTGCGACGATACAGCGATTCCCGACTCGTGGTGTTGTTCCTCGGTGTTGTTCCTCTGGAAACAACCCCGCTCCTATTCTGCGACCTAGACTCGCAACTCCTTGCGTTCCCGTTTCCTTCCGATTGCTTGTCCTTATGATAACCACCAAGGTTGTCTTCCTCTGCGGCAGCACTTGCGCTTTCCCGGTCTGCGCCGGTACTTGGCCCGGGATTCTCCGGTGCTGCAGAGTCGGTCGACCCGAGCCGAGCCCCGACAGTGTTGGTTGCCCGGTTTCGGGATGCCGTCCTAAGACCGTGTGACGAGTTTCCGATACCTTCCTGCCCGGTCCGTATCCGAATTCCGACCCGTAGTATTTAGGGTGTAACACTATCCCCCCCTTCCTAAGCTTCGTCCCGAAGCTATAGGATGGTGTTGCGTATAGTCCTTCAGCCCCGTACTATTGCTCGATTGTAGAGATAAAAACCGCGTGGGAAAAAGTCTCTCAAATCGGTGAGCCCGTAGTCCGTTGGAGTATGAGGATGCTATACTCTGCTACCGCTCGATCATTGAGACTGAAAAACCCCGTGGGAAAAAGTCTCTCAAATCGTCGTGAGCCGGTAGCCCGTTGGCGTTTCAAATCGACGAAACACATGACGGTTCTGTAAGGTGACCTTAGAACGCAGCCTCCCAGCCTACCGCTCTGGTTATCGAGAAAAACCCAGTGGGAAAAAACTCTGTAACCATTCCTTAAGCCGGTAGCTGTCGAATGGCGTGTTCGTCAGATCGTATCGGTCATGACATCGTATTGCTGTCGATGCCGTCCATATTCCGGGGGACTCTTGACGTCCTGAGTCTGGTGCCCGGTGCCCACCTTCCGGTGAAGGCATCCCGTTTCCATCCTCAAATTCCCGGCCTTTCGGCTCATCCGTCCCGGCGCTCTGCTCGGGACGGCGTCCTCCCTGACCTTTCGGTCAACCCGTTCCGGCACTTCGGCACGGAACGGCAGTCTCCCTGACCTTTCGGTCAACCCGTTCCGGCACTTCGGCACGGAACGGCAGTCTCCCTGACCTTTCGGTCAACCCGTTCCGGCACTTCGGCACGGAACGGCATTCTCCCTGACCTTTCGGTCAACCCGTTCCGGCGCCCGGCACGGAACGGTATTCTCCCTGTCCACCGGTTCCGGCGCTTTGGCACGGAACGGCATCTTTCCTCGACCTTCCGGTACCCGGCGTTCCAGCCGTGCTGCTGATATCGCGAGTACGGTGCCTTTGCCGCCAATACTGGCTAAGGCTGCCGACGCGGAATGCATGCCTGCTGATACCGCAAGTACAGAGCCTTTGGCGTCAATACTGACCACGGCTGCCGCAACGTGGAATGCATCCCGGATCGCCGTGATCGGGTGATCCTTATCCCCCCCTTTCCAGGGCGGTTCTCCGAACGCCTTGAATGAGCGTCAAGTTTGCCATTCTGGTTACTGGACCGGTGTTGATATACGTCGACACCAGCGGGCTGCTGCACCGTAGATAGCGAGCCTGGCGTCGGTTGAGTACCTCATTCCCCGAGGTTCACTCGGTATATGGTGTTTAGTGGGTTCATCAACTGACTCGTGATACCCGAGTGGGCTGCGACGGATGTTGACCTCCATCGAGGCACTGTCTCGCAACGGGTCGGTAAAGGCTTTTCCCGTCTCAACCGTACTCTCGTTGCAGCATCATCGCCGTAGATTCTGTGTGAATGGTTATGCACGTCTTCGTACCGATGTCGAGGAATAGCTCCCAGTGCGAACTCCCGTACGTCGAACGCAGCGAATGCCAAACTCTGAGACTCGAGATAGCTGGAACGGTGCCGGGAACGTGTATTCTAACGTATCCGAAACGACCTCACAGGCTTCGAGTGAGAACGAGTGCTGGTTCCTTGGTGAGCTGGTGGCCGGTGGGACCCAAAAATTGACTGAATTTGGCAATTTTCGCCCGGTTTCGGTGACAAACAGGAAAAACGAGCTCAGCAGCACTCGGAATCCATCGAAGACCTCATTCGCGGGCCTTCCGATTGAACGGGCGCCAACGCAGGGTCGTTCTTCCGGATATCCAGCCTATTACCGCTAAGGCCCTAGGCTATAGGTGTTTCTAGCCCAAAACGAAAAAATCCTCGTCGTTCGCTTGCCTTAGCAGCCGTCGTGGACTGCATCTCTGGCGAGCTTTGCTGGTTCTTCGGTGCCACGCATGCGGTGCGATGGACGCCGTCATCGGAGCCGTTGCAGTGCGGTTCAGGCGGTTCCCGCGGTTATCGTCTGTTGGAATTGCTTCTCGCCGCTCTCCGCTCCGGCGTGGCGCGCCGGTGGAAGCGTCACCACAGCAACGGCTTGGACGGGATCCTGGTAACGGCGGCTTGGCATTTTCGCATAGCAGCGTCTTCAGCATTTCTTCTTCTTTTGTTCTATATACTTCTTGATAGCACAGAAATAGAAGATCATCACACGTCAACGATACAATCATCTCGTCATACCTCTTTCTCTCTCTCTTTCTCTCTGCTCGTGTGAAGACTCTCAGCGCAACGGAAATCGGGCAAACTTTTCAGGTTATGAGCCCGGAGCCGTAGCTGCTCCACATACGATCAAACCTCACCAACATCACACTCTCGCGCGATAAATAGCTCCTCAGGAGCCAGTGATAAACGCGGGGGCCGGCGATTCCGAGGCCCTTTTCTCTACGTCTCACTCAGAAGCTTTCTACTTGAAATTGATCGCTAACCATCTC
>Ga0307508_10003289_pt1 | contig 16470 bp, 14 predicted proteins | sample 9_EM_MG_FD_203089 | JGI IMG/M metagenome (GOLD analysis project Ga0307508, IMG submission 203089) | Populus trichocarpa ectomycorrhiza microbial communities from riparian zone in the Pacific Northwest, United States - 9_EM | ecosystem: Host-associated > Plants > Roots > Unclassified | place...
GAGCGCCCGCGCGCGGACGAGCGCGCCACGGACGGGGGTGCGCGCGGCGCGCAACGCGGCCACGGGATCATCACCGCCCCCGTCAGGGGTGCCCTCCCACAGCGCGAGCCCGGCCTCGGCCGCCGCCAGCGATCCCGCGTGGTCCCCGGCCCTGGCCCGGTCCGCGCTCGCGGCGGCGTGCAGCAGCAGGGCGGAGCTGTCGACCTGCGCCTCGGTGAGCTTGAGCCGGTACCCGGTCGGCGTGCTCGCGATGACGTCCGCGCCCAGCTGCGCCCGCGCCCTGGACACGAGGACCTGCACCGCCTTCCCCGGCCGCTGCGGCAACGCGTCGGGCCACAGCCCCGACACGAGCCGCTCGGTGCTACAGCCCGCCCGCACGTCGCCCGCGAGCAAAGCGAAGAGAGCGCGAAGCCGGGGCGCGGTGACCTCCTGCCCGCGATAGGCGACACGCGGCAACAGAGTCAGGTCGGTGGTCACCCGTGCAGACTAAGGCGCAACATGCGAGGCGACGAAGGAGTTCAAAGTGGCACAGCGGCTATCCATCGCGGTGGCTCAGCCACGATGCACAGCTCACGACGTGGCGGCCAACGCGGTGGCTCACGCGGAGGCGGTCCGGGCGGCGGACGCACGGGTGGTGGTGTTCCCCGAGATGTCGCTGACGGGATACCACCTGGACGCGGTGCCGGTCACCCCGGACGACGAACGGCTCGCCCCGATCGTCGCCGCGTGCGCCGAGACCGGAACGCTCGCCCTGGTCGGCGCGCCTGTGCCGGGTCCGCACATCGGCATCCTGGCCGTGGACGCGGACGGTCCGCGCGTGGCCTACGGCAAGGTCCACCTCCACGACAGCGAAGCCGCCCACTTCGTGCCCGGCGAGCCCACCGTGATCGACGTCGACGGATGGCGGCTGGGGCTCGCCGTCTGCCGCGACACCGGCTTCCCCGAGCACGCGGCGGCGACGGCCGCGCTGGGCATGGACGGCTACGTGGCCGGAGTTGTCCACCACGATCACGAGGCCGAGGTCCACGGCGAGCGCGCCCGCCGGGTCGCCACCGACCACGGTGTATGGGTAGCCACGGCAGCCTTCGCGGGCCCGACCGGCGGCGGCTTCGACCACACCTCCGGCCGCTCAGCAATCTGGTCCCCCACCGGAAAACTCCTGGCCGAGACAAGCCCCGCCCCCGACGACATAGCCCGCACCGTCGTAGGCAATCGCCCCGCAGACCGAAACAGGTAGGCACAACCCACCCACCGGGCCGCACCCGCGTACGAAACCCCCGGTGGCACACCGGTCAGGAGCACCACCACAGGAATCGGGTGCACGTAGGCGACTGGCTGGGGGCCGGGGCCGCCGGGGAGGACGGGGCCGGGTACGTGGGGCCCGGGTCCGGCGCTTCCGGGGGCGCCGGGCCCCGGGACGTTCCCGGGTTCGGGGGCGGGGACGACGGGGCCCGGCCGTCGGACGAGGGCGCGTCGTCGGGGGTGCGCGAGGGCTTCGGCTCGTGGCTGGCACCAGCCTCGGACGGGGTGGCCGTACCCGGACGGCCCGGCTCGGCGGAGTCGGTACGGCCCTCCGCCGGTCGCTCCGGGGATTCCGGGGATTCCGGGGATTCCGGGGACGGCTTCGGGGCCGGGGCACGCCAGTACCCCTCCGTGGCCAGCTCCGCCACGAAGACCGCGGCCAGAACAGGCCCCAGCACCGCGGCCATGATCAGCACCCGGCGGCCCCGCCCGCGACGGGCGCGGCGACCGCGGCGGCGAGACTTTCGGCGAGACGTACGAGACGTGTGCGCGTCGTTCATTTCGCCGGGCAGGTTATGTGACCTGCCCGGACCGTGGGAGCCACCCGGTGTGAGGATCTTGTGCGGACCGCCGCCGGAACGAGCCGTGGGCGGGCCCGCTCAGCCCGCGAACGCCGGTTGCGCCAGCCCCCGCCCCGCGTCCGCGATGACCAGCACCGAACCCGCCAGCGGCGGGGCGGCGGCACCGAGGCCGACGCGGGCCGAGGACACGTACAGATCGCTGAGACCGGGGCCGCCGAAGGCACAGGCGGTGGGGCGGGGGAAGGGCAGCCGGATCACCCGATCGAGTGTGCCGTCGGGGGTGTAGCGGCGGACCGCGCCGCCGTCCCAGAGGGCGACCCATACGCAGCCGTCGGTGTCCACGCACAGCCCGTCCGGGAAGCCCGCGCCGTCCTCGATGTGGGCGAGGGGGCGGCGGCCGGTGACGCTCTCGCCCGCCACGTCGAAGACGTCGATGCGGCGGGTCGGGGAGTCGACGTAGTACATGAGGCGGCCGTCCGGGCTCCAGCCGGTGCCGTTGCTGACCGCCACGTCCGGCAGGATCTCCGCCACCGAGCCGTCGGACCCGATACGGGACAGAGTGCCGCCGCCCGCCGTCTCGTCGTAGCGCATCGTGCCCGCCCACAGCGAACCGTCCGGGGCGATGGCCGCGTCGTTGCCGCGGCGGCCGGGGACGGGGTCGCGGACCAGCCAGCTGAAGGCCGACGCGGAGTCGTACAGGCCCACGCCGTCGCGCAGGTTGACCACCAGCCCGCCGCCCGTCCGCGGCTTCGCCGCGCCGACGTGCTGCTCGGTGGCGAGGGTGGTGTGCCGCCCGGTGGCCGGGTCGTAGGTGTGGACGCGGGCGGAGAGGATGTCCACCCAGATCAGCCGCCCGGCCGTCGCGTCCCAGGTGGGGCCCTCGCCCAGTTCGGCGGTCGCCCGGACCGCCACGTCCCATCCGCGTCCGCTCGACGGCCCGCTCATACTCCACGCCTCCGGTGTCCCAGGCGGACGGACAGGTCGCCCGCGCCCTTGGCCGCCAGTTCCTCCAGCTCCGCCCGGCGCTCCTCGCTCCAGCGGATCGTCGGCACCGAGATGGACAGCGCCGCCACCACCTTGCCCGCCGAATCCCGCACCGGTGCGGCCACGCAGCTGACGTCCGGGTTGGACTCCTGCCGCTCGACCGCGATGCCGCGCTCCCGCACGGTGGCCAGGTGGCGGTGCAGCTCGTCCGGGGAGGTGATGCTGTTGTCCGTCATGGCGGCCAGCGGCCGGTTCCCGGGGAACCGGGCGGCCAGCTCGTCGTCCGGGAGGGAGGCGAGCAGCATCTTGCCGACCGAGGTGCAGTGCGCGGGCAGCTTGCGGCCCGCGGCGGAGACCATGCGCACGGCGTGGGTGGAGTCGACCTTGGCGATGTAGATGACGTCCGTGCCCTCCAGAATGGCCACATGGACGGTCTCGTCACAGGTCTCGGCGACGCTCCGGGCCACCTGCTGGCCCTCGGCGGCCAGGTCGAGCTGTTCCGCGTACCGGCTGCCGAGCTGGTACGGGCGCACACCGAGCCGGTAGCGGCCGGGCTGGTCGGGTACATGGACCAGATAGGAGCGGGCGGCCAGAGTGGTCACCAGCTCATGGACGGTGGTCCGGGGCAGCCCGAGGCGGCGGGTGATCTCGGGGGCCGAGAGTGTGCCGTCGCCGTCGAGGAACAGTTCGAGAATGTCCAGAGCCCGGGTCACCGCGGGCACGAGGCGTCCCATGTGGTTCGCCCACCCCTTCTGGTCCAGATAACAAGTGTTCGAGATTCCGGCCGGTGACCGGTATCGCGAACACAGGTTACGCGCAGGCCACTTCTCACGGCAATGGCCGGGCAAAGACCCTGAGGTCTTCGACCCTACGGAGATGGCACGAAACCGCTACGACAGCGGCGGCAGCAGATCGCCGCGGAGCCGCCGCGCCCGCAGCACCAGCTCCAGCTCGAAGCGGCGGTCCGGGTCCTCCACCTCGTCGCCCCACAGCTCCCGGATCTGCCGGAGCCGGTAGCGCACGGTCTGCGGATGCACCCCGAGCCGCTCCGCGATCTCCGGCGCGCCGCCCCGCGTCTCCAGCCACGCCAGCAGCGTCTCGGCGAGGCGGCGCCCCTGGGCGGGGCCGCATCCGGCGAGCGGGGCGAGACGGCGGCGGGCCAGGGCGTCGATCAGCTCCTCCGGGGGCAGCAGCACCAGCGCCTCGGTGTGCTCGGTGCAGTGCAGCACCTCCCCGGCGGGCAGCAGCCGCCGCTCCATGAGCCGGACCGCGGCCGCCGCCCAGCGCAGCGACTTGGCGGCCTCGGCGAGCGGTACGGGCGGGCCGACCGCGCCCGACCAGCCCGCGGTGGCGCGGCGCAGCAGCTCGGGGCGGCCCGCCTCCTCGGGGTCGGGGAGCACCATGCGCGGCTGTTCGCACTCCATGTCGAGGAGGACGTCCCGGCCGACGGCGGGCGCCAGCGCCTCGCGCGCGGGGCGCAGCAGGACGGCGACGGCGACCCGCTCGGGCAGCGGCCAGCCGATGCGGGCCGCGCGCTCGGCGAGGGCGTCGGCGTCGGCGGGGCTCTTGCGGGGGCGTTCGGCGAGGAGCAGGTCGAGCAGCCGCCGCTGGAGCCGCAGCCGCTCCCCCGCCCGGCGGGCCGCGGCCTCGGCGTATCCGCGCATGGACTCGGCGACCAGCCCGTCCAGGTACTCGAAGCCGGATTCGGCGAGTTCGTACATGGCGGGCGCGGGGATCTCGACCTGCTGGCCGATCTCGGCGAGGCGGCGCCAGGCGAGCCGTACGCCGAGCCGGTACATGGCCTGGAGCGAGTCGAGGCTGCGGCCGTGCTGCACCTGCCCGCGGCCGAACTCCTGGAAGACCCGGGGGTGTTCGCGCGGGCCGCCGGAGCCGTCGGAGACGTCGGATACGTCACGGACGAAGTGTTCGAGGGCGCGCCGGATGCCCACCAGGGCCACCGGCTCGCCACTTTCGTCCGGGACGATGACCAGGTTGGGGTATTCGCGGCGGATCTCGCGGAAGATGTCCTCCGCCAGGACCGGCACCTCGTCCAGGGCGAGCCGGGCGAAGTGGCGCACCCGCGACGGGGGCACCTCCCGCCAGGCCGAACGTAACGGCGACGCCATCTCCGCGGTCAGCGCTTCCCCGCCGGGGTCGCGGTGGCGGTGGCGCCAGGGTCCGAGGAGGTGCCCGAGAAGGTGCCCGAGGAGGTCGGGAAGGTGACGAGGGGGACGTTCGGCTGGTCGGGTGTGACGCCGAGCAGGGCGACGATGCCGAGCGCCGCGCCGACCGCGAGAGCGGCGGACAGGACGCAGGTCACGGCGGCGGCGAGCAGTCTGGGCATGGCGCGGTGAGCCCCTTCCGTATGGCGTGCGCACCGGCCCGGTCCGGCAACTCACCAGCATGGAAGGAGGATTGACACTCCGTCAACCCTGCGCTTACGGTCCCGGGCCTAAGACTCGCCGGTAATATCCGGCCGCATCGAGACGGAGTGCCTGCCATGCGCCGCTCGGTATCACCCACTTCATCCATTTTCTGGCCGCTGTCGCTGATCCCGCTCGGGCTCGGCGTCTTCCTCCTCGTCCTCGCGCCCCTGCTGGCCTGGTACGTCGAACCGCGCGCGAAACGCACACCGATCGACACCGACGTGACCACGGTGTTCACCGGCCCGGGCAGCTATTTCGACACCGACGCCGTCGAGGAGCGGCGGGATCAGCGGCTGACCATCACCCGCCGGGTGCTGGGCGACGTCCACGACAGCGACCGCACGGGGCGCGCCGTCTGGGACGTGTCGACGACCGTCGACACCCCGCGCACCCTGCCGCTGCGGGACCCGCGCCGGGCGTTCCAGTGGAAGACCGAACGCTGGGTCACCGACCGCCGCACCAACGCGCCGGTGCACTGCTGCGGCGAGTCGCCCGGGGCGTTCCAGGGGGACGCCTACCTGAAGTTCCCGTTCGACGTGAAGAAGCGGACCTACCGCTGGTGGGACAGCACCCTGGGCGGCACCGTCCCGCTCCGCTTCGCCGGGACGGCGAAGATCCAGGGCTACGAGGGCTACCGCTTCACCGGGACCGTACGGCCCACCCGCACCGGCACCCGCCAGGTGCCCGGGCAGCTGGTCGGGCGGGGCAAACAGGGCCAGGTGCAGGCCGAGGAGTGGTACGCCAACACCGGCATCGAGCTGGTGGCCGACCGCCGCACCGGCCGGATCATCTTCGCCGGGATCTCGCCCAAGGTCACCCTGCGGGCCCCCGGTGGCAACCGGGACCGGGTGACGCTGCTGCGCGGCGAGGGGCTTGAGTTCACCCCGGCCACCCAGCGCGGCCAAGTGAAGCTGGCCAGGGACGACAACCGCAGGCTGAAGCTGGTCGGCGAGACGGCACCACTGGCCGCGGGGATCGCCGGGGCGGTGCTGACCGTGGCGGGAGCGGTGCTGATGGTGCGGGGGAGGCGGGCACGCGTGAGTGATACTGCGCGAAGTGATGAAGCGTCAGCGGCCGGGGGCGGGCAATTTGTCACGCCGGTGAGTAGCCGGGGCGAACGAGGAAGCGAAAACTGACCACCCCACGAACATCACGCCATCGCACACCTCGTCGCACACCGCATCGCACACCCCCGGTTCGGCACGTCTCCCCCGCAGTCTTCCCACGAAGCCACAGCCTTCCCGCGAAGTCTCCGCACCTTGAGGCGAGTTGGAGCACCTTGCCATGCCCCAGCACGTACGACCGTCCCTCCCGGCCCCGGACACCACCGCCGTGTCCGAAGCCGCTCCGCCGGACCCGCGCCGGATCGTCTTCCTCGCCCGCCGCGACCTCGGCAACCCGGCGGCCGGTGGCTCCGAGCTGCTGGTGGACCGGATCGCCGAGGGGCTGACCGCCCACGGCCACCAGGTCACCCTGGTGTGCGGCGGTCCCGCCGACGCCCGCGGCTACCAGGTGGTGTCCGCGGGCGGTCACGGGCGCGCCCTCGGCGAGCTGGGCCACTTCCTGCGCACCCCGCACACCCTCGCCCACCGGGTCGGCCACTGCGATCTGCTGGTCGAGGTGTGCAACGGACTGCCCTACCTGGCCCCGCTGTGGCACCGCGGCCCCACCCTGTGCCTGGTCAACCACGTCCACACCGACCTGTGGAAGATGCGTTTCCGGGGCCCGGCGGCCCGGCTCGGCAGGCGCCTCGAACACTGGGCGCTGGCGGGCACCCACCGCGGCAACCTCATGGTGGCCGTCTCCGACTCCACGGCCGCCGCGCTGCGTTCCCTCGGCGTCGACCGGACACGCATCCGGGTGGTGCACAACGGCGTCGAGGAACCGGGGCCGCTGCTGCCCGCGTCCCGTGAGCCGCTGTTCCTCGCGATGGGACGGCTGGTCGAGTACAAGCGCGTCGACCTGCTGCTACGGCTGTGGGAGCGGGTGCGCCCGGTCACCGGCGGACGGCTCGTCATCGTCGGCGACGGCCCCGAACGGGCCCGGCTGGAGGCGATGGCCGGTCCCGGGGTCACCTTCACCGGACACGTCACCGAGGAGGAGAAACACCGGCTGCTGTGCCAGGCGTGGCTGCTGCTGCACCCCTCCCTGGTCGAGGGATGGGGCCTGGTGGTGATGGAGGCGGCCACCCGCGGCACGCCCACGCTCGGCTTCGACGTCCCCGGGCTGCGCGACTCCGTCGACGACGGGGTGACGGGTGTGCTGGCGCGGGGCGAGAGCTCGTTCGCCGCCGCCTGGTGTGCCCTCGCGCTGGGCCCGGAGCGGCGCGAGGCGCTGGGCCGGGCGGCGCGGCTGCGCGCGGAGCGGTTCCGGTGGAGCGCGACGGTACGGGGCTTCCGGGCCGTCGCCGCGGAGGCGTATCTCTCGGCGCCCCCGGGTCCTCGGAGCCCGCAGGCGCCCCCGGCTCCGCCCCTCCCCTCCGTCCCGCCCGTCCCCTCGGCTCCCCTGTCTTCTGTCTCGTCCTCTCTCAGACCCTGGCGGTGAGTGTCCGTGCGGGACCCCTCGATCCGTCGCTCCGTCGCCCTCTTCCGCGCCTTCCTGCGTGAGCAGACCGACCCCGAGCACTGCTACCGGCTCCTCGCCCGGGACGCCGCACAGCAGTTGACGCGGTACGGCGGGCCGCTGCGCGGGCGGGTCGTGGTCGACGTGGGCGGTGGCAGCGGCCACTTCACCGAGGAGTTCCGCCGCCACGGCGCCCACGGCTATCTCTTCGAACCGGACACCGGCGAGCTGAACTCCCGGCTGAGCTCCCGGGGGCATCCGCCCGCCGGGGCCGTCCTCGCCGACGGGTATCTGCTGCCGCTCGCGGACGGCGTGGCGGACATCGCGTTCTCCTCCAATGTGCTGGAGCACGTGGCCGATCCGTACACCTTCCTCAGCGAGCTGGCGCGGGTCACCCGCCCCGGCGGGCTGATCTACGTCTCGTACACCAACTGGCTCTCCCCCTGGGGCGGCCACGAGTGGGCGCCCTGGCACTATCTGGGCGCCGAGCGGGCCCGCGCCCGCTACCGGCGCCGCACCGGCCGGGCCGCCAAGCACACGCTCGGCGAAAACCTCTTCCCCCTCCACATCGGCCCCGTCCTGCGCCACGTCCGCGGCCGCGCGGACGTGACCGTGGTCTCGGCACGCTCCCGCTACTGGCCGTTCCTCACCGAGGCGGTCACCCGGGTGCCGGGGCTGCGGGAGGTCGCGACGTGGAACCTTCTCCTGATCCTTAGGCGGTCGCCATGACCCAGGTCGTCCCGTCCCCGCCCCAGGTGCGCACCCCGGCAGCCCCGCCGCCGCCCGCCCCCGGTGAACGGCCGCGCGGGCGGCGCTGGCTGCTGGGGTTCTGGGCCGCCATCCTGGTCGCGTTCCTCGCGCCCTCGCCCGGCAAGATGTCCTTCGACACCAAACTGCCGGTCGCCCTCGACCCGTTCGGGTTCCTCGCCGACCTCGGCTCGCTGTGGCACGACCGGGCGGGGTTCGGCGGGATCGCGGACCAGTACACCGGCTACGCGTTCCCGATGCTGCCGTACTACGCCCTCACCCACCTCCTCCACCTCCCGGTGTGGTTCGCCGAGCGGCTGTGGATGTCCCTCATCGTCACGGTGGCGTTCTGGGGCGCGCTGCGGCTGGCGGAGCGGCTGGGCGTCGGGAGTCCGGCGTCCCGGCTGCTGGGCGCGGCCGGGTACGCGCTGTGGCCGACCTTCACCATCGTCGTCGGCTCCACCTCCGCGGCCGCGCTGCCCGGTGCGCTGCTGCCGTGGGTCGTGCTGCCGCTCACCAACCCGGCGAGCCGTCCCCGTATCGCGGCCGCCCGCTCCGCGCTGCTCGTGCCCTGCATGGGCGGCGTCAACGCAGCCTCCACGCTCGCCTCGCTGCTGCCGGTGGCGCTGTATCTGCTCAGCCGCCCGGCCGGGCGGCGGCAGCGGGCGCTGCTGGGGTGGTGGGTGCCGGGGGTGCTGCTGGCGACGGCGTGGTGGGTCGTACCGCTGCTGCTGCTCGGGGTGTACGGCGAGAACTTCCTGCCGTACATCGAGCAGGCCGACACCACCACCGCCACCATGGCCGCCACCGAGACGCTGCGCGGCGCGGGCAACTGGGTGGCGTATCTGCACTTCGGCGAGGCGTGGCTGCCCGGCGGCTGGACCGTGGCCGCCTCCGCCGTCGCCGTCCTCGGCTCGGGGCTGGCCGCCGCGCTGGGGCTGGCCGGGCTCGCGCGGCGCGATCTGCCCGAGCGGCGGTGGCTGCTGCTCGTCGTGCTCTCCGTCGCGCTGATCACCCTCGCCGGGTACGGGGGGACGCTCGGCGGGCCGTTCCACGAGACGGTGCGGGGGTGGCTGGACGGATGGCTGCGGCCGTTCCGCAACGTCTACAAGTTCCAGACCGGGCTCGCCCTGGCGCTCTCCCTCGGGCTCATGCACGTGCTGACGGTCGGACACCGCTTCCGTGACCACCGCTTCCGTGACCACCGCTTCCGTGGCCACCGTTTCCTCCCCGGTGTGCTGGCGCTGCTGCTCCTCCCTGCGCTCGCGTGGCCGTATCTCAACGGGACGGTGCTCCAGCCGGGCCGCTTCAGCGCGCTGCCCGCCTACTGGGAGAAGACCGCCGACTGGCTCGACGACCACGCCGCGCAGTCCCGCGCCCTCGTCGTCCCCGCCACCGCGCACGGCCTCTACACCTGGGGCAGCCCCATCGACCAGCCCCTCGACGTCCTCGCGAAGTCCCGCTGGGCGCAGCGCGACTTCGTGCCCTTCGGCACCGCCGGATCGCGGCGGGCGACGGACGCGGTCGAGCAGGCGCTGATGAGCGGCGGCGAGGTGCCGGGGCTGCGGGACTTCCTCGCCCGTGCCGGACTCCACGAGGTGGTCGTACGCAACGACCTCGACCCGGACCAGATCGGCTACGTACCGCCGCAGACCGTCGCCCGCACCCTGGAGGCCTCCGGCTACCGCAAGGTCGCCGCGTTCGGGCCGCTCATGACGGGTGGCCGGATCGCGGCGAACACCCCGGTGCAGGTGCAGGGGCTGTTCCCGCGGCGGCAGGCCGTCGAGGTCTACCAGCCGGAGGGGGTGGTGCGGCCGGGCGCGGTGGCCGCCAAGCCGGTGTCCGCGACCGCCACCGTCAGCGGCGGCCCCGAGTCGCTGCTGCAACTGTCCGCCGACCCCTCGATGGCCGACCGCCCCACCGTCCTCACCGGCGACCGCCACCCCGGGACGGACACCCCCGCCCTGCAGGCCACCGGCGACGGGATGCGGCGCGCCGACACCCGCTTCGGGCTCGTCAACTCGAACACCTCGTACACGTACACCGCCGACGAACGGAACCCGTCCGGCAGCCTCACCGACCCGGGCGAGAAGCCACGCCAGATCCTGCCCACGACGGGCACCGCACACCAGACGACCGCCACGCTGCGCGGAGCGCTCTCGGTGACCGCCTCCAGCAGCGGCAACTGGCTGTTCCACCTGCCGCAGTACGACCCCGTCGGCGCCTTCGACGGCAACCCGGACACGGCGTGGGCCGAGGGCAGCGCGGGCAAACCGGTGGGGCAGTGGCTGCGCGTCGAGTTCGCGAAAGAGCTGCGCCTGCCGGACTCGATCCAGCTGACCCCGCTGCCCGGCGACGGCATGCGCGCCGCGCCCACCTCCGTACGCGTCCAGACCGACACCGGGTCGGCGGACAGCCCGCTCCAGCCGCACGGCACCCCACAGTCCGTCAAGGTTCCGGCCGGTCCGGCGAAGTGGCTGAAGATCACGATCACCGGCTCGCAGACGCCCAAGCCGGGCCTGTCGGGGGCCGGGTTCTCCGAGGTGTCCATACCCGGCGTGCAAGTCACCCGGCTGCTGTCGCTCCCGGCCGACGCCGGGCAGAGCGAAGCCCCCGCCGAGGTGGTCTCGCTGCACCGGGGCAGCGACCCGGGCGGCCTGTCGCCCGCGTCGGCGGAGGTCGGACTGCACCGCCAGTTCCAGGGCGGGAGCGGCGGTACGTACACCCTCGCGGGCCAGGCCCTGGCCGTTCCCGGTGGCGCGCTCGACACCCTGCTGGCCCAGGTGGCGCCCGGACAGCGCCCCCGGGTCGAGATCACCGCCGACTCCACCAGCCGCACCCCCGGCACCGCGCTCAGCGCCCGCAACCTCATCGACGGCGATCTGGCGACGGCGTGGATCGCGGGCGACTCCCCCGTCCTGCATCTGCGCTGGCCGGAGAAGAAACGCGTCAGCGAGATCGTCCTCGCGGCGGCGGGCGGGCTCTCCACCCGCCCCGAGGAAGTGCTCATCAACTCCCCCGACGGCGCGGCCACCGCCGGAGTCGACGCCAACGGCTGGTCCCGCTTCCCCGCCATCACCACCGACCGGCTCGACATCACCATCAGCAAGACCGCGCCCCTGACCTTGCACAACCCGGTCGCCGGGCAGGAGTTGCAGCTCCCGGTGGGGCTGAGCGAGGTGTACATCCCCGCGCTGGGCAGCATGCTGCGCACCACCCCGCCATCGCCGCAGGCCCGCTTCTCCCTGCCGTGCGGCCAGGGCCCGGCGCTGTCGGTCGACGGCACCCTGCACGCCACGGCAGCCTCCGGCCTCGTCAAGGACCTGACCGAACGCCGCCCGGTGAAGGTCGAGCTGTGCGGCAACGAGGCCAAGGGCAGCAAGCTTGCGCTGGACGCGGGCCGCCACACGGTGGAGGCGGGCGACGCGGGACCGCTCGCCCTGACCGACGTCACCCTGACCCGCGGCAAGCCCGCCACCGCCACTTCGGAGACCCGTACCGTCCGCACGAAGGACTGGTCCGGCGACCGCAGAACGGTCACCGTCGCCCCGGGCCAGGCCGTCTACCTGCAGACATACGAGAACCACAACGACGGCTGGAAGGCCACCCTGAACGGCCACTCCCTCACCGCGCTGCGCGTCGACGGCTGGCAGCAGGCCTTCCTCGTCCCGGCGGGCCAGGGCGGCACGGTCACCCTCACGTACGAACCCGCGACGACGTACTACGCGGGCCTCATCGGCGGCGTGGCGGCGGTGCTGGTGCTGGCGGGCCTGGCGTTCGCCCGCCGCCGCGCGCCGGAGCCCGAGGCCACGCCTCCGGTGGTTCCGGCACCAGGCTGGCTCCTCGGCACGGTGGCCCTCACGGCGGTCATGATCGCCGTGGCGGGCTGGCTCGCCCTGGCCGTCCCCGCCCTGGTCCTCCTCGCCTGGTACCGCCCCGCCTGGCCGGCCCCCACGGCCCTCACGGCGATGGCCGCGGCGGCGGTGGTGGCGGCCACGGGCGCGGGCGAACCGGCGGCGGCGAACGAGGGCGCGTTCAGCGGCCCGGCCCAAGCCCTGGCGATCGTGGCCCTGACGGCGGCGCTGGTGACGTTCCCACCCCGCGCCACTACCCCGGCATACAACACCCCGCTCGATGCCACGGCGGAAGGCGGGACGGGCGACCCGGCGCCACCTCCGGCGGGTGCCGCCGCGCCCCCGGGCCCCGGCACACCACCACGCCACGCGGCCGATGACGATGCCCCGACCCTCATCACCCCACCCCTCGGACACGCCCCCTCCGCGGGTAGCAGCGACGGAGCGGCGCGGACGCGCCACGACACCGCAACGCGCGGCGGGACGACGGCGCACCCGGCGAACGACACCGAGCACACCGGGCACACCGGCGACCGCACCCGCGTGCCGCGTACGCCCGATGCGCCGACGCCCGCCACGCCCGCCACGGCGGCCGACGAGTCGGCACCGCCCCTGCCCGGTGCCACCGCGCCGCCGGGCACCGGTGGGCAGGGCACCGAGGAGGGCGGCGGCCGGTGACCGCACTCGACCAGGGCACCGGCGGCGGATCGGCCTCGTCCGGGGAGGGCGGCCCGTACCGCGCGCGGCGCATTCCCTTCCCCACCGTCGACGAGATCTCCCGGCACTGTGTGCAGGACGACGAGCCCGAGACCGTGCACATCGAGGTACATCTGCCCGGGCGGCCCGAACCCGGCCGAGTGCGGGAGGCGTTCCGCGAGGCGCTGCGGGCGCATCCGCGGATTCTGGTGCGGGAGGCGCCCGGGCGGTGGTGGCGGCGGCAGTACGAGTGGGAGGTGACCGACGGGCCGGACGTCGAGCCGGTGAGCTTCCCCCCGTGCGCCCCCGACGCCCTCACCCGGGCCCGGGAGCGGGCACTCGCGGTGTGCCCGCCGCTGACGGCGTCGCCGCCGGTGCGGCTGGAGGTGGTGACCGAGCCGGACCGTACCGGCTGTGTGCTGGTCCTCACCGTCAACCACACCGCGCTCGACGGCCCGTCCTGTCTGCGGGTGCTCGCCACCGCCGCCACTTTGTACGGCGGCGGCGCCACCCCGGACGCCCCGGGCACCCCCGACACACCGGGCACCCCCGACACCCCGGGCACGCCGCCCACCTCGCCCCCGCCGCAGGCGGCCACCTCGACCGCACCCGACCGGGGTGGCGCGCGGGGGCTCGCCCGGCCCGTACGGATCGCGCAGGACACCCACACACCCCGCACCGGGAACGCCCTGCTCCTCTCCGAGCTGCCCGTACCGCCACGCACACCCGGCGGCCCCACCGTCAACGACCAACTCCTCGTCGCCACCTGCCTGATGGCCGCCCGCTGGAACGAGTTGCACGGCCGCCCGGCCACCCCCGTACGCATCACCATGCCCGTGGACGACCGACCGCGTGGCGCGTCCGGGATGGCCATCGGCAACGGCACCCGCCTCGTGGAGGTCGGCTTCGGCCCCGAGGAGCGGGCGGACGTACCGCTGCTCACCCGGCAGACGCCCGACCCGGCGGCGGTGGCGCGGCTGCTGCGCCGCACCGCGGCCCGCACCCGGGCGCTGAAGGCCGCGCCGGGGGCGCAGTTGGGGGTGGCGGGGACACTGCTCACGGTGCCCGCCGTCCCCGTCGGGCTGCGGGCCGCGGTGACGCGGGAGCTGCGCCGGGCGGCCGGGCCGTGGACCTCCACCACACTGCTGAGCAACATCGGCCGGATTCCGTACGCACTCGACTTCGGCGAGGCGGGCCGGGCCACCGCCGTCTGGTTCTCGGCCCCGGCCCGTATGCCCCGCGGGCTGACGGTGACGACGGCCTCGACCGGCGGACGGCTCCATGTGACGCTGCGCTGGTCGCGGGCGCTGCTGGACGACGCGGCGGGGGCGGGGCTCGCGGGCCTGTTCCAGCGCGCGCTGGCCGCCACCGCCCAAGCACACGCGGGGAATCCGGCGGGGGACGCGGCATGAGCCCGGCGCTCCGGGAGTTCTACGAGAACCCCGCCGTACCCGTCGCGTCCGGCCCGGACCGCAGCCGCCGCCAGGCGCGAATGCTCGCCCACGCGCTCAACGCCGAAGCAGCCAAAGGCGCCGAGGGAAACGCGTCCGCCACCGTCCTCGACATCGGCTGTGGCGACGGCACGGCGTCCGCCACCGCCCTCCCCCTCCTCCGCGGCCACCGCCTCATCGGCGTCGACTGGTCGCAGGACGCACTGCGCCGCGCCGCGCGGCGGCTGCCCGCCGTCGTACGGGGCGAACTCACCGACGGCGGGCTGCCGTTCGCCGACGGGAGCGCCGACGCGTGCGTGTTCAGCGAGGTGGTCGAGCATCTGGTCGACCCGGACGCGGCGCTGGACGAACTGCGCCGCGTCCTACGCCCCGGCGGCCATCTGCTGCTCTCCACCCCCAACCTGGCGGCCTGGTACAACCGCGGGCTGCTGCTGGCCGGGGTGCAGCCGGTGTTCTCGGAGGTCAGCCTGCGGGGCATCCACGGCCGCCCCGGCCGTGAGGTCGTCGGCCACTTGCGGCTGTACACGGCACGGGCGCTGCGCGGCTTCCTCACGGCGTCCGGTTTCGAGGTGGTACGGCTCGCGGGGGCGCCGTTCCACGGCGTACCGCGCGGCTTACGCACGCTGGACCGGGCCGTGTGCGGGGTGCCGTCGCTGGCCTCGATCCTGCTGGTGCACGCGCGGCGGAGGGAGGACACATGGGGTGGGGCGTAGGCGTGGTGGCGGCGCTGCTCGCGAACGTCGCGTACAGCACCGGTTTCGTCCTGGAGAAGCGCGCCCTGTCCGCTCTGCCGCCACTGAGCACCACCCGCCCCGCCCGGCTGCTGCGGCTGCTGCTGGGGAGCCCGTTGTGGCTGGTCGGCGCGGTGGCGCTCGCGGCGGGGTTCGCGGCCCAGCTGGTGGTGTACCGGACGTTGCCGATCGCGGCCGCGCAGGGCTTGTTCGTCTCGGGTCTGGTGCTGCTCCTGCTGCTCTCCTCCCGGGTGCTGGGCGAGCGGGCCAGTGGCCGCGAACGGGCCGGGATCGGGCTGATCCTGTGCGCCCTGGTGATGGTGGTGGCATCGCTACGGGGCCAGGGCGCCGTCGGCCGCACCGCCGCCACCGGCACGCTGCTCGCCATCTGCGTCCCGTCGCTGGTGGCCGGGGTGTTGCTGTACGGCGCGACGGAGCGTCGCGCCCGCCGCCCGGAGTCGTCGGTCACGGGCGTGGAGTACGGGGTGGCGGTCGGGCTGCTGTACGGGGTCAGCTCGCTCGCCATCAAGGGCGTATCGGGGCTGCTGACGACGGACGGCCTCGGATCGCTGGCGCTCACGCTGCTGCGCGGCCCGTATCCGTATCTGCTGCTGTTCACCGGCGCGGCGGGCCTGGTGCTGTCGCAGACCGCGCTGCAGCGCTGCCGCGCGTCGCTCATCGTGCCGGTGTGCACGACGGTGACCTGCGTGTTCACGGTGGTGTGCGGGACGGTGGCGTTCGGCGAGCCACTCCCGCACGAGCCGTGGCGGCTCGCGCTGCGGCTCGGCGGGACGGCGCTGGCGGTGTGCGTCCTGCTGACCCTCCCCCGCCACGACCCGGCCCGCGAACTCGAAGGAAGCGAGCGCTGACATGACCCCCGACGACCCGATCCTGAAGATCCTTGCCTGCCCGCTCGACAAGGGCCCGCTGACCCTGCTGCTGCCCGAGGACGTCCTGTACAACCCGCGGCTGCGCCGCCGCTACCCGATCGTGGACGGCGTCCCGCAACTGCTGCCGTCATCCGGCGAACGCGTCCCGGACGAGGAACACGAACGGCTGGCGAAGCGGCTCACGCTCTGACCCTGCCCTGGCCGTACGCCACGATGGCCGTATGGACACCACGCCCGACCCGTTCCCCGCCCCCTTCCCCTTCGTCCTCGTGCTGCTGCGCCGCATGGCCGACTACCAGCCGGGCC
>Ga0307508_10003292_pt1 | contig 16461 bp, 18 predicted proteins | sample 9_EM_MG_FD_203089 | JGI IMG/M metagenome (GOLD analysis project Ga0307508, IMG submission 203089) | Populus trichocarpa ectomycorrhiza microbial communities from riparian zone in the Pacific Northwest, United States - 9_EM | ecosystem: Host-associated > Plants > Roots > Unclassified | place...
CAAAGGAAAGCTTGCAACGTGCCGCCATCGCGCGGACAGCGGCGGGGAAACGGTCAAAAATGTACGCCGCCATAGTCTAGATAGGCTTCATGCGAGTATGATATAACAAAAAAAAAAAAAAAAAAAAGGAGTACAAGAGTGTGGGTTATGTGGGAGGTGATGGCGGTGGCGGTGGCGGTTGGTCGGAGTCAGGCATGTCGAGTGTGAGGGTTTCTAGGTTGGTGTTCTCTTCTCTCTTGGTTGTCCGAGGCGCCGCTCCGGCTGGTAGGTATCGGGGTCGCCGCTCCGGGGTGGTTTCTTCTGCACATGGGATCATTCGTCTGCTCGACATAGGCTGCACGTGGGTTCATATGTTTTCTCTCTCTCTCTACGAATTACGTTCGGCGAGGACGATTCCAACGACCCCGTGATGGTGACCGACAGAGAAATCCGAAATCTTTCCTTATATACCAAGGTGGACTAGCTCCGCTTCTCCCCCCCTTCCGAGCCGACCTCTTGTACAGCTGCGTGCAGTGCAGTATACTCATTATGCGTCACTCGGTCTTTTAGAATTCAACCTTCAAAGGCAGAAATATCAAATAATAAGGACTGGCAGAGCGGTTTCACCAGCTCAGGACGGGGCACTACCGTACAGGGCAATACCTGGAGTGGACGAAGAATTCGGAGACGGCGGCATGCGGGTGGTGCCAACACAAGACACAGACTCGGGAGCACCTGCTCAAGCACTGCAAGAAATGGACGCAGCAGAAGACACGTGGGCGGAAGTCCGGAAGAGAACGGGAAGAGGCAGGGACCGCTTCACGGTCCGGGAATTGTTGGCAGATGAGCGGTGTGCCAGAGCAGTCCTAGGCTTCCTGCGCACCACAAAGGTGGGAAGTGGGGTGGGTTCGCACGCAGCGACCGGCCCCCGCCGCCCCCCCCCCCCACCACCGAAGCCGGGTGGGGGAAGAAGAAGTAGTGCAGGAAGAAGCCGGGGAAGCGGAGGTGCACAGGCGGGTGTGAATTTCCTTTGTCTTATTCGAAGTTAGTGATCGAGGGCTCGTTTTTCCCCTGGTCTGTTGGGTCACTGTCGCTTCGGTGGGAGTTCCTTCGCTCTCTCTTTCTTTCTCTCGTGCTCAGTCTTTCTTTCTTGCCTTCTTTCTTTCTTTCTCTCAGGGACAGGCCGGGCGGGGGCAGGGGGAGTTGATGCGAGCCGCCGGCGGACTGCTCGAGGTCGCAGCGGACGGCGAACAGGAGAGGACTGTACATAATCTCGTCATGATCCAATAGTGTCGCATACGATTAATGAATCACCATCATCATCATCAAACAATAAGGAAATTTAGAATTGGAATCGGTGTCTATGACATCGATATACCGACTCTATGAGTTTCAACTGAATTATGGCACTTTTACCTCGTCTACAGATGATGTTCAGAATTCCGCCTCCTCCTCGTATTCAGAGTCCGACATAAGATGCAATTCTCATCAACTCGAAATGTGTGCTCGCCGATGCACATACTCTGATGAGATGTAGGTATAGATATCCTGCCGTTTTCCCAGATGAGTAGTTATTCAAAGTTAGTGACTAGCCATTTAAAGTATAGGATGATCTTGTGTGAATGTTCTTCATTGATACAGATTAATATACCATATTCAACAGCCCAAGAATACCATGGAACATTTTCTCGTGTGAGGTTTGTTCTCGCGCGGGTTGTGGCTGCTTGGGTTCCTGTAAATAATGAGGGCCATTTCCCGCCGTTGATCGGTACGCAACAACTTCTTTACGCCGCGGCCACCTCGCCTGCCCGCCGCTCGCTTGATCACTCACTCGTCAGCTTGCGCGTCGGCCACGTCACTTCCCCGCCCGCGTGTCGCTACCTGGAGCCTCGCCAGTCCCGTCCGCTACAGTATTTGTCCAGAGGCAGATGTTAATCGTCCTCACTCATAAATCCTGAGGGCTGCACTCTCAGACTCGCCATGATCTAGATAGGTTACACGCGATTGCTGAGGAAAAAAAAACCCCCCTATTTATTTAGTACATTTCCTTCCTTACTTCTTACTCCATTACTGTCATGATCGCTGTAACTATTAAATTACTCTATATTTACTGACGGCGACACTAATTGATTCTGCGCCCGCTCTCTTGCCGCTAAATCATATGCCCGCTCTCCCTATTGATTTTGCGCCCACTCCCTTTTAACCCTGTGCCTGCACCTTACAACTTGAGCGGCGATGGGGAATCGTGCGGTGAAACTTGTACCCTGTCGATGGTATTCATGGTATATAATAGGTTGACCCTTGTTTTCATGGTATATAAAAGGTTTTCTCACATTATTCATCAGGATTCATCTGGTGCAACATGACTGGTTCCCGTTGCTGCCTACGATTCAAACCTACGACAATGCCGGGGCGGGGATCCTCGGGACGTATCATACATCCTGTGAACACCCACGGCCTGGAAACCTCCGCGCCCAATTTTTGCTCAACTACCACCATAGCCGATACAGACCTTCAGGTCCAAGTTGAGATGAGTGGCCATCAGAAGAAAGAGGAGAAGGTCTCCCGATTTTCTCGTGTTAGGCACACAGCGAGGGATTTTCTACGGGCTGGCTCCTGGAAGACCAGCCGGCGTTCTAGGGCGTCTTCGCCAGCATCTACGCCGGATAGCACACAGACACTGAAGGACTACCACACGAGTGGCAACCAGTCACCAACATCAAATCCTTCCCTTGATTTATCCTCGAAGCCAGAAGCTGTGGCGACGGAACTGTTGGCAGCAGCGCCTGGACCGGCTAACGCGCTCCCCGAGCCCTCACACCCCGAACCGGCAACCTATATCGCGGAGAAAACGCGACAGGTGATTTTACAGCGACTCGGCAAGGAGATTGTGGACCAGCAGGATCCCTCTATAGTCATTAGAGCAGTTCGAAAGGATTTGGAGGAATACAATACCCAACACCCCCGGCAACAGACTGTTGGAAGGATGCTGAAGCGAGTAGACGAATACCTTGTTATTGTTGACATCGCGATACAACATCACCCAGATGTGAAGAACCCCCTCTTCGGATACTGACATTTTACTAACACGACGTCAAATCTAGATTACTGCCCTTGTGTGGGCAGGTATACGGACCGTCTGTCAGGTTAGTACCGTTTCCACCCTCCACCACTCAAGTTAATGACGTCTCCTAACCGCCGAGCACTGCTCCAGGTGGCGCTGAACCGCTACGAGACGCGCGAAAACCTTGAGCAGGCAGTTGACACCATTACTACTACCCTGACTAAGTGCGATTTCTACCACAGCATCTATGATGCATTCGTCACCCGTATGACCCGAACTGCCCTGATCCGCCACCCTGTGTTCGATACCTTCAACACGACATTGCCCGAATTGTACGCCGATGTGTTCGAAGTGGCCTTCAAAGCAAAAGCTTATTTCAGTCCTACAAATCGCATAAGTAAGTGTCGCACCGAACAATGACGATTGAGACGAGATTCAACAGCGTTAATACATGCCATCTAGCCGCCTTCAAGGACAGTTTGAAGCCGTTCTGTGTGGTGTACCAGCCACTGCTGGATGGGATTATATGCAAGGAGGCAGTGCTTCGAGGGCTCGTGGAAAGCGCGACTATGGCACAAACACTAGGTACCGCACTTTTCATTCGCACGATCGCTGGCATGGTAAATTAATCTGTTTCACAGAGACCTCCGCGGACCTTCGGCGTATGAAGGAAACAGTCAACAAGTGGGGAGCCTCGCTGGAAGACACCCTGAACCGTTAGTTCCTACCAATCGTGTCTATGGACAAAATCTGACGCTGTAAACTATCAGGACTTGGGAAAATTGAGAACCAGATTTGCCAACTGATCGACGGCATGCTTCTCACGTTTTCTGTGCGGTGGAGATGCGGGAGCTAATTTCGCTACTGCAGATAATGACCGCGAAACACTGATCAGATGTCGAAAATGGTTGAACCCGCTCGAAAATGCAAATGCAGAGTTTGATAGCAATCTGAAAAACCGAACCCCCGGCACATGTATCTGGATTCTGCAAACCGAGGAGTTCAATTCTGTAATCGAGGGCGAAGAGCGAGAACATCTGTGGATTTATGGCCAGCCTGGTGAGTCCTACTACAGTAAGAAGGTTATTTAACTAACGATCGGGGCCACCACAGGTGCCGGCAAGTCTGTAATTTGCAGTTCCATGATTGCGGCAATGCAGGATTCCCCGTTGAGAAATTGGCAAGTGTTGCACTTCTTCTGCAAAGACGGCAGTCCGGCGACATCTACAGCAGCAGCTATAATTTCCAATCTTATCAATCAGTTGGTTGCTGGTAGCGAGTTGAAATCACACTTCACGATACTCAATACGGCACGCCAACAGAAAGCGAGCTCCACACATTGCACAGACTTCGCGACGTTATGGGCGATCTTTCTTGACATGGTTCGCCAATCCCCATTGAAGATCATCGTATTTGTCGATGCTCTCGATGAATGCACTGTACATCGGTCGGACTTCCTGGATGCAGTTCTTTTGCTGCCGAGCGAAGTTGACAACATCCGGTTCTGCGTCACCAGCCGGAATTATACGGACATCAACAAGGCTTTCACGAAGCATTCGAGCAGTCACAAAATCCGAACGGTGGAAATGACGCCAGCGGACGATATCACCCAATACTTGCAAGTCAGTATAGATAAACACGAGGAGCTGCATCTTCACAGAGACGAGATTCTTGAGAAAGTCCCGCGTCACGGCAATGGAATGTTTCGCTACGCAGTATTGATGATCGCCGAACTTCTCTCCGAGTCCTGCGTGGACATCGCGAAGAAACTTGAGTCGCCACCAGCCTCACTCAGCGAGATGTACGAACGAATTTTGCTCCGATTAGACACCGACCCACCGCGAAATACGCCAAAGGATCGCAAACAACGCAAGAAGATATTAGAGTGGGTCGTCATGGCGAAGCGGCCTTTAACTGCCGAAACTTTGGCATGGGTTTCTTCTCTCGACCCAGACTCTATCAGGGGGGACTTCGACCCCTCTCCTACGAAGTACAAAATCCGGCCCGACAATTTACTCGAGATATGCGGCCCATTGTTGGAGATTGTGGGCGGACATGTTCATTTTACGCACTTATCGGCGAAGGAGTTCCTGCTGTCGAAAAGGCAGGACTTGCATACGCAGGATATGACCGAGCAGGGTCGTATTGCTGGTTATTTAGTGAACGCCACTCATGCGCATGTTTCGATTGCACTCACAGGAGGTCCGTAACCGCACATTTCTCCCCTTTCATCAAGTTTCCTTTCGCTCGTTTCATAAAACCGTTCCGAGCCGTTTGCTACTTCCCCACCCTGTCGGTTCATACAGATCTTTGAATTTCTCTTTCCTATGGTGGAACTCCCGAACTGATCGGCGCAGTGGCACTATCGCGGCATTCAAAGAAATTTGGAAATGCCCGCAACCGGATCGACGACCGCGAGACATTTGGCTACCCGATCCTTGACTGGATTCTCCACGCCGAAGACGTAGCAAACACGGATTTTCAAAGTGACTCCGATCGGGAGATTGCACAACCGCTGTGGGATGCTGTGGTACGGGCTTTAACCGACGAGTCATTATGGCTTCCCTGGGTGTTGGCCTTTCCCCCTCGTCGCGAGGCACACCGGGGCAAGTGCCTGTGGGGGTACAAATGCTGGACTATCTCCAGCTCTCCGACACCACTCGGTATAGCTTCAAGTTACGGTCTCCGCGACGTCCTGCAGCAGATCTTACTGTCCGATGTCAATTCTAGTGCCCCCGAGCGAGGGGCCCAGGGCATTAATTCTATAGATGATGTGCACAGGACACCAGCTTCATGGGCAGCAGGTGGTGGTCACGGCAAGATTTTGCAGCTACTGCTTGACCGCGGGGCGGATATCGGAACAGCAGACAACAACGGCCAGACGCCGCTTTCTTGGGCAGCGAAGTATGGACGAATCGATGCTGTGCTGCTAATGCTTGACCGCGGGGTGAATATCGATACACGAGACGAAAGCGGCCGGACACCACTTGCTTTGGCAGCGGAGAATGGACAAATCGATGTTGTACGGCTACTGCTTGACCGCGGGGCGGATATCGGCACATCAGACAATGGCGGCCGGACACCCCTTTCTCTGGCAGCGGAGTATGAACAACCCGATGTTGTACGGCTGCTGCTTGACTGCGGGGCGGGTATCGAATCATCAGACAACGGCGGTCGGACACCGCTTTCTTGGGCAGTGGAGAAAGAACGAACCGATGTTTTGCGGCTACTGCTTGACCGCGGGTCGGATATCGACTCATCAGACAACGACGGCTACACACCGCTTTTTTGGGCAATGCATGTCGATACTGTGCGGCTACTGCTTGACCACGGGGCGAGTATCGACACACCAGACAGCAGCGGCCGGACGCCGCTTTCTTGGGCAGCGATGTATGGAATGATCGATGTTGTACGGCTACTGCTTGACCGCGGGGCGGATATCGACACACAAGACAACCGCGGGCGGACACTGCTTTCTTGGGCAGCGGTGAAAGGGAAAACCGATGTTGTGCGACTACTACTTGACCGCGGGGCGGATATCCGCACCTCAGACAACAACGGCCAGACACCGGTTTGTTGGGCAGCGAAGTATGGACAGATCTATGTTGTACGGCTACTGCTTGACCGCGGGGCGGATATCGACTCATCGGACAACGACGGCTACACTCCGCTTTCTTGGGCATTGGCGAATCCACATATCGATGTTGTGCGGCTACTGCTTGACCGCGGGGCGGATATCGACACACCAGATAAACGCGGTCGGACGCCGCTTTCTTGGGCAGCGGAGAGTGGACAAATCAATATTCTGCGGCTACTGCTTGACCGCGGGGCGGATATCGACACACCAGATAAACGCGGTCGGACGCCGCTTTCTTGGGCAGCGAGGCGTACGAACGCCGATATTATGCAGCTACTGCTTGACCGCGGAGCGCATATGGATACACCAGGTCAAGAAGGTTTGGCACCGCTTTCGTGGCCAGAGATGACTAGGAATACTAACTTGCCTCAGAAATATGTCGGCCAGAAGTGAATCCCGAGAGCGCTGAGCGGTTAGTCAGCAGTTCCGCCGATGGTTGATAAGTGTTATTGAGGCAGGGTGGCAGTTGCTGAGAGAAATTCTTCAGGACGAACTTCGATTGATCCTGGGATTTCGAGAACTTGCAGCAAGACCGGGTCGATCACTTGTCTATAAGACATCTAGATAAGAGCATTGATTAGCAGTATTGAGTGATTCTGGGTTGGGCGAATTGTACATCTATCTATACAAATGCAGTTTGCAAAGAGTGGGCCGGTTTGCCATCTAAAGACGACACAGACGCAGCAGTCACTCAACGGCGGTGAATATAGTATGTGTGATCTTTTCACAGCGCGGAGTGGTAAAGCCTCCATGATTAAACTCTGCTCTCTGTGTGGAAACTGTGCTCGGTTGCCGATAGCCTCGTGGCTGCTATCCCCCGGCTGCTGGGCCGGTTGGCCCTGCAAAATACCACCTATCGCCGGCTGCGCCTACGCAACCACACGGGCGGGCAAAGCGATATCTGACATCCTGAAACGCCACCCGGTTTTTCCATTCCGAAAGATGTTCAGCGACTGTATGAGGCCGATTAACCCCTTCCCTATCCACCCTTCGATGATGAATGCAGTCGGAAGTTCTCCAGGCGCAGGAAAGGTGCAGCATTAACCTTCGGGATATTTTTGGCCACAATGTGGTTAAGTATGTAGTGTGGGATGGCTTGGGCGCCCCTGGTTGAAGGACTTGATCACGGCCACGGCGGCCGCAGCCGAGAAGGGCCCTTCCCCCCCACCCACTCCGCCCACCAGACCCCGCACTCACGACACAAACACGCAGACTACACATTTAGACAACACCACCAACCCCACTTTTGAGATTTGGGGGGGGGGTCATTGTTCTTGCTCATGCACCATTGTCAGTGGTTAGTGTTGAGCGCTACGAAAACCTCTTCATAGTACTGGGTTCAAAGCACTTGAACCCGTTTGAGTTGAGGATTTTTATATAGCCACGCCAAGGACCGGATTGTTTGGCTGTTCGGTTTTAGTCGGTTGGAGAATCTTCAACTGGTGATCTCCGTCAGAATAATAGGCGTCCGGAGTTGACGGCTACCTGAGTCTCCGAGCACCAGCTCGGGAGACAGTCTTCCGCCCTTTCCCCCTAGCGAGTCCCTGAGGCCCGTTGTATATAGAGAGAATGTTCTGCCTTCGATTATGTATCATCAATCCAATAACCATCTTCATCTCTATCGATTCCCATATTCCAACAGACTACGTGCCCGGGTTGAACGCGCTGCCAATCCGCAACCCACCGATAATCGCACCCGCCGTATTTACCCGCCGTTTTCTGCCTCGCTTCTGCACCTCATCACTCTTGTTTTAAGCCTCAACCTTTTGAGCCGCATCGCGTTGCAACGCCGATATCGCCAACATGGCCGCTACCCGACACACTGTCAAGTTCGAAGTCGCCGAGCTGCTTAATGCACGCAACTACCGCTCGTGAAGAACGACATGATATTATCCATTACCGCTGAGAGTGCCCTCAAGATTGTTACCCGCAAAAAAATTTCGTCTGACACTAACTACTGCCTAGTGCCGAGAGGCCACCTTCAAAAAAGCCCGTTGGCCCGGCCGGACTGTTGAGACTTCTGCCTGATGGTCTGACATGAAACTGCCCGTCTACCTGATGTGGTCCGGCTCGATCTCGAGAGCCTCCATACGTCTCCCCAGGTGCTCCTTGCTCAAATTGTTGAATGTCGACTTGACATCCATGAACAGGGCTCCGGCCACCCTCTTTTCCCCCCATGCCTGCTGGGCGTGGTTCAACATGACCGCCACTGCATCAACACAGGACCTCCTCTTCGGGCGCACAAACTGGCCATCGTGTAGCCCTCTTTCATTCCTTCGCTCCAGGTGGTTGACAATCAGGTGGGCTGCGGTACGCTCGACCAGCCTGCTGATGACGTCCAGGAGCGAGATCACTCTGTAGGCGCGGACCTTCGAGTAGTCAGGCTTTCCTGGCTTCGGGATTACAACCCCATTCGCCGTCTTCCATGGCTCTGGGTGATGGCCGAGCCGGATACACACACCCGAACGAGTTGCGTGATCCGCTGTTTGTACCACTGCCAGAACACTTTGATGATGTCGGCTGAGATTCTGCCGTCCCCCGGAGCCAATGTGTTGGCAGCCTTCCCAAGTAGTGCGCCGACCAGCCGCGCATCGATTCGCTCAAAGGCACGTCCTCCTTCTTGGAGCTTAGCTTCATGGTGGGCCTTTCGGGAAGTGGGACCCCAGGGTCAGCCGTTCGCGCTCATGGCGGTCCTCCGCAACGGTGCCGTCTTCTGCAGTCGACGCCTGTCCTGCTTCGTCGATGCGCGGCGCGGTGTACCCAGTGGCAGTCCAGACGCCATTACCCTTCGCCTCCTGTAGGAACCGGTTCCAGCACTCCCTTTTTGCCTTTCGGGTGGCCCCCCGTTTGGCCTTTTTCCTGAATCCCTTTATTCGCACGACCACCACCTCTTCGACTTCGTGCACCACCTTTCCTTTCTGGCGTGCTCATCTAGTGCAGCCGCCATCGCCTCTCTCAGCCCCAGCGCAGCCTCATCCACCCGTTCGACTGTACTATTGTCCTCTTTGATTGCTACCTGCCCTAACGCCTGTCGGTAATACTCCTGCGCTGCTGCTCGCTTTGCCTCTATTGTCTCCCGGTCTCTCCCACTCTTTCCCTGGGGATCTCATCTTCGGATATCCCACCCTGTGGTGGCTGTGCTGGTTCCCCGCCGTCAGGTCCGTCCCCAGCACCTCCCATACAACGACCTCGTGATCCGAGCCGTTAGCCTCCCCCTCTCCGGCGATAACCTAATGGTGCAGATGCCACATATCCCTTTGTCCGGCAAAATGGTTGAAAGTGTGTATGGTGCATTAGCGCCTCGCTTGGTTACTAATACTGTCGTGTGATATAAAATCATGCAGATCCCTCCTCGAACATGCTATGCCACTTATCCCAGAATTCTCCTCCCTCGGGTGCACAAAGCGCTGTGGCAGGTTGGCATCCAGTACACTCGTACTTCGCCAGCTTCGGAGCTTGCCGGCCACACTTAGTCTTTTTAAACTCAAATCTACATACAATGCATCGACGCTTCTTCACCATTGTGACCAGCTTATGTCTCCCATCAGCGTTGCCCCTAGTTGCATCTACTGCGCGTGCCCATTCCAAATCCTTAGTCCTAGCATGGAATACAAAACGGCCCGTCTTCTTCACATACGCGCGGCGTACTCTCAACTTCCTCGGTACCTTGGTGCCCATAAGCTCTTTGGCAAGGTATCTCGTGCTCTGTTCCTATCTTCTGAGTGGCAGTGAACCCTTTGGCATATTGAAGTACGCTCGGGACCAATAGTCAGCATGTTGCGGTGCTTTGGTGACACCCATGAAGATGGTTGCGCCGAGGAAACGCTTCAGCTCGGTGGCAGTCAACGGCCTCCATTCTCGTTGATGGTCTCGAAGCTCAGGCGGTATCGCATTTTGTTTTGACTTAGCGTAGAGATTAGTAGCTGCTACAATCTCGTCGAGAATCTCGTCGCCCCAGTAGAGCGAGAAGATAGGTAATATCGATAGCATTGTCCCTTCAGGGACTCGTGGTTCACCAACATGCTCTGGTTTCCGGTGCGAAATCGGCGTAGACGTCACTTCGGGTCTGGCGCGACGCGCTAATGCACCATACACACTTTCCACCATTTTGCCGGACAAAGGGATACGCAGCAGTACTTAGCGCCAGCAACAACGGTCACGGAAGTCACTCGTAGCTGGCGTCAAGATCACGTGCAAGCTTGTATTATTTCATCTTCACGCGAGTCCTATCTATCGGCTCCTTGTCGATGCCGAGATGGCGTTTGCCATCCCTGCCGACAAACCACCCGTAGCCATACATCTTCTCAGCCAGCGGCTCCCCATCGGCGCCGATATCCTCGGCCGCGCTGCTGGCGTACACGAGCGCGATCGTGGCCGCGATTGTGGTCGGAATGTGCACCATCGCGGCGCCGGGACGGACGAGGTAGGTGACGGCGACGACGACGACGAAGACGGCCAAGATGACGACACCGAGGATCATCATAGCGTCCGAGATCACCATCCGGTGCTCACTGACCACGAAGATGCCGCGAGTGTGCGAGTCGTGCGCGGCCTGAAACAGGGTATCCGAATAGGTGTTCAGGAAGATTGGGAACAGGCGGGTATACACTTTCTCGAATACTTCCGCGGTCGCCCTAGGATCAGCCATGGCGTCCAGACCCGGAGACCGCTGCTGCATCAGGAACGAGATCCAGTTGTGCGGGCGTGGGTCCAGCCGCGGAGACGCGATTTCGGCTGGAAGAATAAACTGCTGGAAGGCCATGCCGAGATAGCCCGAGAGGCTGTGGTTCGAGGGAACCTCCGTTCCGTCGATGAAGTGATCGAGTCCGTCGACGTCGCGGCCGATCTGTCTGTGGGACTGGACGAATCCTTGGTCGTTCACCGTGACGGAGTGGCGAGCGACGGCGAGTCCCGTTTGGCAGATGAGGTATACGGCATCCTTTGGGACGAGGATCCCGAACGCTTCTACATTGCGGCCTGGCGGTTCACCCTCTTTCACCGCGTACCGCATCCACGCCGCACCGAATGTACCAGCGCAGTGCCTAAACGGGACCGCCTTCTCGTAATACACTTCGCCGATTGCAATAACCCTCTTGGTATAATTCGCCATGATGCTACCGGTGTCCGCGTCGACTCTGTTCGTGATCACGTAGTCATAGGCTGGGTCCGGCGAGAGGCGAATGGATTCCGCCGCAATGGACTCCTTACTATGTTTCTCGAGCTGTGCGGCGCTACAGTCGTTGCCGGGGTGCATGATGATATCTTGCGCAGGACTCAGATACACCACGTTACTCAGGTCCGGCCCACGGTCGGTGAAGTTAAGTTGCGAGGCTCCTGGTGCTCTGCAATTGATCTCGGCCTTGAACCCCCAGGTTTCAGACGTCCGGGATATTGTGATTCGCGAAGGATCGGAAGTCATATTGCTGGGCTGGAATGGAAGGAAATAGCGGTCAGCCATGGTCCAAGCAACCTTGGGCACTTCATCCGAGGCATTCCGCATTGCGGCGTAGAATATTGTGTGCACCCTCGGCAGAGTCGTGATGCGCTCCGGGTTGATCTGTGGCTGATATACATCCGAATAGGTGACGGGCACATCGAAACTTTTGGTGGTGGGCAGGAACATGCCACCAAAGGAGATGGCGAGGACATTGGCGAGGATTGCAGTTGCGATGAGACTCGATAGGAGGTAATGTCTTTTCCGGAGCGTGTTGGGCAAGAGGAAGTAAGGTGGTCGGCTCTCGTAATGAACGGTGAGCGAGAGGTCGATCCGAGTGGGTCTCTCTTGCATCTCATGATACGGCATGATCAAGCAGGTGAAGCGCGTTACAGCCAAGAGGAAGCTTTCGATGAGCGTTGAAGCAATTGTCGGCGCATACGAGAACACCATGTTCCGCAGGAACACTTTCTCGCTGAGCAGAGGCAGGCCTATCCAGATGTCAGCACTCCCAGACCTGCATATGTATTAACGGAACCCAATCGCTTGTGTACACACCATTGTATTTCTGGCCGGACTGATAAAGCGCGATGAACAGACCAATAAGGGACAACAAAGAAATGAGAATCCCCACTCCCGTAAGTGGTGAAAGTTCCCAAGGCCGCGCCGACCTTATAGGGATTGTTTCCTCGTGCATAGGTGGGATGGCCGGCTGCGGCTTGGTTTCTATATCGACCAGGGTTTTTTTGTCGATTCGGTGGCCACCGCCATCCAAGGCGAGCAGGTAATAACGGTTCACCGCCGACCGCAGTTTCGCAGCGGTTCTTTCAAAGGGGAGGAATTCGGATCCATGGAAGTCGGAGAGCAGAGTCGGCGAGCTGCTTACGGAAGCCAAGAGCGCTGCGAGCGAGCCCGGATCGCCATTGAGGTTCAGCCTTCTGTTGCGAAGGAGACATGTGAGGGTTATGTCCAGGGCCGCCATTGCGCAGAAGGCGGCCTGCAGTAACCCCGCCCACAGTGGGTCGGTGGTGTACGCTTGCGTGTTGAACTTCCACTGAGCAGTGAGCGTTGCTCCGCTCGGCACCGAAAGCTCCGAAGTCACCGCGAAGGAGAAGTACAGTTTGTAGGTGTCTCGCAGCTTCCGTGCCAATACCTCCGAGTCCAACAGCCCGTTGAGGTCCTGCTGGTCGATGACGGCGATTCCCATCATGGAGCGAGGGTAGAGGAATCCCGTGTTGATGGAGCTTTCTATGCCGGAGTGGTGTCCGTATTTGGTCGAGTCAAAGGTGGAGGCCATCTGAAATCGCGGGAATCGCGCCATCCTATCACGGACGTCGGGCGCGGCGAACACATTCCTGTCGTCGGGTGCATAGTCGCGGGAAACGTTCAATGCCGGCGTCGAAGCGGCATGCGTTCCGTACGTCGCAAAGCTCCCGAAGAGAGTGCTGTTGATCGCCGCGTTTAGCGGCCGTCTCGATCCGAGCCTGAGCGTCTCGTTCACTCGCCCAGTCACCGTGTCGACCGTCACTTGGATGGCCTGCTCGTAGTAAGTTGGCTCACAGAACACCGCAGCGAAGTTCTCGGGGGTCGTGCCACGGTCAGGTCGCACAGGGGTACAAGGCTCGGTGGCCTCCGGGTGACAACCTTGCCCCTCGTCCGTCATGCCGTCGGAGCGATTCCATAAGGCGAATATCTGATCGGGATTCGAGCAGTTGGCTTGCTTGCTGGCCAAGGTGAATGGCGTCGGACCGAGGGATTCCTCGCGGATTGCCTGGTTGAGCGTGTCGTAATTCATGAGCATCGCCCGATACGGAAAGTCGGTGAAGAATCTCTCGTTGCGGATGTCCAGGATGTCGTCCTGGTTGAGCTCGTTGTAGTCAAGGAACGTGAACTCGCAGTCGCGGCCGTTGCTAAGCGTCAGCCGACTACCTATACCTCCGGCCCGCTTCTCAACAGCCTCAACGCATTCCAGGTCGGCCTCGTAGAGCGTGGTATTCGCCACCCATCGTCCCGGCGGTAGCTGCGATTTCCAGGGCTTCAGCATTCCCTCCGAGCAGTATCCTCCATGGGCGATACTCACTGTCACGTCCGCGGCCGGAGCAAAGGGCAAGACCCCAAATTCACCGGTAGAGAAAGCCGGTATAGGATCTCCCAACAATTTATACCCGTACGCGCGGTGAGAGAATAGCGCACTGAGCCCGTCCGCCTGTAGGTCCCTGGGTAGGATGGTATAGCTCGTGACATCGAAATCTATCGACCGCTCGATCGTTTCCTTCGTCAAGATGGCGCTCATCAGTGGAGTAACGGCGTAGGCGGCCAGAAGCGCCACCATGCTAGAGCAGAAGACCGTCCAATGCCGTTTCCTGAACGCCGAGACCGGTACGAACGGCGAGAACTGATAGGAATAGCTCAAGAGGAGGGAGTCGCCGGCATGGGCGCCGTCAGGTTTCGAGAGCTGGAAGTAGGGCTCTATCCGTTTGACGTCGTGGTCCACGGCCATCCAGAGCACGTTGTGGACGACAGCGATGATGACCGGCAGGTACTCGAAGCAAAAGAGCGCGTACGAGGGGAGTTTTCCGGTCTCGGGGTCGGAGAAAAGCAGTGCCCCGTTCCGCTTCGATAGCCGCTGTAGCAGCTCGATGATGGCGACGAAAAAGAAGCAGAGCGTGATGGTGAAGAGGTGGAAGGGTGTTTCGAGGGTCCTCCGTCTCCAGCCGCCGCCGCCGCCGCCGCCGCCGCCGCGGTTGCTGGTAGATCGGGCCATGTCGCAGAGCGTAGGCTTCTCGCCATCCTCCTTCGCGTCCACGGTTGTGGGGACGACAGGACCACCTCCGTCTGCCATCGCCGTAGATGGCATCGATTTCGATTCTCAGCGCCGACCTCTCGCGGTGCCTTTAACTGGCGCGACGCGGAGGTGCGGCGCACGAAGCCTACCTGGCGAACATTCGGCCCAGCTCGTGGTATCTAAACATAGACCGACGGATCCACGTTCGAGGGTTGCACGACAAGTCCTTCACGACAACTCCCAGGTACGGCAGTGCATCGCCCACCAAAGACCACCACTCGTCGTCACACCTTCCGAGCATGTTCTTTTGTCCGCAAGCTTCTCATTGATTGCGTGCGACTGCCGGCAAATGTTGCGGGACGCCGACGCCGTCTTCCTGTGTCGCCAGGGGCCAGAGCCGTGTCTATGACTGCAAGAAACCGAGCCAATCGGGGAGTGTTGGTAGCGGCCGAGTGGCGGGATCCCAATACGCCGGGATGTCTGCCAGTAGCAGGGTCGCACATAAACATAGACGCGGCTGCAGAAACGAAGTGTGGAGAACAAGCTCGGAAGGATATCATAGTAGATATGGCTGAAGAAGACACCTACAGCGAGGCATCAGAGTGGGAACCCAGGGAGCGGGGTAGAGAGGGCGGAGGAGAGGAGGCTGGGACGACCAACAGGGGCCTGCGGTGGAGGAACGGCGACTGCAGCCCTTCCCTGCGCCCTCGCTCTTGGCTTCAGCGGTGATTCCTTTGTCTTCCCGTTATGTCGGCGGAGGACAGGGGGAGCCACAACGAGTCAGCTGTGGCCTGATCGGGGTCGGGATTATGCCGGATTGGGGTATGTTGCCCCGAGGGTGTGGGGACCACGCGCAGCGATGATATTGGACGCATACATATGTACGTGAGCCGAACAAGCTGCAAGGTGGCGGTTAATGCATCCGGATGACCACCGCGGATAGATATGTACTATACATACACTGCATACAATTGCGAACAGCAATGCTGTACCTGTATGGATTTGCAGTTGATCGCCGACAGAATTGCTCGACGGAGCGCTCACTTCGAAGCCCAGCTGGTTTCGACGGATGGCCGTCATTCGCTTCCCAATTGGAGACCCCTGTGCGGCCTTGTATTGCCTCCCCAGCCAGTCGTACAAAGGAGGGACGTGCTGCATATGTACCGCTGAGATGCTGTTTCTGTCAGTCGAGCCATCAATGCCGCGCCGCCGGTTCTTGACAGCGGCAGTGCCTGCCGCTCGACAGCTTCACGACACATCCGCCGCCATGATCTACGTAGGGCGCATGTGATTAATGGACACACAGAATACCAGCTTCACAACGCAGAAGGACGAGTGCCCACTTTCGGCCGGGAGGAAAACATGTGCAGATACGAATGGCGATTGGCGCAGTGTCCCAAGGCTGGTCCTCTAGATATGTGCTATTCAAATACATAGTACGCACTCCGCCCGCCAGAGCAAGTCCGAGTGTGTGCCGTGATCGAGTGCGGTTGTTTTGGAGCTGGCGATCCCCCCCCCCCCCCGCCGCCCCCCCCCCGGGGGAGGGGGGGGAGGGGTGGGAG
>Ga0307508_10003293_pt1 | contig 16460 bp, 15 predicted proteins | sample 9_EM_MG_FD_203089 | JGI IMG/M metagenome (GOLD analysis project Ga0307508, IMG submission 203089) | Populus trichocarpa ectomycorrhiza microbial communities from riparian zone in the Pacific Northwest, United States - 9_EM | ecosystem: Host-associated > Plants > Roots > Unclassified | place...
GGACGGTCTTTCCGACACCCGCGCCGCCGAACAGACCGATCTTGCCGCCCTTGACGTACGGGGTCAGCAGGTCGACGACCTTCAGGCCGGTCTCGAACATCTCGGTCTTGGACTCGAGCTGGTCGAAGGCCGGGGCCTTGCGGTGGATCGCCCAGCGCTCGGTGACCTCGGACTCGGCCTCGGGCTCGTTCAGGATCTGGCCGAGGGTGTTGAACACCCGGCCCTTGGTGACGTCGCCGACGGGCACGGTGATACCGGCGCCGGTGTCGGTCACCGCGGCCTGGCGGACCAGGCCGTCGGTGGGCTGCATCGAGATGGAGCGCACCAGGCCCTCGCCCAGGTGCTGCGCGACCTCGAGGGTCAGGGTCTTCTTCGCCCCGTCCTCGGCCGGGTCGGCGATCTCGACGGTCAGGGCGTTGTAGATCTCCGGCATCGCGTCGACGGGGAACTCCACGTCGACGACCGGGCCGATGACCCGCGCGACGCGGCCCGTCGCCGTAGCCGTCTCAACAGTGGTGGTCATAGTTGTCAGTCACTCCCCGCAGAGGCGTCGGCCAGAGCGCTCGCGCCACCGACGATCTCGCTGATTTCCTGGGTGATGTCGGCCTGGCGGGCCGCGTTGGCAAGCCGCGTGAGCGACTTGATGAGCTCGTCGGCATTGTCGGTCGCCGACTTCATCGCCCGCCGGGTGGCCGCGTGCTTGGAAGCGGCGGCCTGCAGCAGGGCGTTGTAGATACGAGCCTCGACGTACCGCGGCAGCAGGGCGTCCAGGACGTCCTCGGCCGACGGCTCGAACTCGAAGAGCGGAAGGATCTCGCCCTTCTTCTCCTGCTCCACCGCCTTCTCCTCGAGGCTGAGCGGCAGCAGCCGGTCCTGGACCGGGGTCTGCGTCAGCATCGAGACGAACTCGGTGGACACGATGTGCAGCTCGTCCACGCCGCCGTCGGCCGTCTCCTGGAGCACGGCCTCGATCAGCGGTCCGGCGACCTTCTTGGCGTCGGCGTAGGTCGGGTTGTCGGTGAAGCCCGTCCACGACTCCGTGATCTTGCGCTCACGGAAGCCGTAGTAGGCGACGCCCTTGCGGCCGACGATGTAGCTGTCGACCTCCTTGCCCTCGCCGGTGAGCCGCTCGGTGAGCTGCTCACCCGCCTTGATGACGTTGGAGGAGTAGCCGCCCGCGAGCCCGCGGTCGCTCGTGATGAGCAGCACCGCGGCGCGGGTCGGGTTCTTGGCCTCCGAGGTCAGCGCGTGCTGAGTGGTGGAGCCCTTGGCCACCGCACCCACCGCGCGGGTCAGCTCGGTGGCGTACGGAGTCGACGCGGCCACCCGGCGCTGCGCCTTGACGACGCGCGAGGCGGCGATCATCTCCATCGCCTTGGTGATCTTCTTGGTCGCGGAGACGGACTTGATCCGCCTCTTGTAGACCTTGACCTGGGCACCCATACTCAGCCCTCGCCCAGCAGCTTGCCGTCCGAGGTCTCGAACTGCTTCTTGAAGCTGTCGACGGCCTCGCCCAGCGCCTGGATCGTGTCGTTGGACATCTTGCCGCCCTCGACGATGCTGGTCAGCAGCCCCTTGTGCTCACGGTGGAGGTAGTCCAGCAGCTCACGCTCGAAGCGGCGGACGTCCTCGACGGGCACATCGTCCATCTTGCCGTTGGTGCCGGACCAGACGGAGACGATCTCGTCCTCGGTGGAGTACGGGGCGTACTGGCCCTGCTTCAGCAGCTCGACCATGCGCGCACCGCGCTCCAGCGACGCCTTCGAGGCCGCGTCCAGGTCGGAACCGAAGGCGGCGAACGCCTCCAGCTCACGGTACTGGGCGAGGTCCACCCGGAGCCGGCCGGAGACCTGGCGCATCGCCTTGTGCTGCGCGGAACCACCGACGCGGGAGACCGAGATACCGACGTTCAGGGCCGGGCGCTGTCCGGCGTTGAACAGGTCCGACTCCAGGAAGCACTGACCGTCGGTGATGGAGATGACGTTGGTCGGAATGAACGCCGACACATCGTTCGCCTTGGTCTCGACGATCGGCAGACCGGTCATCGAACCGGAGCCCATCTCGTCGGAGAGTTTCGCGCAGCGCTCCAGCAGCCGGGAGTGCAGGTAGAAGACGTCACCCGGGTAGGCCTCACGGCCCGGCGGGCGGCGCAGCAGCAGCGACACGGCGCGGTACGCGTCGGCCTGCTTGGACAGGTCGTCGAAGACGATCAGAACGTGCTTGCCCTGGTACATCCAGTGCTGGCCGATGGCCGAGCCGGTGTAGGGGGCGAGGTACTTGAAGCCCGCCGGGTCGGACGCCGGGGCGGCGACGATCGTCGTGTACTCCAGAGCGCCGGCCTCCTCCAGCGCGCCGCGCACGGACGCGATGGTGGAGCCCTTCTGGCCGACGGCGACGTAGATGCAGCGGACCTGCTTCTTCGGGTCACCGGAGCGCCAGTTGTCACGCTGGTTGATGATCGTGTCGACGCACAGCGCGGTCTTGCCGGTCTGCCGGTCGCCGATGATCAGCTGACGCTGGCCGCGGCCGATCGGGGTCATGGCGTCGACGGCCTTGTAGCCGGTCTCCATCGGCTCGTGGACCGACTTGCGGTCCATGACCGTGGGGGCCTGCAGTTCAAGGGCGCGGCGGCCCTCGGTCTCGATGTCGCCGAGGCCGTCGATCGGGGCACCCAGCGGGTCGACGACGCGGCCGAGGTAACCCTCGCCGACAGCTACCGAGAGGACCTCGCCGGTGCGGTGCACCTGCTGGCCCTCTTCGATGCCGCTGAACTCGCCGAGGACAACGGCACCGATCTCGCGCTCCTCAAGGTTGAGGGCGAGGCCGAGAGTGCCATCCTCGAACTTCAGCAGTTCGTTCGCCATGGCCGAGGGAAGACCCTCGACCCTCGCGATGCCGTCGCCGGCAACGCTGACCGTACCGACCTCCTCGCGCGAGGCCGCGTCCGGCTGGTACGCCTGGACAAAGTTCTCCAGCGCGTCCCGGATCTCCTCCGGCCGGATCGTGAGCTCCGCCATCTGGGTTCCCTGCTCTCCTTGTTGGGCCCGAAGTAAGTGACTACGGCCCAACTCGGGCCGCTTACATGCTTGTTGAGTTGGTGGCTTGAGTCAGCCGGCCATCCGACGGCTCGCCCCTTCGAGGCGGTCCGCGATGGTCCCGTTGACGACCTCGTCGCCGACGCGTACCACGACCCCGCCGAGGACCTCCGGGTCCACGTCGAGGTTGAGGTGCACCTGGTGTCCGTACAGCTGCGCCAGGGCCGCGCCGAGGCGCTCCTTCTGCCGGTCGCTGAGCGGCACCGCCGAGGTGACGACCGCGACCACCCGGTCCCGGCGCGCCGCGGCGAGCTTGGACAGCTCGTCGAGACCCGGCTCCAGGCTACGTCCGCGCGGCTGGGTCACAAGACGCAGGACGAGCCGCTCGGTCACGCGGTCGGCCCGGCCGCCCAGCAGCTCGCGGACCAGTCCGGCCTTGGCCGTACCGCTCGCGCGCCGGTCGGCCAGGGCCGACCGCAGCTCGGACGAGGAGGAGACGATCCGGCCGAACCGGAACAGCTCGTCCTCGACGTTGTCGAGGGTGCCGGCCCGCTGGGCCGCCACCAGGTCGGCGCTGCTCGCCAGCTCCTCGACCGCGTCCGCGAGGTCGCGCGAGCGCGACCAGCGGGAGCGGACCATGCCGGAGACCAGGTCCACGGCCTCGCCGCCGACCTGCCCGCCCAGCAGCCGCTGGGCCAGCTCGGCCTTGGCCTCGCCGGGCTGCGCCGGGTCGGTGAGGACCCGGCGCAGCGAGACCTCACGGTCGAGCAGCGCGGTGACGGCGGCCAGCTCGTCGGCGAGCTTCGCGGCGTCGACGGACGTGTTGTCCGTCAGCGCGTCGAAGCGCTCGCGCGCGGCAGCCAGTGCCTCCCTGCTCGCTCCGTTCATCGTCCGGCCTCGGCCTTCGAGCCGTCGGCCGCCTTGGTCTCGAGGTCGTCGAGGAAGCGGTCGATGGTGCGGCTCTGCCGGGCGACGTCCTCGAGGGACTCGCCGACGATCTTGCCGGCCAGGTCGGTGGCAAGCTTGCCCACGTCCTGGCGCAGCGCCGTACCGGCCTGCTTGCGCTCTGCCTCGATCTGGGCGTGACCGGCCGCGACGATCTCCTCGCGCTGCCGCTGACCCTCCGCACGCATCTCCGCGATGAGCGCGGCACCCTGCTCCTGCGCCTCCTGGCGCAGGCGCGCGGCCTCGTGACGGGCGTCGGCGAGCTGGGCGCGGTAGTCCTCGAGGACCTGCTGGGCCTCGGCCTGAGTTGCCTCGGCCTTCTCCATCCCGCCCTCGATCGCCGCGCGACGCTCGTCCAGAACACGGTTGATGTTCGGGAGCAGCTTCTTGGCGAAGAAGATGAAAACGATGGCGAAGGCGATCAGGCCGATGACAAGCTCTGGGATCGGCGGGATGAGGGGGTTCTCCGCCTCACCCTCCGCCAGGTGTACCAGGGCGTTCACATCATTGCCTTTCGTCGGATACGGCTCTGCTTACGCCGCGTCGTCAGCTGGACGGGTAGACGAACGGCATAACCAGACCGATCAGGGCCAGCGCCTCACAGAGCACGAAGCCGAGAATCTGGTTGGCGCGGATCAGACCGGCGGCCTCGGGCTGGCGGGCCATGGCCTGGGTGCCGTTACCGAAGATGATGCCGACGCCGACACCGGGGCCGATCGCGGCGAGACCGTAACCGATCGAGCCGAGGTTGCCCTTGAGCTGGACAGCGGCGAGGGACGTCTCGAGAGCGGACATGCCGTTTCTTCCTTCTCTTTCAAGGACCGGTGGGGGTTGGCCACCGGACGCCCTTTAGGACGGGGAGCTGACCTGGGGTACTCAGTGGTGCTCGGCGAGAGCACCCTGAATGTAGCTGCAGGCCAGCAGGACGAACACGTAGGCCTGAAGGGCCTGGATGAACAACTCGAAGGCGGTCAACAGGATGGTCATCAGGAAAGAGACGCCCGCGTAGGCGATCCCGATGCCGTTCAGCAGGTACCAGCTGGCGATCGTGAAGATCAGCAGCAGGACGTGACCGGCGAACATGTTGGCGAAGAGCCGGACGGCGTGGGTGAAGGGCCGGATGATCAGGTTGGAGAGCAGCTCCAGCGCCATGACCACCGGCAGGACCCCGCCGAGCGACTTGTCGTAGCCGGAGATGTTCTTCCAGCCGCCGACGAAGCCGTGCTTCTTGAAGGTGAGGCTGACCCACAGGATGTAGACGATCGCCGCGAGTCCCGCCGGGAAGGCGATGACCGACGTCACCGGGAACTGGGCCAACGGGATCACGGACCAGAGGTTCATGATCCAGATGAAGAAGAACAGGGAGACCATGAGAGGGACGTACTTGTCGCCCTCCTTCTTCCCCAGGGCCTCGTAGACGACGCCGCGGCGCACGAAGTCGTAGCCCGCCTCGCCGACCATCTGGAGCTTGCCGGGGACGACCTTGGCCTTCCCGAAGGCGGCCCAGAAGAACGCCACGACGACGGCGGTCCCCAGGAAGGCCAGCAGCATCGGCTTGTTGAACTCGAAGCCGCCGATCGTGGCAATCGGCTCGAACGTGAACGAGTGAAGCCCTGGGGCCGGGAAGCCGCACCCGTCGAAGATGTGGCAATCGGTCTCGAAGGCGAGCGTCTGGTCAGGACTCACCGCGAGCTCCTTCAGCGTGGCGCATGGGTACGGCAACCTCGATGTGTCGGCGCGGCGCATGGCCACGGAACGGCACTGGACTGGTTCTTACGAATGTGGGGGCGGCTTGTGTGCACAAGGCCGATGGGCTCACGGGCTGCAGCTGCATGGGCCGCCGATTCCGTCCCGTGGATTCCGGGGGTTCAGCCGCCTGCGCCCGCTGCGCCTCAGATGGCACCGGACGATAGCAGGTGAGCGCGGGCGCCCTTATACCGGCCCTACAGATCACGGTGCGGACCCGGCGGGGGAGGATTCCTTCTCCCGCGCCGGCTTCCGTTCGTCTTCGGCTTCCGGTTGCACGTAAAGAATCTTGGCCTTCATGTGAGCACGGGTCTGTGCCGCGATCCACGTCAGTGTCGCAGCCAGCAGGGCGAACGCGAACGCCCGGGTGTTGAAAAGGGTGGTGTCCTTGAAGACGGCCAGCAGCACCGCGACGAGCAGGAACTGCACCATGTAGAGGGCGAGCCCCATCATCTGGAACAGCTGCGGAAGATACTTCGCGGTGCGCACCAGCACGATCAGGTCGATCGTCATGACCGCAGCCACGACAACGGTCCCGAAGGCGGCTCCGATCGCGCCCTTTCCACCGGCGAGCACAGAACTGACGGCGACGGCGACCACCCCGACCACGGCGGTGGGCACGGCGCAACTGAGCAGCGTTCTGGCGTCGTTGGACTGCATGAAGGGTTTCTCCGGCAAGAGTCGGAAACAACGATTCGTCGTGGACGAGCGTATCCCCGGGGAGAGAGGGAACCTCGCGACGAAGAGCCGTCGCACTGCGGCCCCTCGGCTCTAAGCACCGGGTTTAGTGAACGGTATCACAAACTATTTGATGAGGTCTTTACCCGTCCAGTGTGCTGCACATCACACGTGTGAGTTACAGCGGGTGTATGTCCTTGACGCGCCGCGTCACCGTTACTGGGGGCTTCCGATCTTCCTGCGGTGAGGGAAACGGGACCGGTCGCCGATCGCGGTGGCGCCGTTGAGCCCGGCCGGGACCGGCTCGGGGGCGGGCTTCTCCGGCTGCTCCCGCTGCTCCGGCTCGGTCTGCTCCGTGGCCGGGGCGGCGGTCTGCGCGGCCGGTTCGGTCGCGGCCGCCGCCCGGCGCCGGTAGCGCGGCGGCACGAACGCCTCCGCCCAGCGCGGTACACGCGGAGTGAACCGCGGCAGCAGCAACAGCACCAGGCCCACCGCGCTCAGCACCACGATCGCGAGGACGAACCACACACCCGCCGAGTTCACCGAGTACGCGACCGCCCCGAAGGCGATCAGCGCCGACCAGAAGTACATGATCAGCACGGCCCGGCTGTGCGAGTGGCCGATCTCCAGCAGCCGGTGGTGCAGATGGCCGCGGTCCGCCGCGAACGGCGACTGGCCGCGCCAGGTGCGCCGGACGATGGCGAGCACCAGGTCCGCGAAGGGCACCGCGATCACGGTCAGCGGCAGCAGCAGCGGGATGTAGACCGGCACGGTGGCGTGCACCGCGGCCGTCTCGGAACCGGCGAACAGCTTCATCGCGTCCGGGTCCACCTGGCCCGTGATGGAGATGGCGCCCGCCGCGAGCACCAGCCCGATGAGCATCGAGCCCGAGTCGCCCATGAAGATCCGCGCCGGGTGGGCGTTGTGCGGCAGGAAGCCCAGGCACATGCCCATGAGGACGGCGGCGAACAGGGTCGCGGGGGCGGCGGCCTCCAGCCCGTAGCCGAACCAGATGCGGTACGCGTACATGAAGAACGCGGCGGCGGCGATGCACACCATCCCGGACGCCAAACCATCCAGCCCGTCAACGAAGTTGACCGCGTTGATGGTGATGACGACCAGAGCCACCGTCAGCAGCGTGCCCTGCCAGGGCGTCAGCGAGACCGGGCCCACACCGGGCACCGGAAGCCAGAGGATGGTCAGACCCTGGAGCACCATCACACCGGCGGCGATCATCTGGCCGCCCAGCTTGATGAGCGCGTCCACACCCCACTTGTCGTCCAGGACCCCGAGCAGCCAGATGAGCCCGGCGCCGGAGAGCAGCGCGCGCGGCTCGTTGGACGATTCGAAGACGTCCTTGAGGTTGGTGAGGTGAGCGGCCACCAGCAACCCCGCGCAGAGGCCGCCGAACATGGCGATGCCTCCGAGCCGCGGAGTGGGCTCACGGTGCACATCGCGGGCCCGGATCTCCGGCATCGCACCGGCGGCGATGGCGAACTTCCGCACCGGCCCGGTCAGCAGATACGTCACCGCGGCCACGATGCACAGAGTCAGCAGGTATTCACGCACCTATTCCCCAGACGTCGCGAGGCAGATCAGGGCCACACCCTAAGAGACCTCACCCTAGCCTGCTCCGGTTCCCGGTGTGCCGGGGACGGGCAGGGGCGGGCAGCGCCCCGAGCGCCTCCGACGCGCTCACCGTGGGCACCCTCACACTAGCCCGAAGGCCGGCGCATGATCACAGCGGATGCCCCACCCGCTCACCGTGGATGCCGCACCCGGCTCACCGCGGGTACGGAGGAAACGCGGCGGCCAGCTCCGTGACCTCCGCGCGCACCCCGCGCATCCGGGGTGCCTCCTCGTCCTCTCGCAGGGCGGTGGTCAGCAGCGCGCCGATCCGCGCCATCTCCCCCTCCCCCATGCCCTGCGTCGTCACCGCCGCGGTGCCCAGCCGCAGCCCCCTGACGCAGCCGTCGGGCTCGGTGGCGGAGGCCAGCGCGCAGGTGTCCAGGATGATCCCGGCGGCCGCGCAACGAGCCTTCGCCATACGGCCGTCGAGCCCCAGCGGGGACACATCGACGGTGATCATGTGGGTGTCGGTGCCTCCGGTGGCCACCGTCAGCCCCTCCCCCGCCAGCCCGTCGGCGAGGGTGCGCGCGTTGGCGACGACCTGCCCGGCGTACGAGGCGAACGCGGGCGTCGCCGCCTCGCCGAACGCCACCGCCTTGGCCGCCACGGTGTGCATCTGGGCGCCGCCCTGGGTGAAGGGGAACACGGCGCGGTCGACCCGCTCGGCCAGCTCCTCATCGCACAGCAGCATCCCGCCGCGCGGCCCGCGCAGCACCTTGTGTGTCGTCGCGCACACCACGTCCGCGTGCGGCACCGGGCTCGGCGCCGCCTTCCCGGCGACCAGCCCGATGGGGTGGGCGGCGTCGGCGACGAGATACGCGCCCACCTCGTCCGCGACGGCGCGGAAGGCGGCGTAGTCCGGATGACGGGGGTACGAGATCGAGCCGCACACGATCGCCTTCGGGCGGTGGGTGAACGCCAGCTCGCGCAACCGGTCGTAGTCGATCAGCCCGGTGTCCGGGTCGACGCCGTAGCCGATGAAGTGGAACCAGCGGCCGGAGAAGTTCGCCGGGGAGCCGTGGGTGAGGTGGCCGCCGTGCGGCAGCGCCATCGCCAGCACGGTGTCACCGGGCCGCAGCAGCGCGGCGTACGCCGCGAGCACCGCCGAGGAGCCCGAATGCGGCTGCACATTGGCGTGGCTCGCGCCGAACAGCGCCGTCGCCCGGTCCCGGGCCACCCGCTCGGCGATGTCCACCTGCTCGCAGCCGCCGTGGTGACGGGCCCCGGGGTAGCCCTCGGCGTACTTGTTGGCCAGCGGCGAGGCGAGGGCGGCCAGCACGGCCCGCGAGGTGTAGTTCTCCGCGGCGATCAGCTGCAGACCGCTGCGGACCCGCTCCAGCTCGCCCAGGATGATCCCGGCCAGCTCGGGGTCCGTCCGGGCCAGCTCGCCGAAGTCCGGCCCCCAGGGAACCGCGCTGACGGCCATCGCGTGCTCACCTCCGCCGGGCGTCACCCCCAATGTAGGCCCGCACCGGCGGCAGCGCGCGCCAGGACTAGGCCCTGTCCGGTGGATCTTCGCGGATCAGCCCGCGGCGTCTGGTGCGGTGCATCGCAAGGCGGAGGGTCGTCCTCGTACCGGGTCGTACTCGGACGATCCCGACAACGCAGCGAGGTGCCGTGCCAGGCGTCGTGGGCCCGCGAAGATCCGCCGGATAGGGCCTAAGCGGGGGCCGGGACTCCCGTGAGGGCCGTGACGACCGGGTCCAGCGCCTGGTTGATCTCGTCGCCGATGGAGCGGAAGAAGGTGATGGGCGCCCCGTACGGGTCGTGCACCTCGTCCGCCTCCTCGGTCGGCGCCAGCAGCCAGCCGCGCAGCGCGGCCGCCGCCTGGACCAGGGAGCGGGCGCGCTCGACCACGCCGCCCGCCTCCTCCGGATCGGGCAGCGTCGCGGGGTCTATGGCCCGTACCAGCCGGGTGAACTCCTTGAGCGTGAAGGTGCGCAGGCCCGCCGAGTGGCCCATCGAGATGACCTGGGCCCGGTGGTCGCGGGTCGCGGTCAGCACGAGGTCGGCGCGGATGACGTGCTCGTCCAGCAGCTCCCGGCCGAGGAAGCCGTCCGGGTCGGCGCCGAAGTCGGTCAGGACGGTGGCGGCGTGCGCCTCCATCGGCGCGCCCTCGTGGCCCCAGGTTCCGGCGCTCTCCACGATCAGCCCGCTGGTGCGGGCGGCGCCGAGCCGGTCGGTGAGGGCGTGCCGGGTCAGCCGCTCGGTGATCGGCGAGCGGCAGACGTTGCCGGTGCTGACGTGGAGGATGCGGAACGAGGTCTCGGCGTGCTTCGCACGGTGTTCCGCTATGCCACGGCCCGTCTCAGGGGCTGTCAATTCGCCACCTCGAGGTCGGGTACGACCTCACGGAGCTGCTCGGCGGAGAGCGCGCCCGCCCGCAGCAGCACCGGGGCCTTACCGGTGACGTCGACGATGGAGGAGGGCACCGCGGCCGGGGTGGGACCGCCGTCGAGGTAGACCGAGACGGAGTCCCCCAGCATGTCCTGGGCGGCGTCGCAGTCCTGCGGGGACGGGTGTCCGGTGAGGTTGGCGCTGGAGACCGCCATCGGGCCGAACTCGGTCAGCAGCTCGATCGCGACCGGGTGCAGCGGCATCCGTACCGCGACGGTGCCCCGGGTCTCGCCCAGGTCCCAGGTCAGCGACGGCTGGTGCCGGGCGACGAGGGTCAGCGCACCGGGCCAGAAGGCGTCGACCAGCTCCCAGGCCTGCTCGGAGAAGTCCGTGACCAGGCCGTGCAGGGTGTTCGGGGAGCCGACCAGGACAGGGGTCGGCATGTTGCGGCCCCGGCCCTTGGCCTCCAGCAGATCGCCGACGGCCTCCGCGCTGAAGGCGTCCGCACCGATCCCGTAGACGGTGTCGGTGGGCAGCACGACCAGCTCGCCGCGGCGGACGGCGGACGCGGCCTCGCGCAGGCCGGTCTTGCGGTCGGTCGCGTCCCCGCAGTCGTATCGCCGTGCCATTTGACGGTCCTCCTCGTACGTGGCCAGTGTGTGGTGCGGTGCCGCGGTCACGGCATGGCCTTCCGCGCGGTGGCGAATCGGGGCCGTTTGTTCAGGTCGGGGTGGTCGGCGGCGTCCGCCCAGCCACGCTCCTCCGTGAAGATCCACGGCACCTGACCGCCCTGGGTGTCCGCGTGCTCGATGACGACCACACCGCCCGGCCGCAGCAGCCGGTGGGCCGTGCGCTCCAGGCCGCGGATCACATCGAGGCCGTCCTCACCGGAGAAGAGCGCGAGCTGGGGGTCGTGATCGCGCGCCTCCGGCGCCACGTACTCCCACTCGGTCAGCGGGATGTACGGGGGGTTGCTGATGACGAGGTCCACCTGCCCGTCCAGCTCGGGCAGGGCCGTCAACGCGTCTCCTCGCTGGAGAACGACGCGGGACCCCTCGACGTTCTTGCGGGCCCACTGGAGGGCGCCCTCGTCCAGCTCGACGGCGTGCACCCGGGAGCGGGGCACCTCCTGGGCGAGGGCCAGGGCGATGGCCGCGGAGCCGGTGCACAGGTCCACGATGAGGGGTTCGACGACGTCCATGGCCCGGACCGCGTCTATGGCCCAGCCGACGACCGACTCGGTCTCCGGGCGGGGGACGAAGACGCCGGGGCCCACCTGGAGCTCCAGGTAGCGGAAGAAGGCACGGCCGGTGATGTGCTGCAGCGGTTCGCGGGCCTCGCGGCGGGCGACCGCCTCCCAGTAGCGGGCATCGAAGTCGGCGTCGGAGACGCCGTGCAGCTCCCCCCGCTTGACGCCGTGCACGAAGGCGGCCAGCTCCTCCGCGTCGAAGCGCGGAGAGGGCACACCCGCGGCGGCCAGCCGCTGGGTGGCCTGGGCCACCTCGGCGAGCAGCACGTTCACTGAATTCCTCCAGCCGGTCCGTAGTTGCGAAGAGGAAGGTCCTACTGCGCCGCCGCGAGCTTCGCCGCCGCGTCGGCGTCGACACACGCCTGGATGACGGGCGTCAGCTCCCCGTCGAGCACCTGGTCAAGGTTGTACGCCTTGAAGCCGACCCGGTGGTCCGAAATGCGGTTTTCCGGGAAGTTGTACGTACGGATGCGCTCGGAGCGGTCGACGGTGCGGACCTGGCTGCGGCGCGCGTCCGACGCCTCCCGCTCGGCCTCCTCCTGGGCGGCGGCCAGCAGCCGCGAGCGCAGGATGCGCAGCGCCTGCTCCTTGTTCTGGAGCTGGCTCTTCTCGTTCTGGCAGGAGACGACGATGCCGGTGGGCAGGTGGGTGATGCGCACCGCGGAGTCGGTGGTGTTCACCGACTGGCCGCCGGGGCCGGAGGAGCGGTAGACGTCGATCCGCAGGTCGTTGGGGCCGATCTCGACCTCGACCTCCTCGGCCTCGGGTGTGACCAGCACACCGGCGGCGGAGGTGTGGATGCGGCCCTGGGACTCGGTCGCGGGCACCCGCTGGACGCGGTGCACCCCGCCCTCGTACTTCAGCCGGGCCCATACGCCCTGGCCGGGCTCGGTCGCACCGCCGCCGCCCTTGGTCTTCACGGCGACCTGGACGTCCTTGTAGCCGCCGAGGTCGGACTCGTTGGCCTCGATGATCTCGGTCTTCCAGCCGACGCGCTCGGCGTACCGCAGATACATCCGCAGCAGGTCCCCGGCGAACAGCGCGGACTCCTCGCCGCCCTCGCCCGCCTTGACCTCCAGGATGACGTCCTTGTCGTCGCTGGGGTCGCGCGGGACCAGCAGCAGCCGTAGCCGGTCGGTCAGCTCCGCGCGGCGCAGTTCCAGCTCCTTGACCTCGTCGGCGAAGTCCGGGTCGTCCTGGGCCAACTCCTGGGCCGTCCCGATGTCGTCCCCGGTCTGCTTCCAGTCGCGGTAGGTGCCGATGATCGGCGTCAGCTCGGCGTAGCGCTTGTTGAGCCGCTTCGCCTCGCGCTGGTCGGCGTGGACCGCGGGGTCGGCGAGCCGCTTTTCGAGGTCGGCGTGTTCGCCGATCAGTTCCTCGACCGCCTCGAACATGAGGGCTCCCTGGGTGGGTCTGCGTGGACGCGGGGAATACGGGCCGGTTGACGCAAAACGCCGGTCCGGGTCGCCCCTGCGCGGGGGCGACCGAGGACCGGCGCCGTGCGGGTCGCTACTTCTTGGACCCGGCGTTCTTGCCGAAGCGGGCCTCGAACCGGGCCACACGGCCACCGGTGTCGAGGATCTTCTGCTTGCCCGTGTAGAACGGGTGGCACTCGGAGCAGATGTCGGCACGGACGTTGCCGCTCACGGTGGAGCGAGTGGTGAAGGACGCCCCACAGGTGCAGCTGACCTGGGTCTCGAAGTACTCGGGGTGGATGTCGCGCTTCAAGGGATTCTCCTGGTTTCTCGGGAGGGCGCCGGGTCGACGGGCGGGTTTGCACGTCGTGAACCGGGGCCGACGATCCAGTTTGCCAGCACTGGCCGCATCACCCAAAACCGGGGGTGGGGCCGGGATATTCCCGGCCCCGTCCGACATCCGCCGATCAGCCCTACTTGACGACCTTGCCTGCGTCGTTCGCGTCGCCCGCCGAGCCCTTGGTGGCGGCCGCCGGGATCGGCTTGTCGGCCCGCAGCGCCTTCCAGATCAGCTTGGTCTTGGACTCCATGGGCAGCACCCGGGACGGGTTCTGCGGGTCGTACTGGACGGGCAGCGTGGTCATCTTCATGTTGCCCGAGCCGATCCCCTGGAGGCTCTTGGCGAAGCCCGACAGCTTGTTGACCGAGGCCAGCTCGGAGTCGGTGGTGAGCGCCTTGGTGGAGGTGTTCGCGATGTCGTACAGCTTCTTCGGGTTGCCGAAGAGGTTGACGTGCTTGATCTGGTCGAGAAGTGCCTTGACGAACGCCTGCTGGAGCTTGATCCGGCCGAGGTCACTGCCGTCGCCGACGCCGTGCCGGGTCCGTACGAGGCCCAGCGACTGCTCGCCGTTGAGGGTGTGCGGGCCGGGCTCCAGGTCGAGGTGGCTCTTCGGGTCGTGGATCGCCTGGGTGGTGGTGATGTCGACGCCGCCGAGGTCGTCGATCAGCTGCTGGAAGCCGGAGAAGTCGACCTCCAGGAAGTGGTCCATACGTATGCCGCTCATGGCCTCGACGGTCTTGATGGTGCAGGCCGGGCCGCCGGTCTCGTAGGCGCTGTTGAACATCGCCTCCTGGACCGCGGGGCTCTCCTTGCCGTCCTTGACGCACGAGGGGCGCTTGACGAGGGTGTCGCGCGGGACGCTGACCACGCTGGCCTTCTTGCGGCCCTTGTAGACGTGGACGATCATCGCGGTGTCGGAGCGCGAGGTGCCCTCGTCCGTGCCGTACTTGGCGTTCTTCCCGGCCCGGGAGTCGGAGCCGAGGACGAGGATGTCCATCGAGCCGTTGTCGACGTTCTTGGGGCGGTCGGAGCCCAGGGCCGCGTTGACGTCGACGCCGGTGAGGTTGCCGTTGAGCTTGTAGTAGAGGTACCCGGCCCCGGCGCCGCCGAGGACCAGGACGGAGGCGACCGACCAGACGGTGATGTACGTGGCCCTGCGGCGCGTACTGGGGCGCTTGCGGCGGCGGCCGCCGGAGGCGCCTCCACGGGCTCGATGACGGCCCGGGTTCACCGGCGTGCTCTGCTGGTCGTCGGCCATGTGCTCCTCAGTCCTCGTATCCCGGGTACCCCCTGCCGTCACGGTCAGGCGTGGCGTCGCGGATTCGACCTGACAGATGACAGGCCGAGCGCCAGGGTTGCATATCGAGCCACCTTCGTCTTCGGCTGGGGCGACCCGGGCACCGTTCGTCCCCTTCGTCCGCCTTACCGCTCTCACCTGCGCTTTCGCAGGTGATAAGGGCATCGAGACCGTTCCGCGACTGTCCCTTTTAGTGTGGTTCACCTCTCACAAAAGCCGAGGCCTCCCCGCGGTGCGGGGAGGCCTCGGATGACAGAGCGTGGCTGAGCCTTATGCGGTCAGTCGCCGTTTCCGCCCGGGCCGGGCGTGGTCTTGGCGATCTGCATCAGGAACTCGGCGTTCGACTTCGTCTGCTTCATCTTGTCGAGCAGCAGCTCGATCGCCTGCTGCGAGTCGAGCGCGTGCAGCACCCGGCGCAGCTTCCAGACGATGTTCAGCTCGTCCGGCGCCAGCAGGATCTCTTCCTTACGGGTGGACGACGGGTCGACGTCGACCGCCGGGAAGATGCGCTTGTCGGCGAGCTTCCGGTCGAGCTTGAGCTCCATGTTGCCGGTGCCCTTGAACTCCTCGAAGATCACCTCGTCCATCCGCGAGCCGGTCTCGACCAGCGCGGTGGCCAGGATGGTCAGCGAGCCGCCGTCCTCGATGTTCCGCGCGGCACCGAAGAACTTCTTCGGCGGGTAGAGCGCTGTCGAGTCGACACCACCGGACAGGATGCGGCCGGAGGCGGGCGCCGCCAGGTTGTACGCACGGCCCAGACGCGTGATCGAGTCCAGCAGCACGACCACGTCGTGGCCCAGCTCCACCAGCCGCTTGGCCCGCTCGATCGCCAGCTCGGCGACGGTGGTGTGGTCCTCGGCGGGACGGTCGAAGGTCGAGGAGATGACCTCGCCCTTGACCGAGCGCTGCATGTCGGTGACCTCTTCAGGGCGCTCGTCGACGAGGACGACCATCAGATGGCACTCGGGGCTGTTGCGGGTGATCGCGTTGGCGATCGCCTGCATGATCATGGTCTTACCGGTCTTCGGCGGGGCCACGATCAGACCGCGCTGGCCCTTGCCGATCGGCGCGACCAGGTCGATGATCCGGGTCGTCAGGCCGCCGGCCTCGGTCTCCAGACGCAGCCGGTCCTGCGGGTAAAGCGGCGTCAGCTTCCCGAACTCGGGCCGCCCACGGCCGGTTTCGGGCGCCATGCCGTTCACCGAGTCGAGCCGCACCAGCGCGTTGAACTTCTCGCGGCGCTCACCCTCGCGCGGCTGGCGGACCGCACCGGTGACGTGATCGCCCTTGCGCAGACCGTTCTTGCGCACCTGGGCGAGCGAGACATACACGTCGTTCGGGCCCGGCAGGTAGCCGGAGGTCCGGATGAACGCGTAGTTGTCGAGGATGTCGAGGATGCCCGCGACCGGGATCAGGACGTCGTCCTCGGAGACCTGCGGCTCGTTGCCGAAGTCGTCGCGGCCACGGCGGCCACGGCGGTCGCGGTAGCGGCCGCGGCGGCCGCGGCGACCACCCTCGAAGTCGTCGTCGTCGTCGGCGGGGCGCTGCTGGCCCTGGCTCTGACCCTGACCCTGACCCTGACCCTGGCCGCGCCCGTCGCCGCGCTGCTGACGGCCGCCGCCCTGCTGTCCGTCGTCGCCCTTGCCGCCGCGGCCGCGGTCACCGCGGTCACCACGGTCGCCGCGGTCGCCGCGGTCACGCTGGCCGCCGCGCTCACGGCGGTCGCCCTTCTGGCCGCGCTCCTGGCGGTCCTGACGGTCGCCGCCCTTGGCGCCCTTGCCCTCGGCGG
>Ga0307508_10003294_pt1 | contig 16457 bp, 26 predicted proteins | sample 9_EM_MG_FD_203089 | JGI IMG/M metagenome (GOLD analysis project Ga0307508, IMG submission 203089) | Populus trichocarpa ectomycorrhiza microbial communities from riparian zone in the Pacific Northwest, United States - 9_EM | ecosystem: Host-associated > Plants > Roots > Unclassified | place...
TTAGGAACCATTTTCTATCCCAGCAGTTCGTTAGGAGAGAGGAGCTCGACGTCGAACACTGTTCGACGTTTGTTCAATGACTGGCCACCAGGTTGAATCTCTCCTCTTCCCCCCTCCCGATGACAGTGTCTGCCGAACGACCTATATGTTGACAGGGCATAAGCGCTACCAGGCGTGCAAGCGGGATAGAGCTTGTTAAAGTGGAAACTCGCCGATTCGTTGCATTCAGACGACATCGCTCGACTGTTGCACAGGTTCCCGCCACATGTGGCGTTCTAGACGAATTATCACGGATTCCGGCGCCGAAATAATTTTGGAAAATGTAGAAAAAGGAGTCTGGTCGGCCGAAGCAGTTGCAGTCGCCTTCTGCAAGCGGGCCGCAAATGCGCAACAAGCATTCAATTGCTTGACAGAAAGGTTTCGACGATGCCATAGCCCGTGGTAAAGGAGCTGGATAAGTTCTTCCGGGAAAGTGGAGGCAAGACACTAGGCCCTTTACACGGGCTTCCTATAAGCAACTTCAAAATAAAAGGTTGAGTTAGGCGTATCTGACGACTAACATCTGATAGGTCTCGATGCCACTGTTGGGTTCGTCTGCTGGGTCGATAAACCAATAGAAGAAGAGAGTGCTCTTATCACAATTCTGCGGAATGCTGGTGCTATTCCTTTACTACAAGACGAACGTTTCAATAGCGATGACGATTGCAGAGTGAATTCCCAGCCCACAGAACGTGAAAACCTGCGGCTGACGTCCTGCGAAGGACACACAATAACAATTTGGAAGTAGGCGTGCCACGATCGCGATCGCATGCTGTCACTGAGGAGGGTTGCTTGCCGTCGTGCGCAGCCAATTGAAACTCAAATGAGCAGATCTGAGATCTGAGAGACTCAGCGATTATCTCTCGCCAGGACACATAAGAGGGAATAGAAACGTATCAGTATGAACCACAGGAATGCCTTCTATAGTTCCACCGTAAAAATTTAGTGATCGGCGTCACTTTGCGCGACGCGTTCGATGGACCGTCCTCCAGTTTCGCCCCATCTACGCACACACAGAAAGAACGCGTCGCGCTTTTCATGTTTTTTCAGCGCTAAACCTGCTCGTATCGCTAGTAATGACACGGTGAAAGGTGTCGGTGAAGCTTTGGGCGGAATCGAATTATCCATCGTAGTGCCAGACGCTTGTCAATGTTGGACGACACAGCCACCATTCGCCGCGCGCTTCCGCAGCACCCGATTTAGGCGTGGGAATTATGTCGCTAAAAACACTCCATTCCAGGACAGCGCTTCGAACCCAGAACCCGCTGGTAATTGCAGGAGGATTATGCCCAATGTTCTCACTGAGGCTCACAGGTTCAAAATATGACAAAATGCGCCAAATTAAATTTGCCCAGGCCAGCGAAAAGTTCATACATATGCATTGGACCCAAAGTGGACATCGGTCAGTGCAGCTTGAACCCTGGCTTCCAGCAATCTTAAAAATGATTTGGGGATGACTCATACCGAAGCGCTGTCCTCGCGATAATAAGCATATGAAAACCGAAAGCCACATCTCATGACGGTAATTCCCCGTAAATACTTGAAACGAGTGTGCGAGAATAGAAATCTAGGCGAGAGCACTTGGGCTTGCTAATTGTCTGCCAAAACAGATATTTCGGGGTGTTTACCTTCTTGATTAACGAGGTGTGGCAAGAGTGAATGGGTATGGGAATATCATCTGTGGTATGCTGGGTAACATCACCAACTGTTGCGTAGTAAAACCATCAAGAGTTGTGTCGCCAATGCGGGGTGGCGCTGCCACGTCTGACACCATCAAAGTTCTAGATTATAGGATCTGTGATCGTAGCGATGATAGACGAGCAGTAAGTACACTCCCTCCCGCAATAAAGATGAGGGTACATCATAACAGGAAGTCCGGACGAATACAAGTGATTAGAGAATCGAGGGAGAGCTTGGTATGATACAGTACAGCTGTTACCCAATAACAAGTTTCTTCACACGAGAAGCCACGTTCCATAAGTCATCTAAGGGCGATTCATTCGAAGACGAAGCTGTAGCTAGAGGCTCAGCATTCCTCTTAGCAGCTTTGTCCTCCTCTTCCTCAAATATCTCGTCGGCTCCGTCAAAGCTGCCCGGCATACTGGAGGTGTGTTTGGGAAGAGGTCGTTGTGCAGGGGCCCCTGCAACGGGGGACACAATATTGATCGAGGGAAGCGGACGTGGCCGCGGCCGTGCGCCAGTGGTGGAAGTGTCAATAGGTACATTGGCGCGCTTGATTGTCGAATCTGTATCGAGTGACGCATCTTGGGCAGTTTCCATCGATACGCTTCCCTCGGATAGACCCAGTTTTGTCTCCTGGTGATGGGTGGGTGGCCCTTTGTCGGGTGGTGCGCGTGGCGGCGTGTTTTCATCTTCCGGACTTGGCACTATTTCGTCCAAGGGAGTGTCTTCTGGATCTGATTCTTCACCAGCGATCGTCTTCCAGCCTCCCGAGATACCGCTCTGGAGGGAGTTTAGCGAGTCATGTCGTTGGCGAGCCATGATGCCAGCTGCATTGAGCCGACTCGCGGCCCGTACTTTCGCGAAGGCGCTCTGCCAAGTCTTTCGAGCGGAAAAGTTCTCACGCAAGCCTACCGAGAGGTCATATTCGGTTGACGCCTGGTGTGTTGAGACCCACTGGTTCATACATCATGATCAGCGGCTTTGAAACAGGTGACACGCTGTCGGGGCCTACAGGTAATTTCAACGCTTCAGCGGCTGTTGGACGCTGCTTGGGATCAACTTTCAATAGCGCAAGTATGAAGTCCTTGGCTTTGCAGGCGTCAGCTTCATATTCTTTCCTTTCATTGTCGGCTTTGTGCTGACCTTCTTGAGATACCTTGCCCCAATATCGTTCGTGAAACTTTATGTCTCCTCGTGTGGTCTCCGCAATGATCTCTTTGGGATCCTCCGCACGAATAGGGGAATATCCGCACAGCATAACGTAGACTATTATTCTGCAGAGTACGATGAGTAGCAGTCACATAACAGAAGCCTGCGCATCAAACACACCCTAAGCTCCATATATCGACCGGCTTGCCATGGCCGGTGTGCAAGAGTACCTCTGCAAGTGAGCCAAGTCAAGCATGGCTATTGCCAGCTAGCCGATCGCGAAAACGAACTTACCGGGGGCCACATATCCCAAGCTACCAGCTAGATTGGTTAATTGTTCATCATCAGACTCGAGGTGCTTCGCTCTGGATAAAGAAACGTAAATGAGATATGGAGATCATGTAGGACATGGGAGAATTTCTCACATGCCAAAATCAACGATGACTATATCACTGTTGGCCTCTCGGGTCCGATACAGTACATTTTCGGGTCTAAGAGGGGTTTGTGAGCCGCATATATCTAGATGTCAGACAAGCTAAATCACTTTATGTCTCGGTGAACAATGTCATGCTCGTGCAAATATTTTATACCAGATAGCATAGATATTGTCACCGCTACAAGCAAATTGAGCAAGGCACATTTTGGGAGTTTACAGGGCCTGACACTGACCAACAGCGTCAGCTTCTGTGAATTTACCCCTTTTGGATATCCTTTCGAAGAGTTCGCCCCCTTGTGCGAGTTCGAATGACAAGTAATATTTGTCGCGCGACTCGAAATGCTCATAGAATTTAACCTTTATGCATGTATTAGTTTAACCCTCCTTGAAATTAGAATGGCTCACAATGTGCGGGTGATCAAGGCCTCTGAGGACGTGCATTTCTAGAAGAGGGGATGGTAAGCCGGTGTTCAATGCAAGGCAGGGCGTCGATATTACCCCCAAAGACCAAGGACTCGTTTCCTTTGACTTTCTTCTTGGGAATCACTTTGAGAGCGACATCAACCGGCGTTGTGACCGTGCTGCCCGGTGGTGGGGTCCAGGTTGCATGAAGCACCTTGCCAAAAGTACCCTCGCCAAGGACGCCGTGAAGTTCATAACTAGTGGCGCAGTGTCAATAGTTGATTTGCCCCATGATGAGAAGCCATCACACTTCTTCTTGAGCCCAAATGACGGAGGTTGTCTGAGAAAGGTGTCTCTTAGTTTGCCCATCACACTTGTTGTGGAACAATCCTGATCGCTACGTCAAATCCCAGTGATTTTGAGAGAGACCGGCGGTGCTGCGATGAACGTCGTGGGCGCTGCCAAGATCTCGGGCTGCACAGCTTTTCGCCAATGGGCGCCAACAAGTCACAACAGCCACGAGGTATATTGATCGCGTCGCTACCACATACCATTAATATCATAGCGCTGTCGAGAACGTTTCCAGTCATTAGCCATCGGACACATGTCCGAGGTTGCCAGCGAAACAAGCACCGATCTCCCAAAGGTTCTTCCTAGTGCCAGTGACGGGAAGCACTACTCCATCACGCAAAGCATCGCCCTCGAGCACCAACTCATGGCAGACGACGAGCCCACTGCTGCCTCACTCAACCCCGAGGTGCTCTCCTCGATCATTGTGTCCATGCGCGAGTCCTTCGCGCACGAGCGTAGCAATTTCGAAGCCACGCTGGCAGATGCCAGCGCGAAAAGTGCTTCCCTCGAATCGCGCTGCGCTGACGCCGAGGAGCGCCTCCATGATACAGAAGCTAAGCTCAAGGACGCTGAAACCAAAATAGCAGAACAGGAGCACTCGCTCGCCATACTACGGCAGACCCTTGAGGAGAGCCGTCGTGGCATCATGCGTCTACAAACTGAAAACAAACGAGTTAGCGTTATGGGCACGCCATCTTCAGCAACGAATGGGCAAGGCAGCACGAGTCGCGCTAATAAGCGCCTTTCGTTGAATCCATCAATTCCTCTACCACCACTTAGCCAGACTGTTCCTCGCACTCCCCGCACTCATCGCCGTATATCAAGCTTGTCCGACCCTGGTGTGGCGCAGGATATTTCCAATCAACTGCATCCCTCTTCACCCCCTGCTGGTGCCTCGACGCTGCTACTTCCTGAGGCGAATCCCCGCCGCTCTCTTAGCGCAAGCCCACCTTCTGTCGACCAACCGCTTCCAGATCCCGAAGTGGTTTCGCTCAAGGCAGAATTGGCTCAATTAAAGCGCGCCCTCCAAGAGGCCTTCGATGCACGGATGGCGACAGAGGAAGTGGTGAAAGGGCTGCGAGAGCTTATTGCTGCACATTCTACGGAAGAAGGGGTGATGCAGCCTTCGCCGGGCCTTTCTGGCCTCCGTCTCCCTCCACTACCATCGGATCCGTATGTAGAATTGCACGAAGACCCGCCTAAAGTGGAGCAGAAGAAATCCGGTTGGGCTAGCTTGAGGCTTTGGAGAGAACAATCGGGCGGGACACTTTCCACAACTGCACCCAACCCCCCGCCGCCACCTCCAAAATTTGATCGGACCTCGTCATCTACATCCGCCGGCAGCGATCCGGAAAATACGGGCGCCTCGTCGTCGATACCTGCCGCTACCGCTCTCACGGGGTTCATGTCCTGGCGTCGAGGATCTTCCGCAACTGCCCCGGCGTCCGCAGAAACCGCCATTAATGGTTCAGCGCCTCCGAGCGGTGTTGTATCACCCACATCAGAAACCGCCAGCTCGGCTCCATCATCATTCCGGTCGAAGTTCGGCTTCTTCGCGAAAGCTCCGGCTGCCAATGGCGAAACAGCATCTATCCTCTCCAGCCGACCGACAAGCATAAGCACCAGCGAGTTCCCTCATGGTCACGGGCCTCCGAATGGCACCGACAATAACTATATGGTCCATGTCATTATTCCCGGCAACGAGGAAGAACATCCCCCCACTCAGGAAATTATATTGCAAGACGAGAGCGGTGACCTGAAGCCTGATGCTCCCAGAGGTGATATGACCCCGACGACAGGCGCCGACAATACCGATATGGTCAATGTCATTATTTCCGACAACGAAGAACATCCCCCCATTCAGGAGATTTCATTGCAAGACGAGAGCGATGACCTGAGGTCTGGTGCGCCTAGAGGCGATATAACCCCGACGACAGGTCGTAGCGGTGGCGCTCTGTAGATTTCAGTTATTTCAGTCAGCACCATAGTTTCTTCGCCTTAGGCTGCCATTCGGCCTCACCTCTAATCATACCCTCGCATTTGTCGTTTCCTCTCATCTCCACATGTAGTCATGCATTATGTTGCATTCGTTTCTATCTCCTTTTAATTCTGGCTAGCTACGGTTAGTGTCGCATTACTACGTGGACAATTCACGACTTTCATGTCATACTCCAATGCATAAATGATTGTGTCAAAATAAATGTGCTGATTGTGGCTTAGTGTTACCATGGTGCGGATGGTCCAGTTCAGAGGCATTTTGGTGCAAAATTCAGTCCGATTCGGCTCACGGAGCCATTCCAAAATCGGAAGCCTGTCAGTCAATCGAAATTCCATTCCCAATATTGTGAAAGCACATTGTAGCTATGCTTCTTCCGTGATGACAGCGCTTCATATGAAATCAGTACTGTAGAGACCAAGTCTCGAATGAAAGAGGAGGGGGAGAGTACAAGGTTTTGACGTCTGAGGCGGGACAGTCGGCATTGAGCAACGTAATATATGAGTAAAACAGACCTCTAGGCAAGGAGTATGGTCTCTCAACGGGTTTAGCAAATCGTCATTTTTAACGGGAGGGATGCTCAGCCGGATAAGTGTCTCTCTCCGCGCCAGCAAAAAATTGCGGAGCAGCTTGTAGTGCCTATCGAAGCATTATTGTTGGGGAAGATATGACAAATACATCAAAAATACGGCCTCTCGAAGATCAGGGAAAATGACAGCTGTTGACTCAGAGGGAGTGAGAATGGGCAGAATCATCGGCCAAGGGGAGTAACAGGAGGAATTAATGAAATAGAGGGATCTCAACTTTGGCATTTGCTGTCCCTATTTGGATGTCAATATTACAGTATGACAATATTGGATTTATGTCCATACCAGTGATTGAAGGAGAGTTACAAAGTCATAACGCTCAACTTCAAAGCCCAACGCGAGGGACTGTAGATTTGGAACTGAAAAGGCGGCAAAAAGGCGCGGAATATCACCAATACGCTGCTGCGTCATCAATCGGACTTCCAGTGACGTGAGCGATGGCAAGACAACGCGATGCTCCACGTTTGGCACACCGCCCAGATGCTTTGCTTCTAAGGCAAGTTGCACAAGGTTGGGGACATTGAAAAGTACGCTTGTTTCGTTGTATTTCAGGGCGTCAAAGGAATGTATGTGGTATCGGAGGTCAGTTACGTTGGTGAGCGGAGATGCGGTGGAGGCACCGAGCACTGTCAATTCTAATACCCGGAGCGCTGGTATGTTTTCTGGTCGGATCTGAAAGTCCGACCACTTGCAAAGAACCGTCAGACATTCCAGTGAAGGCATGCGCAATTCAAACACCCCTCGTGCAGCATGATGGATGGCGCCTGGGGCGACAATAACTTCAAGTTTGTGCACTCGAGATGGGTTCTCCGCATGAAATGAAAATTTCGCCGCGTCATGCCCAAGGAAACCGTGAACAAACGGGGCGCCGCACGCAAACACCACGTATCCACCAACCAGATGGGTCACCTATTCCAGTTGGCCCCGGTGAAAAGTGCAGAAATCCCAAGCACCGTCTCGCGCCACAGCTTGGAAACGTGTGAGAGGCGCAAAATCTGGCGGCGGTCGTGCAGCCCTTCGACGGTGTGCAAAACAATATGGCGAATCGTTTCGGAAGGGAGCGCCCCAATGGGTCTCAACGACATTTCGGCGGCTGCTCGGTGTTGTGATATTGGTTCATGGATTACTTCGACCTCGTGCTCGTGTTCCAGGAGCGATGAAATCAACGTGGTAGTCTTTGATTGTATGGCATGATGCCGCCCCGGCGGATTAAAGAGGATATGGGCACAATGGGGACGATGTTGATTGCGCAGAGCGCTAAACAGCGCGTCCTTTGCTTGGAAAAACGACGGCCAGAAAATGTCATCCATAATTGAAACCGTCACACGCACGTGACGGTACGTGACCGAGCTGTTATTGTTAACAATGTTAACGATGCCGTTGAATTCTCGTTCATTAGGCTGCGACCCAGGGTGCGTGCCAAGGTTTCTAAGATAATGCCTAGTTTGACCGAAAATAAATATTGAGCAAAATAATGAATACAGTGCTGCTGTAGGGTAATCCGCCGTGGTTCCTGACTAAGTTCCTATCTGAGGCCACCAGCTCCAGGCCTGGTGACACAAAAGAACTCTCTATAAAAATCCTCAATTAGGCAGTATTTGGGTCGTTTAGCACCACACAACACCCCAGGATTATTGGAAATTTATTCAAAATTTATTTGAGGGATCATTGTTGTTTGTCGACCGCTGTATCGATACGGAAACAGCTGTAAAGTATTGTACACGCGCATAATGCCATGCAAAGTGCAACCGAGTGCACGCACGTCGCAAGCTAGGGTTTCACGCACCCCATTGTGTGAATATCATTGTATTTAATTAGCCGATTCGATCCCATCATTTGAACAAGCGCCATCAGCCGCGCGCTCAGATTGACTCATTGAGTCACTGGCCGTTTTCTTTCGGAAACAAGAAAACGACCGCCCCTCTGCATACTTTATACGCACGACAACCGCTGGGATGATGATGAATGGAATGATGCCTAGAGTGAAGATGCCTGCACTAAGTTGCCATCTACGGTCTCCCTTGAGCGAATCGGATGGATTAACCGTAACGAACGACACGGCCACGGTCAGCAATGTGATCCCAGTAAAGATCAGAGTTGCGGACAAAAGGGCAAAGCAGCGGACCATGAAGTTTGGTATTCGTTCGTTCTCTGGGATGCGACCTGGCTCAATGATGATTGACATTGCTGCCGCACATACAGCGCCTGTGACAAAAGTTGAAGCAGCCCAACTGTACGGTAACATGCGTGCTAATCAGACAAGGACAAGCTGCGTCGTTGGATTCGCTGCATTGGTAGCATACCTGATTATATTCAAATTGCCCCTAGTACTCGAGAACACTGTTGACCACGACACAGAAGCCCCTAACAATCCCTATAATCAGATGATTCAAGTCTTAATGCGAGAGGGTGAGGTATCGCACCGACAAATGCAATGGCGCCAAGAGTCCTGAACACAGTCGTATACGATGACAATCCGGTGTTGCTAGAAATACTAGGTGGCTGCCGACTGTCCTCTTTATTTTCCCCAGCCTTCGAGACTTAGGATACAATTGGTAAGCACGTTGACGATAAGCGATTGAGAAACGAAAGGGCAGGTCCCAATGAACAGAACGAATTTTCAGCCATTGTTGTTGCGAATATTTGTGCGACGTGGATGTATGGAATGCGAGTCTAGAGGCCTGACGACACCGCCTCCTCGAGTCATGCTTTGTATGGCCTGGGTCTTGATTCTACCCATTTGTTCTTTTCCCCTCCACAATCTTCCTGACGGCTGTATTAGGAAGGTAGTTTCAAAAAGCAGCCGTTTTCGGGACAGTCTAGATTGTGTCATAAAGATTCATTTGTTGTTGCGCCGCATTCGGGGGCAGGGCAGTCCGAGCGAATAATATTGATATTGCTGTGGCCATATCCATACGCGTTGGCAACAATTGCATGACAAAAAACAAGAGAAAATGGTATAGTGAGATAGGGGAAGGGGGAGGGGAGGTGAATGGCAGGAACGTGCTGCGAGATTTGATGCGGCGCCACATGAACAATACACCTTATGGTTGAAGGATTTATAGTTCAAGTAATGAGGCTGCAGCGAGATGGTTTGAAGCGCGCATACCATGCAATATCACTGGCAAGCCCCCTCGTGCTGTTATCCACCAGAGTTATAATGAAGCTATCAACGGACACTATACAAGTTGTCTAGAATCGCGTCAGGCACGAGGAAAGGCAGGAACAGCCGCAACACACCTAGCAAGATGGAATCCACCACCAAGCCCAACTATGTGCCCTAGATAAAGGTGAGGTTTCCTTGACTCTGTAAAAAAGGCTAGAGACATACATAGCTCACTTCGTCTGTCGCGCGGGATGATCAGACAACAGTGTGAGGTGGCGTGAAGCTGTGCCTCAAAAATACAGCTACATTTAAAGCAGAAGGTGGAGCCTAGAAGTCACGGGCTTCGCAGAAGCTTCGCAAAGGCGGTCCGACGGATTGCACGCGACGGTGTGCCTCCGCGGGCGCTGCGGCGCTGCTTCGCTACGGCGTGAACGAGTGGCGAATTTAGCACGTCAAGAGTAAACAGACCTCCCAGACTTTGAAACACAGACTGAATGTGTCTGATCTGAAACCGGACGTGTTGTGCGGTGTGGCGACGCTGGGTGGGGATCGGCAACGGCATAATCCGGGCATGTTTAATTCTCGTCTACGACTACGACTCTTTATTTACGCGCCAAGAACGATCCGATTTGTATCAAAGATAATACTGGAAATTTTCCTAGTATGTCAAGCAAAAGAATGAATAATGTGATATGTTCGAATAATATTTATAAAAGTGGGCGCAAGTGAAAGAGACCATGCCATGCTAAAGACTCCGTTGCAAATGCGTCGGTGGGCTCCGCGAGTCGGGGACAGCGAATCCGGGTCGTGTCACGCGTCAAATAATCCTTACATCAGTTCACGCACGTGACCTAACTAGCCTTATACTCGTAACCTCCCTCAATGATCTCTACCTTCGGTATTCCCGAATCAGAGCTTGTTCATACTGCCGCCCTCGAGGCCGCACTTGTAAAACTTAAAGTCAACATCCCATTTGAGGATGTCATGAAGGCCATAAACGAGGAGGAAGCCACGCGCCCCAAGCCTGAGCGTGAGTTACCCGCCCACTCCTTGTACCCTCTCTGACCATGAACCTTCCAGGTGTTATCCCATCTGAGGTAGCTGCTGGTGTCCACTTTAACTACAAAGTTGAGGCCATGTCGGACCCACCACCACCGCGCGATGAGCATCAGAAAGCAGTTGATCGCTGACTCATTGAAGATTTTAAGAAGGCCTTCCCAGATGGCGTTCCATCATGAGGATGGTCCGAGGATACTGTTTTCGGATTCTCTTGCCGCTTGTAGCTCTGACAGACTGGCAGTTCGGGCTAATGCCAAATCAGGAGCTTGTGAACGCAGCCAATATTTATCCATCCACAACGCCATAACGCGCTCGGGCCAGGCGATAGTGATACAAATTCCGTTCAACATTGTGAAGACACCTTGCAGCTCCTCCGTAGGTGAAATAATGACACCGCTTCATATGAAATCAGCACTGCGGGAACCGCTCCGCAAGTCTCGAATAAAAAAAAAGGGGGTATAAGGTTTTAACGTCTGAGCGGGATAATCAGCATGCGCTATGGGTAAGACGGACCTCCAGGGGAGGGGCATGGTCTCTCAATGGGTTTATCACATCGCCATTTTTGACGGGGGGGATGCTCAGCCGGGTAAGTGTCCCTCCCCGCGCTAGCAAAAAATCGTGCACCAGCTCGTAGTGCCCATCGGAGCATTCTACGTCGGGATCCGAATGACCGGTCAGGAATACGACGTCTTGGAGATCAGGGAAAATAACAGCTCTTGACTCAGAGGGAGTGAGGATGGGCAGAATCTTCGGCCAAGGGGAGTGATAGAAGGAAGTAATAAAATGGAGGGACCTCAATTCTGGCATTCGCTGTCCCTATTTGGATGTCAATACTACAGTATGAAATTTTCGGTCTTATGTCCATACCAGCGATTGAAGGAGGGTTACATAGTCACAACGACCAGATCCAAAGTTCAACACGAGGGACCGAAGGACTGGAACTGAAAAGACGGCCAAAACGTGCAGGGCACCACGAAGCTGGGCCGTTCTCAATCGGACCTCCAATGACGTGAGCGATGGCAAGACAATGGGCTGCTCCACGTACTCCGCATTTGGCACGCCATGCAGAAGCTCTAATACTAACGCAAGTTGCACAAGGTTGGGGACGTTGAAAAGTATGTTTGTTTCGTTGGGTTCCAGGGCGTCAAAGGAATCAATGTGGCAGCGGAGGTCAGTTACGCTGGTGAGCGGGGATGTGGTCGAAGCGCCGAGCGCCGTCAATTCTAATACTCGGAGCGCTGGTATATTTTTTGGTCGGATCCGAAAGTCCGAGGAATGGTACGAACCAGGAGGTCGAATTGTCACATATTCCAGTGAAGGCATGCGCAACTCAAACACGCGATCATGCTCATCGTACCCGCCATCATCTGCCAGTGACCCCCCAGTAACTTCGAGTTCACCCACTCGAGGAGATAGATTCTTCAGGAGTGCATGAATGGAATATTTGCGTGGCTCTCCAAACAGAGCACTCCCTAAGAAGACCTTTAACAAACGGGACCCAGCGCGCGAACACCATATATCCACCAACGAGGCGGGCCATTCATTCCAGTTCGCCTGGGTGAATAATGTGGAAATACCAAGCACGGCATCGCGCCATAGCGTAGAAACGTGTGAGAGGCGCAAAATCTGACGGTGGTCATGTGGTCCTTCGACTGTGTGCAAAACAATTTCGCGAATCGTTTCGGGAGGGACCACCCCAATGGGTCGCAATGACATTTCGGCGACCACTCGTTGCTGTGATATCGTCTTATGGACTCGTTTAACCTCTCTTTGGATTACTTCGAGCTCGTGTTCGAGCTGCAGGAGCGACGAAATTAACTTCGTGGTCTCTGTTCGAATAGCATAATGTTGCGAACGCGGGGTGGAGAGGATGTGAGGAAAAGGGGGCGCATTTGCATTGAGCAGCGCAGTAAACAGGGTGTCCTTTGCTTGATAAAACCGCGGCCAGAATGTGCTATCGATCAACATGCCAGTGACAGGGAGTGTTAGCGGTCCTCGACGTATACAAATTGCGCCATCAGCCCACGTTACCGGCGTCCCCCTGTTGCCAAAGAAGCACGTGATATCAAACGAACTTGTCGCGCCGTTCGTGAATCCGCCCAGATGGGAACCTGGGAACCTGGGAACCTGTTCCGGCCACGTACAGCGTATCTTTCTTTGAGGTTGCATAATGCGCTTCGAACGAAGCGTCCCACTGGACGAGGACATATTCATCTTTCCACCCAACATATGTGTCCAACCACTTGCCGTCAGAATTCTTCATGCAGTTTTGGACGCACCAGAACACCATGCAAGTGCCCCATTCCGTACCACCGTTTTTTCCTTCGTCAGCCTTATTCGTCTCCCCACGAAGGAGCTTTGTCGCCTCAGCACGACGCTCTTCATCTGTCTGCGTTTTCTTTTCTTATCTTTCGCCCTGGCACCAGAGTCTTCTCGTGCACGTCGTGCTTGACGGATTACATTGATGAGATTTGGCATTAGCTGACATTCAAAGGCACGCGGACCCCCACATGCTTCGCATGGATGAAGTGTTGTCGGGTGGTACAGTATATGCGTTTCCCACCGCCGTCAGATGCGGCGAGTGTTGGTTGTTTGGGTGCACGATGACTGTCACATTTTGTACTTTGAAACTGAGTAAGTTTACTCCAGTGGAGGTGCGCTCGCGAGTGTAAAGGATACACGATGGCGTCTATTACCGTACGTTGCTGCTTTTGCATACTGGAATGTGGATTTCTTACTCCTGATCGCCTTGGAAGATCTCGGGACAAAATTCAGCTAAACCCCAAAAATCGCCAAAAATAGTACATTTGCGCCAATTGCTGTCTGAACTCCAATTGTTTAGCTTTATCATCTCCAGGGCCCAGGTTAGTCCTGCTTGAAAGTCTGAATTCCACACCAAATTGAACATCTGCGCAACCTGTTCCTCTCGAATCGATTCTGAAACTGCTGTGCCGTGGTGTGACCCTCATTGAGGCGCAACTTACAGGGCTTGTTGCCTACAGCAATTCCTAGTGTCTAAGACATGTTTTACGCTGGCACCACGAGGTGTTTAGGGGGAACACGTTGCTAACTGATGAGGACGAAACTCCCAAGAAAAATCTCGGACTTCGACCTGATGTTGTGGATCCGTTGTTCCGCGGAGAAGTTGATTACTGTAACGATACTCCAGTCTGAATCATTATTACGCCTTCTGGAGAAATGTCCGTATTGAGTCCCTGCTGAGTTACTACTACTGCATTATCACGGCATTGCAGTCGGTTTATTTTTTCATTGCGCACACAAATTGTGGGGGAGATTTCGTTGATCATACCGCCAATTTTGGGTATGTGTCACACACACCGCTGTCGAAATATTCCTCTTCCCTTGTAGCTCATTGCCCTGGCCACTCTCTTGGCTGCTGTTGGGTTCAATTGCGTTGAGGCGGGGCTCGATCGTCCCAGCACTAGGGCCATTCCAGAAAAGGGGAACTTTTCCAACAAGTTCGGTCGATGGGTGGAGCGGGAAGGCCTTTAGATTCCTAGCCTGAACACCGCTGACACTTGCAGCGTGGTGAACTATTACTCGGCTTGGTCCATTGCGGAGGCATTTTGGACGGTGCGCGGGTCAGCCGATTCAGCCCACGGAGATTTTTTTTAGATCCCCTTGCCGCTTGCAGCTCTGACAGACTGGCAGTTCGGGCTAATGCCAAATTAGGAGCTTGTGAACGCAGGCAATATTTATCCCTCTGTAACGCCATAACGCGCTCGGGCCAGGCGATAGTGATACAAATTCCGTTCAACATTGTGAAGACACCTTGCAGCTCCTCCGTAGATGGAATAATGACACCGCTTCATATGAGATCAGCACTGCGGGAACCACTCTCGAATAAAAAAAAGGGTACAGGGTTTTACGTCTAAGCGGGATAATCAGCATGCACTATGGGTAAGACGGACCTCCAGGGGAGGGGCATGGTCTCTCAATGGGCTTAGCACATCGCCATTTTTAACGGGAGGGATGCTCAGCCGGGTAAGTGTCCCTCCCCGCGCTAGCAAAAAATTGTGCAGCAGCTTGTAGTGCCCATCGGAGCATTCCACATCGGGATCCGAATGACCGGTCAGGAATACGACGTCTTGGAGATCAGGGAAAATAACAGCTCTTGACCAAGAGGGAGTGAGGATGGGCAGAATCGTCGGCCAAGGGGAGTGAGAGAAGGAGGTAATGAAATGGAGGGACCTCAATTCTGGCATTCGCTGTCCCTATTTGGATGTCAATACCACAGTATGAAATTTTCGATTTTATGTCCATACCAGCAACCGAAGGAGGATTACATAGTCATAACGACTAACTCCAAAGTCCAACACGAGGGACCGAAGGTTTGGAACTGAAAGGGCGGTAAAAAGGGGCAGAACATGATCAATACGTTGCGGCGTAATCAATCGGACCTCCAGTGACGTGATTGATGGCAAGACAATGGGGTGGTACTCCACGTGCGTCATATCTGGCCTACCAGGCAGTTTTATTCCTAACGCAAGTTGCACAAGGTTGGGGACGTTGAAAAGTATGTTTGTTTCGTCGTATTTCAGGGCGTAAAAGGTATCAATGCGGCAGCGGAGGTCAGTTACGCTGGTGAGCGGAGATGTGGTCGAAGCGCCGAGCCCCGTGAAAGCGCTGGACGTCGATTCTAATACCCAGAGCGCTGGTATAAATTGTAGTCAGATCCGAAAGTTCGACCAATTTTGCGGACCAGGTCGAATTGTCACATATTCCAGCGAAGGCATGTACAACTCAAACACGAGATTATGCTCATCGTACACGCGATCATCTTCCAGTGACCCCCCAGTAACTTCGAGTTCACCCACTCGAGCAGATAGATCCTCTAGGAGTGCATGAATGGAATCTTTGCGTGGCTCTCCAAACAGAGAACTCCCCAAGAAGACCTTTAACAAACGGGACCCAGCGCGCGAACACCATATATCCACCAACGAGGTGGGCCACTCATTCCAGTTCGCCTGGGTGAATAATGTAGAAATACCAAGCACGACATCTCGCCATAGCGTAGAAACGTGTGAGAGGCGCAAAATCTGACGGTGGTCGTGTGGTCCTTCGACTGTATGCAAAACAATTTCGCGAATCGTTTCGGGAGGGAGCACCCCAATGGGTCGCAATGACATTTCGGCGACCATCCGTTGCTGTGATATCGTCTTATGGACTCGTTTAACCTCTCTTTGGATTACTTCGAGCCCGTGTTCGAGCTCCAGGAGCGACGAAATCCACTTGGTGGTCTCTGTTCGAATAGCATGATGTTGCGAACGCGGAGTAGAGAGGATGTGGGGGAAAGGGGGCGCATTCGGAACGAGGAGCGCAGTAAACAGTGCGTCCTTTGCTTGATAAAACCGCCGCCAGAAAGTGCTATCGATCAACATTACGGGGACTCGGAGTGTTAGCGGCCTCAACGTATACAAATTGCGCCATTCAGCCCACGCTACCGGCGTCTCCCTGTTGCCAAAGAAGCACGTGATATCAATCCAATTAAGGTTGGGAAAAAAATGCGAAAGTTACCACATCACGTGATGTTTCAAATTGATCGGCAAAAACCCAAACCCTCTGAATGGGCTTTTTCTGTGTTGTAAGTAGTTCATAAGGCTAAATATAAAAATTTTATGATGATTT
>Ga0307508_10003295_pt1 | contig 16456 bp, 16 predicted proteins | sample 9_EM_MG_FD_203089 | JGI IMG/M metagenome (GOLD analysis project Ga0307508, IMG submission 203089) | Populus trichocarpa ectomycorrhiza microbial communities from riparian zone in the Pacific Northwest, United States - 9_EM | ecosystem: Host-associated > Plants > Roots > Unclassified | place...
ATATAGCATGCGCTAAATAGCAATACATCAGAACGGTTGGCATTTCACTTCACTCATCAATTGTTATGTGCGAAATTAGGTTTAAAGATTAGGAGCATTGTGCCCATGCGTTGGAAGTAAGACGCTTTGTGGAGTATAGTGGATCACAGGTGTTGTCATCGCCACGCCACAAGTATCGTCTACACGTAGAAAAAATCATTCGCAGTAGGGAGTTAGCGCTGATTAACGGACCTTTGCGTGTAAAGGAAGATGGTGGGAATCGTCGTCGCCACGCCACGAGTATCGTCTCCACGTAGAAAAAATCGTTCGCAGTAGGGAGTTAGCACTGATTAACGGGCCTCTGCGTGTAAAGGAAGATGGTGGGAATCGTCGTCAACACGCCACGACTATCGTCTACACGTAGAAAAAATCGTTCGCAGTAGGGAGTTAGCGCTGATTAACGGACCTCTGCGTGTAAAGGAAGATGGTGGGAATCGTCGTCGCCATGCCACAAGTATCGTCTACACGTTGAAAAAATCCTTCACAGTAGGGAGTTAGCGCTGATTAACGGACCTCTGCGTGTAAAGGAAGATGGTGGGAATGGTCGTCGCCATGCCACGAGTATCGTCTACACGTTGAAAAAATCGTTCGCAGTAGGGAGTTAGCGCTGATTAACGCACGTCGGCGTGTAAACGAAGATGGGGCATCCAGTCTCCCGCGCGCAGATCGAACGTTGCAACGCTTACCACGCAGCGCCCCATCGTTTACAAGTGGGAGGTAGCGCTGAAACCGTTCTATGCGTTGGATGCCAGTACACGCACATAACGCAGAATTTTTTTTTCCTGATGTAGTAGCATATATAGATGTACATTAGATATAAAGAATAGAACTGGACTGAGTCACTATGCCTGGAACCCACTGCGTGTTTGTGAATGTGACGCGAGTATTTGCTGCGATGTTCCGTGCCTTGACAGCCAGCGTAACCACGAGCCATGACACGCATCGTCTGGATGCCATTTGCCCTGACACGGCTGCGTCCAGAAGGAAAATGCCCTGACACGGCTGTGTCCAGAAGGAAAATGCCCTGACACGGCTGCGTCCAGAAGGAAAATGCCCTGACACGGCTGCGTCCAGTAGGAAAATGCCCTGACACCATGCATCCAGAAGGAAAATGCCCTGACACCGTGCGTCTAGAACGAATATGCCCTGCCACGCTCTGTCTGGTAAGCAGATGCCGTGGCGAACTGTGTCCGGGCGCATGGTGCCGTGGCGAGCTGCGTCCGAATTCACATTGCCTGTGCGTTTTGCGTTGGGAGCGGTATGTGCACTGCCAGGGTGCGTCCAGAGCGTCCCGAGCGCCTGGTGCGTCAGGACGCAGCCTGTGCATCCGGACGCACATTTTTTTTCCTGATGTTCCAACACACGGAACACATCGCTGCAACGCAGGCGATCAAAGGCGACATGGATGAGCCCCCCAGTACTGCCCTCCAGATGGCAGCCCCACTCAGCCCAGAGCACGCAGCACTCCGTGCCGACCTCGAAATCATCACCAGCAATCTCCTAGACCAATTTGCCAGAACCATTAGCGCCGAGATCTCCGTGCTTTTCGCCCAAAACAACACCACCTTTCAAATCACCACAAACAGCATGACCAAGCAAATCGCCACGCTGGGCACACGAGTCACCCAAATGCAACAACCACTCCTCTTGGCCGCACAGGGCCCTGCCACCACCGCTAAGCCAACTGGGGGCCCAAGCAACACCGGCCCCAACCCAAAGATAGAAAGGAAGAGAAAGGGGAAGGGAGCCACCGAGAACAAATACAACGCCAACAGCCCTCCGACCAACAACGGTACCAGCACCCGCACATACGCCGACGCCGCCAAAGCACCCATGGCCCAACCACACCCACCAACCGAACACGCCACACACGCCACCAACGTTGAAGGATGGGAGAACTTGAAGAAGAAAACCCAGGGGAGGAAGCCCGCCACACCCAAGCTTATCCCAACCATGTACCCCCAAGCCGAGTGCTAGGTCACGTGCCACTTCCCGGCCACATCCCCCGGCGAAGCTGCCACCCACGCTGAACGAGACTACATCGCCTGCCAAGTCGTCACGGATGCAGACCTCCACCGAGTCAACAAAGCCCTAGTCGACAACCAGGACGTAACCGCCCCCCCCTTCCTCCGCGCCTGGGTAACCATGCGTGGATCCATCATCTTCACCACCACCAACACCCAAAACAACATCATCTATGAAGACTACATGACAATCATCGCCGACGCCCTCACCTACTACGGCAAGTGCGAGAAGGTCGAAATTGGGAAGCGCTTCAGCCAGTTCCTGCTCCACGGAGTCCCGACCCATCTCCCACTAGCCGACATCTCCGACAGCATCGCCACCAACTACCCCCAGCTGATCCAGTGCCAGACCCACGCTGGCTCACCCCGGCAGACCGATGCGAACAGAAAGCAACCTCGACGATAGTCATGACCCTCAGCGGCAGCACCAAGAAGGCTGACATTGGACGACACTACCTTACCATCTGCAACCGCGAATGCCAACTTGACTACTACATCTCATACGGAAGAAACACCAAGTGCCGGAACTGCCAGGGCTACAGACACCCTGTCACCCTGTGCAAAAACCCGTCCCGCTGCGCGGTCTGTACGGACGCCCACGAAATGAAAGACCACCCATGCACCATTCCAGCCTGTAAGAGAGGCCCCACCTGCACCCACCCACCAATCTGCTGTGCCAACTGCGACACACCCCACAAGGCCAGCGACCCCAACTGCCCCACACACATCAAGATCCGATCCTTCAACAACAACACGAATACGATGGCCACGACCACCCCGGGAGACGCCCCCATGGCGGGAATGACCGAATAAAATGCCCTTCCACACCGTCGGGTCCATACAGCTGCTGAACTGTGCGAGAGGCCAAGCGACTACGATTTCAGCATTGCAAGAGTTCGCAAGAAAACCCGAAAACCTTATCTGCCTCCTCCAAGAACCATGGTGCGATAGACATGGAAACCCTCCCACTATGCCAAACTTCAACATGTTCACCCCAACACTAACACGGCCCAGATGTGCGACATACATCCGCCACGTGCCTGGGCTCAGTGCTACCACCACCTTTACGGCCCAGGATTCCTTCCTGGGCACCACCATCACATCCCTCCAACAACAACATACCACCACATTCACCCTATACAACCTATACTCCCCTGGACGACCGGACCCAGTAGCAGCCATCCTCCCCACCATCGACCTACCGACAGACTGCCTCCTGATGGGGGACCTCAATGCACACCACACGTAGTGGCAGGGCCCACTGCCCCCATCAGCACACACCTCCCCAGCCAGCCACACCATCGCCAACTGGCTCACGGAAAACAACTTCCACCTCCACAATGAAATAGCCAACCCCACCCACCACCCCCAAAACTGGGGGCAACCCTCCACCATTGACCTATGCCTCTCAAGGGGCAGGACGACACAGCTGGTCCTCACCCTGGCGATCGATCACGACACCACCTCGGACCACAGCTCCCTCACCGCCACCCTCTCCCTACCGTCAAACGCAGCACCACAGAAGGCCCAGCGCTGCTGGTGCAAGGCCGACTGGAGAAGCTTCACCTCACACATACAGGCTGCCCGGATGGACCTCTCAAACCTCCAAGGAACCGAGGATACCCTCCGCGCCATCACCAACATTACCCACCTCATCCACGATGCAACCTACCACGCCGTCCCCATGAAAGATCCACGGAGGCAGGAAGCACCATGGTAGAACCAGAACTTGTCACTGGCAAAAAGAGCAGTCAAACGAGCAGAGAGACGAGCCCGCCAAGAACTCAACGACACCAACCGGAAAGACAGACAACACAATCAGCACAAATGGTCGACGATGGTACGCAACGCTAAAACAGCATACTAAATCCAACAGCTCCAAGCCGCATCATCCAAGACCATCTGGAAAACGATCTACCACCACAACACACACCACAAACCAATCCCCCCCCTTAACGGGCAAACAACCTTCAGGGGCAAATGCGATGCACTACGCAATGCACTCTTCTCCCCAGTCAACGCAACCCCATGAACACGACTCCCCCCTGGCCTCCTCACCTCTACAAAGGACATCCGCCAGCACACAAAGCCAGTTACAATACAAGAGACACATCTGGCAATTGTACACCTGAAGTATGGAACCTCAGTTGGCCCAGACGACATCTCATACACCACCCTACGCCACCTCAATACGGCGGCCCCTCACCTCCTCCCGCACCTGTTTACAGCCTGCCTCACCTGGGGCACACATCCACCAGAATGGAAAATGGCAAACTGTGTGGTCATTCCCAAACCTGGCAAGAAGACATACTCCAACCCCAAGTCCTACCGCCCCATCTCTCTCCAATCATGTTTCGGAAAACTCCTCGAATCCATCGTCGCCAAACGGCTCTCCCAGGCCGCCCTCACCTGTGGGGCCACACACCCCTCACAGATGGGGGCCCAGGCAGAAAACTCAGCAATCGACGCCCTACTCAGAACAATCACCACTAACGCTAGGGCAAACAGCCGGAAGAAAGCAGCAAACAAAACCCCACTACGACCGGCCGTCCTCACCCACGACATCGAGGGCGCCTTCAACCAAGTCCACCCAGCAACACTCCAGGAGGTTATACAACAACGACGCATGCCCCAGTACCTGACGGAGTGGGTCACTGCCTTCAACACTGACCGGAAAATCACCTTCGGCTTTGACCAACAATCAGAACAGCCCCAACCATATAGGTGTAGGCTGCCCCAGGGATCCCCAGTCTCCCCAGCCCTGTTCCTCATCTACAGCAATGCTATGCTGGAGAGGAGCCATCAATCCCACAACGCGATCGACACATCCTACGTAGACGACGTATGCATGGTCCAAATGTTGACGACAATCACCAGAGCCAACACACTCCTTGAAGAAAGGACTGAAGAACACCTCAGCAGGGGAGTCCACCTTGGACTAACCTTCGCACCACCGAAGACCAAACTGCTCTACTGCCTCCCTCTCACCAGCAAAGATAAGAACAGGAGTCTTAGCACATACCCCCCCCTCAGGATCAACAACACCATTGTGGCCACACGACAAATCAAGTATCTAGGAGTGCACATCGATGAATCACTCAGCTTCCTACACCATGCCACCATGGCAGTGGCCAAGGGCAACCGGGCCCTCGGCAGCCTCAACTTCCTGCGACACCGCTCACAGGGCATCCCCGCGCATGTCGCCCACCACCTGGCAATGACGGCGATCCTCCCCACAATGTTCTGGGCATCACCAGCATAGTGGACGGGCACCCCGATGATCACTGCAACCTTACGTACCACCTACAACTCAGTTGCCCGATGGATTACAGGACTCCCCCTCAACACCAGAACGACGAACCTCATCACACTATCACAACTCCCGCCAATGGAGGCGTACCTGGACTACCTATCCCTACGGTACGCCATCCGACTTCACTTCCTCCCCCAACACCACGCTCTGGGTCCACCACAAGCCCTATCAGAAACCCACGCCAACCTCCCAGGACTCCACCGCCTTTACACACTCAGCAAGCACTTAGTACAAGGCAAACTGGAGAACCACACTACCACCTCGACAGCGGACGGAACCAATGTGCTCCCCTCCCCAAACCCAGATAAAACAACAACACCCCAACAGCTCCATGAAGAGTGGCTCCACATGCTACCAAACCACACCGTAGTCATCTACACTGACGGCTCCAAACTCAAGAATGGGTCTGTCGGGTGTGGGTGGGCAACCTTCCACTGCGGTGACCAACAACTCTACCGGCTGGGGGAAGGCAGCTGCCACCTAGGCAACCGGGCCGAGGTGTACGACGCCGAACTCCATGCAATCCAAGAAGCAGTCACATCCCTCCTCACTACCACCGCACCACGAGCCACAGCAATTATCTGTGTGGACAACTTCCGGGTGGCACTCAAAACACTACAATTCAACAAACACAACCACGAATATGCCCGCAGAGCCCTGGAAATGATTCGCGACCTCAGCCTAGTGGGCTGGGAGATCTCCACCACCTGGTGCCCATCCCACTGCAACATCAAGGGGAACAAACGAGCTGACACACTCGCCAAACGGGGAGCCACCTCGGCCGTTCCCTGCCGCTTCGCGCTTACCACCAAGACATGGCTACTGGCTCAAGCACGAGCGGAGCTCCTCCGTCGGTGGAAAACAGAACTACCACTCTCAATGCCCTCATTCAAGTTTCCCAGCCACCTCCACAGAGCAAACTGGGCCGATACACGAGCAATATGGAGTCTTCTGCAACCGATCACCCTCCGACCCACCCCCCAACATCACAGCAGACCCATGCCCCTGTGGCACGGACCTTTCCTCCTCTCACCACCTACTACGAGACTGCCCGCTGCTGACGCCACAGCGGATACTCCTCTACAAAGCCACCATAGGAGACATTCAGTCCCTGGAATTCATCACCACACCTGAAAACACAAACCCGCTGCGCCACTTCCTACGAGCAACAGGCCTGGGCCACTCTGCGCTTATCTGGTTCGACGGAAACCACAACACACCAGACTGCACCGATGTTAGCGACCTGGACTCCCCCGAGCCGGACTTTGGCGCTTTCGAACCATAAACGATATCATAACCAACACGACGAATGGGAGGAAGGACAGAGGCGATTGGTTTCTTTTGTACTGTCAGAGCGTTTCCTGGCTTCCCTATTCTGTGTCATGCATTGCGATCCTTGATTCCTGTCCTGTTTGTTCTTTTCCTTGGTGCCTATACTTCTTCGGTGGTCGGGAAAGTTGGAAACCCCACGGGGGTGGTATGGCGAGGAGAAGTGCACAAAACCTGTAGTGTTAAAGTGCGATAGATCGAAATCGAATATTATCTCTCTCCACCATCCTACTTCTCTCCACGCTGTGAACCGGCACTACGACCATCCTGCCCTCTCAGAAGATTTCACCGATCTCCGCCTGAGAGAAACCCAATGACGCGATGCGACGATAAGACCACTGGGTGGCAGTAGACGAAGACCACGTAAGACCTCGAAGGCAGCCAGGAAAGACTGGGAGCACGACGCCTCACCAGCACGAAAGGCTATGCCGAGGGACATCCTTAGACTTCACCTGACACAGAGGGAAGTACTTGCCTGTGCCAGAGAGCTGAACGAACACAGCCCAAGAGCCGAACAAACGGAAGTCCTACAGAGTAGGCAGAACACGGGGCGCCAGAGAGCTGAACGAACACACCCTGAGAGCCGACCAAACGGAAGTCCTACAGAGTAGGCAGAACGTGGGACACCAGAGAACCAAAAGAACGGAAGCCCGACTGCGGAGACACACCGAAGAGCTACGTTGCCTGTCGAGCTCAAGACAGAGAACGGAAGTCAGGATCTTCATCAGGAAAAAAAAAAATTGCGTCCTGAGCGTCCGGACGCACTAGACGCTCTGGACGCTTCGGACGCAACCTGCTTAACTCGGACGCAGTTCACCATGGCACCGTGCATCCGGACGCAGCTCGCCACGGCATCTGCTTACCGGACGGAGCGTGTCAGGGCATTTTCCTTCTGGACGCAGCCGTGTCAGGGCATTTTCCTTCTGGACGCAGCCGTGTCAGGGCATTTTCCTTCTGGACGCAGCTGTGTCAGGGCATTTTCCTTCTGGACACAGCCGTGTCAGGGTATTTTTCTTCTGGACGCTGGCGTGTCAGGGCAAATGGCGTCTGGACGACGTGTGTCATGGCACCGCGGTCACGCTGGCTGTCAAGGCACGGAACATTGCAGCAAATACTCTTGTCGCATTCGCAAACACGCAGCGGGTTCCAGGCATAGTGACTCAGTCCAGTTCTATTCATTCTATCTAATTTACATCTATATATGCTACTACCACACTTCGTGCGGAAACAAAGGAAAGTTGGCAAATACGACACGACACGTTGAGCACGACGCGTTGAGCACGACGCGATGAGCACGACGCGTTGAGCACGACGCGATAAGCACGACGCGATGAGCACGACGCGATGAGCATGACGAGATGAACACAACGCGATGAGCACGACGACTATGAGGAGGATGGCGATGAGCACGCCGCCGGCGGCGAGGACGATAGCAAGTAGGACGTGGCGAGTATGATTGCGAGCTTTGTGACATGGTTAGCGCAGCTCTCAGAGTGACAGACAGCAGGAAGTTGTACAATACAACGTGACGAGTACGATGTCAATGAGGGTGCCGGTGGCGAGAACGATAGCGGGTAGGATGCGGTGAGTATGATGTCAATGAGGGTGCCGGCGGCGAGGACGATAGCAAGTAGGAGGCGGTGAGTATGATTGCAAGTAAGACGCGGCGAGTATGATTGCGAGCTTTGTGACATGGTTAGCGCAGCTCTCAGAGTGACAGACAGTGGGAACTTGTACAATACAACGTGACGAGTACGATGTCAATGAGGGTGCCGGCGGCGAGAACGATAGGGGGTAGGACGTGGCGAGTGTGGGCGAGTAGGACGTAGCAAGTATGAGAGCGAGTAAGACATGGCGAGTATGATGGCGAGAAAGGCGCAACGAGTAAGATGTCGATTAGGAAAATGTCGACGAGTAGGACGAGGTGAAAGGAGAAGAAAAAAGGGGTCTATCTATGAGTGATGAGCCGAACCTTGCGAAAGCGCAAGCGTTAGTAGTGGCTTGGCACTTTCTATTGCCATCGTACTCGTCGCGTCTTTCACACCATCATACTCGCCGTGACTTACTCGCCGCGTCCTACTCGCTATCGTCCTCGCCGCTGGCACCCTCATTGACATCGTACTCCTCACTGTGTATTGTACAACTTCCCGCTGTCTGTCACTCCGAGAGCTGTGCTAACCATGTCACAAAGCTCGTCATCATACTCGCCGCGTCCTACTTGCTATCATCCTCGCCGCCGGCACCCTCATTGACATCATACTCGCCGCGTCTTACACGCGCTCATACTCGCCGCGGCCTACTCGCTATCGTTCTCGCCACCGGCACCCTCATTGACATCATACTCGCCGCGTCCTACCTGCTATCGTTCTTGCTGCCGGCACCCTCTTTGACATCGTACTCGTCACGTTGTATTGTACAACTTCCCGCTGTCTGTCACTCTGAGAGCTGCGCTAACCATGTCACAAAGCTCGCAATCATACTCGCCGCGTCCTGCTTGCTATCGTCCTCGCTGCCGGCGGCGTGCTCATCGCCATCCTCCTCATAGTCGTCGTGCTCATCGCGTCGTGTTCATCTCGTCGTGCTCATCGCGTCGTGCTCATCGCGTCGTGCTCATCGTGTCGTGCTCATCGCGTCGTGCTCATCGCGTCGTGCTCAACGCGTCGTACTCATCGCGTCGTGCTCAACACGTCGTGTCGTATTTGCCAACTTTCCTTTGTTTCCGCGCGAAGTGTGGTAGTAGCATATATAGATGTACATTAGATAGAAGGAATAGAACTGGACTGAGTCACTATGCGTGGAACCCACTGGGTGTTTGCGAATGCGACAAGAGTATTTGCTACGATGTTCCATGCCTTGACAGACAGCGTGACAATGGTGCCATGACACGCGTCGTCCGGACGCCATTTGCCCTGACACGGCTGCGCCCAGAAGGAAAATGCTCTGACACGGCTGCGTCCAGAAGGAAAATGCCCTGACACGGCTGCGTCCAGAAGGAAAATGCTCTGACACGGCTGCGTCCAGAAGGAAAATACCCTGACACGCTCCGTCCGGTAAGCAGATGCCATGGCGAGCTGCGTCCGGACGCATGGCACCCTGGTATACGGCGTCCAAATGCACGGTGCCATGGCGTGCTGCGTCCGAATTCACATTGCCTGTGCATTTCGCGTTGGGAGCGGTATGTGCCCTGCCAGGGTGCGTCCAGAGCGTCCCGAGCACCTGGTGCGTCTGGATGCAGCCTGTGCGTCCGGACGCAGATTTTTTTTCCTGATGTTGACACCAGACCAGGGCTGTATCAGTTAAGAGCATTCCGACCCAGGTGATTTTTTGTCTGTCGACTATCTCTGGGTAGAACCCTAGGTACATGGTCACTGACTCCCACCATTGGTTGAAGGTCGTTATGCTTTTTCCGTCGAATTTTGCCGGATTTTCCATTTTTAATCTCAAGGTCCCGATTTGCGCCTCGTCTGCTGGCCGTCCTGGTGCTTGTGCCACCATGATTCCGGCTCCCACCAATCTTGCTATCTCTTCCAGCGTGAGCATAGTTGCCAGTTGGGCTCCAGTTGGTTCCCTTGCCCCGGGGGGAGGCCTTCCGGTTGGAAGATTTTGTACGTATAAGTCGTCGTCATCGTTGTCTTCGCTGGGTGGCGGCGAGGGTGAGGGGGACCACCGATTGTTCCGGCCTTGGTGGAGCTTCTCCTCCTCTTCCTCCCGCGCCTCTGGTGGCTGGCAGTGGTAGGAGTGGTGGTGGGCTTGAAGGTGGAATTGCTGGCCATCTTAGCCTTCGAGTGGGCGGTACGGGGGTGAGCTGGATGGGGCTTCGGAGTGCCGGTCGCACTGGTAGCTGTGGGGGCGCAGAGGGTGCCGATGGAGCATTGGTGCTTGGAGGTTTGGCTGGGCTGCGCCAGAGCTGTAGTGGTTCAGGAGTTGGGGTTCTTGGTTTTGGTAGGTTCTGTCGATTGTGTTGCCGCACAGCTGGGTGAGCTGTTGCAAGTTGTTCTCACCCTGCTGCTGTTGCCGCACCATGGTCCAGACCCAGACCGCAGGGTTGGCCACTTCTATCACCTGTTCTGGCGCGGGTGTTCCATCTGTGATTTGGAGTAGGTCCTGCGGGGCCTCCAAGTGGAGCATGTTGAAGTCAGAGGTGGTAGACATTGTTTTTCCTTAGTATAGGTTGAGAAAGTCTCCGGTGTAAATGGTTGAGTCATAGTCGAATGGGTAGTCGAAAGGTTCGTTTTCGTCAAAGTCGGCTGGTTGCAACAAGAGAGCACAATTGAACCACTGCTGAGTATACCACTGGTACGGGGTACAGTCGATTTCCTCGTAGGTCAGTTGGGGTCCATCGATCTCTAGTTCCCACTTCTTGTAGGTGGCTAGCTCACTGTCGATTGATTGGAATGTATAATCCCAGGAGTATTGCGACCTTGGTTACAATAGCTTGGATAATTCGAGTAGGTAAAGGTGGTCTTCGAAATGAGTTCCGTACGTGGTCATTCGCTGTAAGACAATTTGTAGGGTGATTTTGTATCGAAGATTATAGTGTGACACTGGGGTTGTAGCTTAACCGGAGTGTGGTGAGAATCAAAGGTAATCAGGCTACTTTGGATAATTCACAGCGGAATAAACTTAGATCTTCTATGTGGGGGTTTTTTTTTGTCGGTTTGGGTGCGGAGGCGTGTCGAGGTCTGAGCGTGCTGATTTTTCCTTTCGGGGCGGAAATCTCTTTCTTTTTTATCCGTCGTACCATAGCGTGAGACTTGATGACTCGGTGTGTGAACTGGGGACTCGGACGGACTATTCCTCGGAAGTTGGGAGGCCTCGGAACGAACGTGGGTGACTTCGTTGGTCCTGACTGGGGTGTAGATAAGAGATGAGTTTCATGCATCGGAGCAGGGTCGGCGTCAGTTCAGACTCTCTTCTCATGCAACGTGGGCGGGGTGGTCTCCCTCAGGAGCCAACTGGGTTTTGTCCCGTAGGATCTCCCTGTTCCGCAGTAGGTGACGTGGCCTTTCTCCCGCAGGAGCTCGACCCATGTGGCTGTCTTCCCGTAGGAGACTGGCCCAAGTCTGTTCCTAACTTCCCTTGCTCGTTTGCAATCCTCCTCATCCCAGAGTTTACAGCCTCGGCCGTATGCTAACTCCATTCCCTATCTTCCTGTCTAGACTCTCATAATGACTCCCGTGATTCTCCTTCAGAAGACAACTACTTGCCTCCTGATAACCCGTGACTTCGTACACCCGTCATTACTCGCTATGTAGGCTATGGATATTTTCCTTGAGTGTAAACGACGAGAACTGTCTGGGCATTTCCCTTCTGGACGTAGAGTGTCAAGACAAATGTCGTCCGGACGACACGTACCACGACATCTGCCTTCTGGACGAGTGTCTTCGCCATCCGGATACTGTGCGTCTTATACACCCCGAGTGTCAAGGTAAATAGGATCTAGACGAGGCTTACGATGGCGTACCACACATAGGTAATAGAGTGGTCACGGTGGTAGCATCGAAATGCGACCGTCAGGGTACGGCATTTTCCTTCTGGACGCACTGTATGAGGGCATTTTCCTTCTGGGCGCAGCTGTGTCAGGGCATTTTCCTTCTGGACGCAGCCGTGTCAGGGTATTTTCCATCTGGACGTAGCTGTGTCAGGGGATTTTCCTACTGGACGCGTCCGGACGACGTGTGTCATGGCAGCACGGTCATGCTGCCTGCCAAGGCGCGGAACGTCACACCAAATACTCAGGTCGTATCCGCAGACACGTAGCGGGTTCCAGGCATAGTGACTCAGTTCAGTTCTATTCTTTATATCTACGGTATGTACATCTATATATGCTACTACACACTTCGCGTTTACAGCAAAAGCACCCAGTTTCACACCCATCGCCACGATCATCACATGCAGTAAGGCTGTTTTGACGCATGTAGCATTGCTCTGCATGTCGGAAACAAAGGAACGTTGGCAAATACGACACGACGCGATGAGCACGACGACTATGAGGAGGATGGCGATGAGCACGCCGGCGGTGAGAACGATAGCTAGTAGGATGTGGCGAGTATGAGACCGAGTAAGATGCGGCGAGGACGATAGCGAGTAGGACGCGGCGAGTATGATGGCGAGCTTCGTGACATTGTTAGTGCAGCTCTCAGAGTGACAGACACCGGGAAGTTGTAGAATACACAGTGACAAGTACGATGTCAATGAGGGTGCTGGCTGTGAGGACGATAGTAAGTAGGATGTGGTGACGATGCGAGCGAGTAAGATGCGGTGAGGATGATAGCGAGTAGGACGCGACGAGTATGATGGCGAGGTTTGGAACGTGGTTAGCACAGCTCTCAGAGTGACAGGAACAGCGGCGGGAAGTGGTACAATACTAGGTGAGGAGTACGATGTCAATGATATTGCTGGCAGCAAGAAAGATAGCGAGTAGGACGCGGCGAGTAAGATGTCAATACAAAGCGCCAAGCCATTACTAACACTTGCGCTTCTGCAGGGTTTGGCTTGCTCATCGCTCCTACATAGACCCCTTTTTTCTTCTTTTTTCACCTCGTCCTAGAAACTCGTCGTCGTTCTTCGCGTTTCCATCATACTCGCCGCCATCCTCACTGCCATCAAACTCATCTACATCCTCCTCATCGACATCGTACTCGTCACATCGTATTGTACCAGTTCCTGCCACTGTTCCTGTCACTCTGAGAGCTGTGCTAACCATGTTCCAAACCTCGCCATCATACTCACCGCGTCCTACTTGCTATAGTCCTCGCCGCGTCTTACTCACTCTCATAGTCGCCACTTCCTACTTGCTATCGTCCTCGCCGCCAGCACCCTCATTGACATCGTACTCGTCACTGTGTATTCTACAACTTCCCGGTGTCTGTCACTCTGAGAGCTGCGCTAACTATGTCACAAAGCTCGCCATCATACTCGCCGCGTCCTACTCGTTATTGTCCTCACCGCGTCTTACTCGCTCTCATAGTCACCACGTCCTACTCGCTATTGTCCTCGCCGCCAGCACCCTCATTGACATCGTACTCGTCACTGTGTATTCTACAACTTCCCGGTGTCTCTGTCACTCTGAGAGCTGCGCTAACCATGTCACAAAGCTCGCCATCATACTCGCTGTGTCCTACTCGCTATTGTCCTCGCCGCATCTTACTTGCTCTCATAGTTGCCACTTCCTACTTGCTATCATCCTCGCCGCCAGTGTCCTCATCACCATCCTCCTCATAGTCGCCACTTCCTACTTGCTATCGTCCTCGCCACCAGTTTCCTCATCGCCATCCTCCTCATAGTCGTCGTGCTCATCGCGTCGTGTCATATTTGCCAACTTTCCTTTGTTTCCGACACGCAGAGCAATGCTACGTACGTCAAAACAGCCTTACTGCATGTGATGATCGCGGCGATGTGTGTGACACTGGGTGCTTTTGCTGGAAACGCGAAGTGTGTAGTAGCATATATAGATGTACATACCGTAGATATAAAGAATAGAACTGGACTGAGTCACTATGCCTGGAACCCACTACATGTTTGCGAATGTGACCCAAGTATTTGCTGCGATGTTCTGCACCTTGACAGCCAGCGTGACCGTGTTGCCATGACACGTGTCGTCCGGACGCGTCCAGTAGGAAAATGCCCTGACGCGGCTGCGTCCAGAAGGAAAATCCCCGGACACAGCTGCGTCCAGAAGGAAAATCCCCTGACACAGCTGCGTCCAGAAGGAAAATCCCCTGACACAGCTGCGTCCAGAAGGAAAATCCCCTGACACGGCTGCGTCCAGAAGGAAAATCCCCTGACACGGCTGTGTCCAGAAGGAAAATCCCCTGACACAGTGTGTCCAGAAGGAAAATGCTCTGCCATGCTCCGTCCGGTAAGCAGATGCCGTGGCGATCTGCATCCGGACGCACGGTGCCATGGCGAGCTGCATCCGAATTCACATTGCCTGTGCATTTTACGTTGGGAGCGATATGTGCGCTGACAGGGTGCATCCAGAGCGTTCCGACTCGTGCCTCGTGCGTCTGGACGCAGATTTTTTTTCGTGATGAGGGTGGTGCCGGTCACATCTGCTTACTTATCCTGGACAAACACTGCTCACACATCACCCTTGAATTTTGTCAGTATGCTATTGACAATAATATTGAACTCCTCTGTTTTTCCTCTCATACGATGTACTATCTCCTTCAGCCTCTCGACGTTGGTCTCTTCGGGCCTTTGCAAAAATATTATGGTAAAGCTGCAGATGATCACATGCGAGACACACGAGCTGCTGTTGTCAAGAGTTCATTCTGGCAGTTTTACAGCACCGCCCGCCGACAAGCCTACACCACAGCAAACATCAAGTCGGCATGGAGGAAGATGGGGATACATCCCTATAACCCTAATGCCATACTTACACAGCTCGTTGTTTCACGAAGTGTGTTCCCTCCGGCTAGAAAGAAGGTTGTGCTACAGACCCCGAAGAAAAGTACTGATGTCCGACAACTTTACCTCATGGTCGACGCTGAGCTGGACAAAGCTGGAGTGCAACAGGAAGTCAGGGATATGGCCAAAAAATTACCTCATACCTTATCGACATCACTGCATGTTGCTGAAATAAGAGACATCGAGATGGCAGATATTCAATGATGGTACAGCGGTAAGAAAGCGGCAACAACAGATCGACGGGTGATTTCGAAGGCCAGAGTTATTGATGGCGCAACAGTGATGAAGGTCAAAGAGGAAAAAGCTAGGCAGGCAGAGCAGGAGGCATATCAGGCAGCAGTAGGAGCAGAGGCGAAGGAACAGCGGGTCGCAGCACGGATAGAGGCAGCGAGGGTTAAGGCAGCCCACACTGTCGCCACCATGGCCAAGGGAAAGGGGAAGGCGGTAGCAGCGGCCGATGCCCCCGTCACGCTGCCCAAGCAGCCACGACGACCGAGAAAAATTTTGGTAAGTAAATCTCAAAGTTTGGTTGGTGACACAGAGCTAACTGCTGCAGGGGTTATGGCCAGCTACCCTGCTTACCCCGCTCCCAGCAACACTAACAGTTCGCCACTCTGAACTACAATTCTCCACACTCTCGCCAGTGAAGGTAAGTATAATAATTCTTTTATAAAAATTTCTATTTACTAACACTGTCATGGCAGGAGCATGTGACATTTGCGCGACAGGAAGTTATCTGTCCGGACAGTCCTGCCTCCTTGGCACCAGCTCCATTGCCCCCTACCGCTACCAACCACAAACGCCCCAGAGGACGGGTGATACCCCAAATCCTCTCCCTAATAGATATAGTGCTAATATTATCTCTCTAGGCCTTAACAGCGATAGCTGGTCCCTCCACAACAGATGGTCCTTCCACTGCAGCTGGTGCTTCCACCGCAGCTGGTTTCTCCACAGTAGTGGACCCTTCCACAGCAACATCATTTTTAGAGGGTAACTCCGACTGGAACGATCTTGTGGTGGTCCCTTCTACACCCTGTAAGCCATCTAGGCGCATGCCTGATAGACCTTTGATGATGAGTCCGCGCACCAGGAAGCCGCTGGGGGGTGGGAGGGGTGGGGGAGGTGTGAGCAGAGCTAGAGGTGATTCGTAGGGCTTCTTCAGACAATAGATTTCTTTGAGACTTAGGCTGGAGGTTCTTCAATGCAGTCTACTGCGTCATGCGAACTTTGACAGTGATCCGGAGTGTGGTTGTTGAGATATCGTCATTCTGGGTGGTGGGGACCAGGGGTGGCCGGGTGTCCGACTAAGGGGTAGTAGCCGGGTAACCCGTACGGTACT
>Ga0307508_10003296_pt1 | contig 16449 bp, 19 predicted proteins | sample 9_EM_MG_FD_203089 | JGI IMG/M metagenome (GOLD analysis project Ga0307508, IMG submission 203089) | Populus trichocarpa ectomycorrhiza microbial communities from riparian zone in the Pacific Northwest, United States - 9_EM | ecosystem: Host-associated > Plants > Roots > Unclassified | place...
CGAAGGGGTGCTAGCGACGAGCCGCCACTGCGCGGACAGCGGACAGGAAACGGACTGTACATAATCTCGTCATGATCTCCATAGGTCGCACACGAGTAATGAATAAACAAAAAAAAAAAAAAAAAAACCCTAGTCACACATCTTGTAGTACTTCTTTCACAGCAGCTGCTTGATCCAATGTCCCCGTCCTTCTGCACCATTGTACGCAATGAGCAGATTGTCCACATATAGTACTAGAAGAACTCCTTGTTGGAAGTACAGATTTGGGTCTTCCGCTGATTGTCGGAATCCTATGGATTGCAAGTATCCATCGATATCCTCATACCAAAGTCTGGGTGCCTGTTTAAGTCTGTAGAGTACTTTTCAGAGGATTAAAATGCTTCCGCTTGATGCACTTCCATTTGACGTGCTTCCGTTTGACGCGCTTCCGCTCGGCACAAACCAGTCAATTCCAAGTGGCATTTCCATGTGGATGTTGTCTCGGTCAATCCTTAGATTTAGGAAAGCTGTCACCACATCCATATGATCAACGTCCTAGCCATACTGAGTGGCCAGTACCGGTATCAATCAGAATGTTACCATCTTGGATACCAGTGCATAGGTTTCGTCGTAGTCAATACCTTCCTTTTGTTCGTAGCCCTTGATGACTAGTCATGCTTTGTACTGAGTGGATCCATCCGGATTAATCTTTCTTTTGTAGATTCACTTGCATCCAATAGGCTCTTCTACTGTCCTATCAGTCATTGGTGTATGGACGGTATTACCTTTTGCCACGATATCGAATGTGTGATTCTCAACCAATGCCTGCCATTCCTGGGGTATGGCTTCCTTCTATTGTCTTGCTTGCGGACTTCATAATGCAGCTCCGTAGGTGAGCGGTTCGCTCTCATTCTCGCACTCGATGGTGGTAGCCTCGTCGGTGATCCCAAGTAGCAGAAAGGCAGAGGCAAGGTGTTCTGAAGATGTAAAATCACCCCCTTCTTTGTAAGCCTTGCTCATAATCGCTTTATTGGTTTCAAGGTGTGCCTTGCTGTGTCTCCGTGCAGAAACATATTCATTCTTGTCTGCCATTTCAATCAGTCTTGGTCTTAATCATATGGAATCTACGTCACCAGTTCTCGCTTTTCGCTGAATTTGGCAGTCATCCGTTGATTCATTCAACAGACTTCTGTACAAAATCAGCAGGCATCTGCCCAAACTGGCAGGCTTATGCCCAAATATTGAATTTGGTAGGCTTCTGCCCAAACCAGTAGGCTTCTGCCCAAACCGGCAGGCATCTGCCCAAATATTGAATTTGGCAGGCTTCTACCCAAACCAGCAGGCTTCCGCCAATTCACTGACAGGGAAACAAGATTTCTTGACTTACTGTTTTCTTGACTCGTCGGGTCACTTATTTCATTCATGTTCGCTTCTTGGATCTCGTCCTGCAATTCGTCTGCATTTTCTCGAAACTCAATGGCTTCCGTCTGCTCTTCTGTGTGTGCATTTTCTTCTTCATCAAACACCACATTTGAACATTCCACTGCTTGTCCGGTTCTTCCTGATTTGAAATCCCAAATTCTCCAGATTTTCTTGGTGTTATAAACATATCCCAGCATCATACACATACTGGAGCGGTTTTTGAATTTCTTCTCTGTTCTCTGAACCGACGGAATATGTTTGTATACTCGACATCCGAATCGTCTTAAATGTCCCATTTTTGGAATGGTACCGTATAGCACTTGGTATGGTGACCAGCTGTCCATCAGACTCGATGTGTGTGACCTTAGATGCAGGTAGCATGCTGTCCTGATGGCTTTCGGCCAAAATATTATCAGCACATTTGCATCCAATATCATACTTCATGCCTTCGCATTCAGTGTTCGGATGCTCCGCTCGGCCGTTCTGTTCTTGTGTTGGGTGTATGGGGGGGAGAGTTCAAACGTAATTCCTTTTTCTCCCAGTAAACCTAGGAATATCGAGTTGTTGTATTCTCCGGATCCATTGTCACTACGGAAATATTTGATGTGGAATCCTTGTGCTTCCACCCAGGCTTGATAGTGTTGAAACTTGGCCAATATTTCTTCTGTGTTTTTTGTGATCAAAAAGTACACCTCAGTGTATCTCGTACAGTCATCAATATAGATGATGTAATATTGGGTGCCTCCGATACTGTGCTTCATAGGTCCACAGAGATCTGAGTGCACGAGTGCAAACAGCGTTGAGGACTGGGGTACTTTGGTATGTATGACCTGTACATGTTGCTTCGCCTTAACACATGTCGAACACAGAGTTGGTATTTCCCAGTGAGGCTTGTCTGGCTTGTCAACAGGATTCATAACCTGTTCGTCCATCAGTTCTGTGACCGGCTTGACGTCTGGATCTATGACCAGGTCAACCTCCGGATCCGTCACCGACTCGACATCCATAGGATCCGTCACTGGCTCAACATCTATATTCGTAATGCGCTCACCCGAGGATTTCAGTAGTCATCTCAAGTCCTGATTGTTAAGATGTGTAAGGCACCGATGCCACATGTTGACCGTGTGTGAATGTGGGCCGCTCGCAGCATTATGATTTCCGAAATATGTGCCGATATATCCATCGATAGTGTGTACAGACCATCTTCAAGGTTGGCACCAAGATCCTTTTGTCCTTTTGCATCGGCAATTGAGCATATCCCTGATCAGATGTTGTTGTGTATCCGTGGGAGTCGAGTTGTCCTACTGATAGGAGAGATATTCGGAATTCCAGAATGAAGAACGTCTCAATATTCACTCCTCCCAGACATACAATTCCTTTCTTCTTTGCTTGTACTTGATGATCATCCCCCAACTTGATCATCATATTTGTTTCCTTAACTGAGTTCCTCTGGAAGTCTCGAAGATTGTTGCCATAATTGTGAGATGCTCTGGAATCAATTACCCAGGTCCTTGTTGTTATTGCCGATCGATAAGATGCCACCATTACCTCCAAGCTGAGGGAGATAGAGCCTGCGAGTCATTGCTGGTTACCGGTGGTATTGTGCGAATGTCCGTTTCCGTTGCATCTGTCTCCTTCTCCTCCATTTCTTCTCCTATTTTGTACGGTTGTCCCTTTCTTCTGGCCGGACACTTATTCTTCATATGACCTTCTTCTCCACAGTAATAGCAGTCAATCTGATCTCGAGGTCGTTTCTTCTTATTCCTGCAGTTGGCGGTAGTATGAGATCCTGTTTTACACGAATCACACCATTGTTTTGGAGAACGCACATTTCCCTGGTGACATCCCTGGTAGCCTCCTCGTCCTCTTCCTCTCTGTTGGGTATAGAGAGCTACGAAAGTTGTGTCAGGTTTGGTTGTCATCGATCGATTCAACTCGTATTTGTTGAGTGCATCCATACCCTCTTGAACCGTAACTCTTGTGCGAGATTGAAGGATCTCGATTGTGACTGCATAGGCAGGTGAAAGAGTCGTATAGATGTGATTCTTGAGGACCACGTCGGAGACTGCTTCTTCGGAGCCAGCAAGCTCAGTTGTAATGTCCAGCAGTTCAGCAAAGTAGGCATTGAGCGGCTGTCCAGGAGTGGGATGAAGAGTGCTGAATTTCCGAAAGAGGGATATTCTTCCGACAGAGGAGTTGGCAGTGTTTGTGTGTGCCTTGAGTTCTTTCCATGTCTCAACAGGATCGTATATACCTTTGATGTACACCTTGATAGCATTGGTACAGGAACCGTAGATGATGGCCAAGGCCTGCAATTTCCATTGCTTGTAGTCCTTATACGCCTTCTGCGCCAAGACCGTGTTTCTAGTGAAGTTGTTGGGTCTTCCCAGATCTTCCGGTTCTTCTTCCTTCTCCATCACATTGCCCCAAGCCATTATTCCTTGTAGGACCTTCATACAGTCTTCCTTCCAGACTGCGTAGTTAATACGATCCAGAAGGCAGATGTTGCCCAATGGGTGTTTGAACGATTCTTCACTCATGATGAGAATCGTATCGATGTATGAGGAGGACATCAGGAAAAAAATTCTGCATCCGGACTCAGGTGCTGCGTCCGGATGCTGGATATGCGTCAGAAACGTCTAGATGGTCAGGACGCAACCCAGCAAGGTATTCTGGGTCCGGACAATGCATGTCAGTACATATGTTGCACCAAACGTGACCCGCCTGTGCATATGCGTACTAGACAGAAGTGGGCTGCACATTGGCCTTCCGGATGACTAATGTCAAGGCAAAGAGTGTCCGGATGATGCATGCCATGGCATCTGCCTTCTGGATGAGGGGTGTCAGCACATTTGCCTTCTGAATGCAGTGCGTATCTTACAGACGCAGAATGTCAAGGCAAATGTCTTCCAGACGATGCATGCCACGGCATCTGCCTTCCAGACGAGGAGTGTCAGCGTAATGTCAAGGCAAATATCTTCCAGACGATGCATGCCACAGCATCTGCCTTCCAGACGAGGAGTGTCAGGGCATTTGCCTTCTGAACGCAGCGCATGTCTTACAGACGCAGAATGTCAAGGCAAATTTCTTCCGGATGCAGAGTGTCAAGGCAAATGTCGTACGGACTATGTGTGCCACGGCATCTGCCTTCCGGACGAGGACAGTTAGGGCATTTCCCTTCTGGACGCAGAGTGTCAAGGCAAATGTCATCCAGATGACGTGTACCATGGCATCTGCCTTCTGGACAAGGATTGTCTTTGCTATACGGAGGCAGTGCATCGTACAGATGCAGAGTGTCAAAGCAAATGGCAGATGAGGCTTACGATGGCGCGCCACACATTGGTAACAGAGTGGTCACGGTGGTAGGATAAAAACGTGACCGTCAGGGTACGGTACATTGCAGCGAAGACTATTAAACTCGCATTTGGTTCCAGGCATTGTGACTCAAGCCAGTTCTATTCATTACATCGAATTTACATCTTTATACCACATCACCATTGTGACACTGGGGTTGTCTCGTAACCGGAGTGTGGGGGGTGCAAAGGTAATCAGGCTACTTTCGATAATTCACAACGGAATAATCTTAGATCTTGTGTGTGGGTTCGGTGGTAGTGTTGGTGAGGATGTTTCTCGCTGATTTTCTCTTCGTCGGAGCGAGAAATCCTTTCCTTATATCGGCGAGCGCATGGGTGAGAAGCGGTGATCCGGTCCGTCCTATCTTCTCGAGGTAACTGCGTACCTTCGAGAGATGCGGGTGGATCGGACGTGGATTCCTCCGAGGTGTCCGCACCTCGGAAGGAACGTGGGTGGATTCATTGGTCATAGTCGGGGTGTAGATAAGGTAGATAAAGTGTTCATGCGCTGGAGCGGGGTCGGCGTCAGTCCAGACCTTTTTCCCTCACACCATGAGCGGGGTCCCTCCCTCAGGAGCCAACTGGGTCTTGTCCCGCGGGATCTCCCTGTTCCGCTGAGGGTGATGTGGCCTTCCTCCCGCAGGAGTTGGACCGGCGTGGCTGTCTTCCCGCAGGAGTCTGGCCCGAGTAGCTATCTTCCCGCAGGAGTCTAGCCCAAGTCCGTTCCTATCTGATTCCGCTCGTTTTTTGCAATCTCTCCCCTTATCCCGGAGTTTCCTCGGCCTCGACCGATCTAACTCCGCCACCCTATCTCCGGCCTAGACTCTCTGATTTCTCCAGCCACGGCCTCAGCCTCCTTCGTCCTTTAGCCACTGGATCTTCCTCTTTTATCTAGCTACGTACTCGGGATAATTCGTTCAAGTGTAACACTACCTCCCCTCCCCCTTAGCCTCGTCTCGAGTTCTAACACGTTCCTCTCTGAGTAGCCCTCCTCTTTCTGTGATCATATGATTCTTTCAACGCCGAAAATTCTTTTGTCGTCATGGACTGCAGTCCTCCTCCCCTGCAGCCCTCCCAGTCGCCGGATCAGAGTTCTTCCCTCAGAACGTGCCTGTAATCCGTCGGTACGACTGGGCCCTCTGAGTAGGCCGATGCGTACTCATACTGTCGTGTCTTATTGAGTCGTACTTGCCGCCGCGCTGCGTCAAGGCTTGGCCGGCCCGATGAGGTTCCGGGGTCGTAGTTGGCCCAGGGAATCGGGAGAGGCATGGTGTCCTTCGTGCTAGTAACCTGTATACTCGGCAGTGACCGCGCCCACGTCCTTCCAGGGGGAGACTAGTATGCTGGAGCAGTGACGGCGCTGTCGGGGACTCGCTTCACCGCTTATGTGCCATCTGCGCCGGTTCCGTCGATTCGGGTCGGTCGCCGAGAGGTCGATACGTCTGTTCTGAACGGTTTTCCTGACTCCCAACGGTTTCGGTCGCGTGCCTTCTTCGCCGGGTGCCCGGTCGGTGGCTTCTCGTGGTTGCCTGAGAAGCGGGTCTTTTTGTTGATCTTGATGCCTGGGTACTGAAGTCCTCCGCACCTTCCGCCCACTACTGCCAGATCCTCGGGGGAACGGGTCTAGCCTTCGGTGAGCCGGTAGTCCCTCGGTGCGTCTGGATTTCGTTGGTGAAACTCCCGGAGTTTCTCCAGACCGCCTACCCAGAAGTTGTCGAATGGTTCTTCTGTCCAGTCTTTTCGTTCCGGATAATTGAGCCACTTGACGAGGTATAGAATTCGTTTGTTATTTCCCCGGCCATGCTCGACCCAGGACATGACTTCTTCGACATCGTATTCCTCGCTTTGTTCGATGTCGTCCGCCTCCCGGAGTACTTTGGACGGATCCGGTGGGGCTCGGTGTTCACTCGTTCGGTATGGTTCGAGGAGCGAGACATGGAAGACATTGTGAATCTTCCACTTGCAGGGAAGCGTGATGCGTACCGCTAGAGGAGAGACGATTTTCTCGATTTGAAAAGGGCCATGATTTTTGTGGTCCAGCTTCTTCGAGGGGCGGCGTGTTTTGATATTGCGTCCGCTGAGCATTACCAAGTCCCCTACTTGGTATGCCGGGGGTCTCTTCCGATTCGGGTCCGTATAACGCCGCATTCGTTCCTGTGCTTCTTTCAGCCCTTGCCGGGACTCGTCGTGCACGGTGTGCATCCAATGGGCGTATACTCTGCTGGCCGGGTTGAGTGGTTCTGTTGACGCCGGGTCCATGGCCACCGGGTGGAAGCCATAGTTAGCGTAGAATGGAGACATACCGTTTCCAACCGTGATCGAGTTGTTGTAAGCAAATTCGGCCATGGGTAGTAGGCGTACCCAGTCATCCTGTTCTCGGACGACGAAGGCACGGAGGTAGGCTTCGATAGTCTGGTTGAGCCGTTCCGTTTGTCCGTCCGTTTGTGGGTGGAACACTGTCGACATTCGAGGTCGAATGCCGGAAAGTTGTAAGAATTCTTTCCAGACTTCCGACGTGAACCGAGAGCCCCTGTCTGACACGATATCAGTGGGGAGGCCATGGTGCTTCCATACCTCTCGGCCGAAGATGATGGCCAGGTCCGCCGCTGTTTTATCCCTGAGCGGAAGGAAGTGCACCATCTTGGTGAACCTGTCGATGATTACCCAGAGCTGGTCGCATCCTTCTGAAAGCGGGAGCTCTGTGATGAAATCCATGGCGATCGATTGCCAGGGGGCGTATGGGAGCTCTAGGGGCGAGGATAGACCGTATGGCTGGTGGCGAGTCGCCTTGTTTTGCTGGCATTCCGGGCAGCTCCTGACGAAGTCGATGATTCGTTCGTTCATCTTTGGCCACCAGAAGTTTCGTCGTATTAGCTCGATGGTTTTGTCCTGTCCCATGTGTCCGGCCACTTTCGTATCGTGTTCTGATTCCATTATCTGCTGTACCAGGTTCCTCGGGACCCAGAGTAGGTTCCTTCTGTACAACAGCTCGTTTTCTTTCCTTAATTCCTTGATCTTTCGGTTCTTCGGTGACAGTTCTTCTGTCACCACTTCCTGTTCCATAGCCTGTACGTAAGCTTCGTCCTTTTTCCCTTCTTCCTTGACCCTCGTCAGGAATTCTTCCGACCATTTACTTTCCGGGAGTGATACTATCCTTGCTGATGAGCAGACGAACATGCGTGACAGGCGTTCTTCGAAGTGGTTTTTTCCCAAAACAGTCGTTATTGGCTGGTTTTCTACCCCCCACTTTTCAGGGCGGTACTCCGAACGCCTAGACAGGGCATTTGGTTTTCCATTTTTCGTCCTGGGTCGGTAGTAAATTCTGAAATCGATTCCGGCGAGCTCCTGGGCCCATCGCGCTTGTCGGCGATTTAGCACTTTGGTCGTTGTGAAGTATTCCAGGTTCTGGTGGTCCGAGTAGACTTGGACCTGGTGGGTTGCTCCTTCACAGTATCTCCTCCAGTGCTTGAAGGCGTCCACCACTGCCAGGAGTTCCTTGTCGTGGATCTCGTAATTGATTTCCACGGGCTGAAAGTTTCTGGAGTGGAACTCCACTGGGTGCAGGCGGTTTTCGTTGTCCCGTTGTGACAGGACGGCTCCTATTGCGAAGTCCGAGACGTCGGTTTTGATAATGACTGGTTTTGCTGCGTCGAAATGAGCCAGGATCGGTGCGGTGGTGAATCGCTTTTTCAGCTCCTGCAAGGCCGCCTCCGCTTCCAGGCTCCAGCTCCATTCTTTCCTTTGTTCCTTCTTCGTTAATTCTGTTAGTGGCCTTGCCACTCTGGAGTAGTCCTGGATGAACCGTCTGTAGAAGTTGGCGAACCCTAGGAAGGACTGCACCTCTGTTAGGTTTCAAGGCGTTTTCCATTCTAGTACCGTCTCGACCTTTTCCTGAGACATTTTGATCCCCTCTCGTCCGATGATGTAGCCTAGGAACTCCACCTCTTGAGTTTTCCAGACGCATTTCTCCGGCGAAACTGCTAGGCCGTTCCTTTGTAGCCTTCTCAAGACTTCTCGGACGGTTTTGTCGTGCTACTTCTCGATGTCCGCGTAAACCAGTATGTCATCCATGTAGGCCAAGACGCCGACATCCAACATATCTGAAAATACATGGTTCATCATATCCTGGAAGGTGGACGGGGCATTTGTCAGTCCGAATGGCATGACTTGAAATTCGAAGAGGCCATAGCGGGTTCTGAACGCTGTTTTCCATTCGTCGCCTTCTCGAATTCGGATGAGGTGAAACCCGTTTTTCAGGTCCATTTTCGTGAACCACTGGGCCCCTTGGACTCGGTCCTGTAGTTCCTGCATCAGTGGCAATGGGCGCGGTTAGGGATTGTGATGCAATTGAGAGCCCGGTAGTCCACGCATAGGCGAAGCCCTCTTCCATGAGGCTTAGGCACAAAGAGGATTGGGGAACCGGCCGGGGATATGGAGCGCCTGATTTTCCCCATACGCTCCATCTCTTTTAGCCATTCCCTGAGTGTCTGGAGTTCTACTTCGGACAGCGGGTATATGGGCCCCCAGGGTGCCGTGCTTCCTTCCTGGAGGTCAATTTTGCAATCATACGGTCGGTGCTCCGGGAGGGCGTCTGCGGCTTCCTTCCCCATGATTCCCATGTGTTCCCTGAATTCTTTGGGGACTGCATCGAGCGGATCTCCTTCCGACACCGTCGAGACATAGCCGATAAGGCGGGCGTCCTGTTCTAGGAGTACGGACTCGTCCCAGGATAGCGAAAATTCCCTTTGTTCGAATTTGGTGCATTTCGCTAGGCATTCGGTGTTATTAAAGCGTATTTCGGCGTTCTTCCAGGAGCCTTGTGGTGGGTGTGTCATTATCCAGTTGAACGGGAGGAAGGCGTCGATGTTCCGTTCCATTGGGGAAATTTCGAAACTCATTGTGGAGTAGTGCTTTCGGTGTTACAGGGTCATTGGTTTTGTATAGAATTGCCCTGCTCCCTTGACGCTTTCCCCGGTGTAGCTCTCGATGCTATGGGTTTGTTTATGCTTCAGTTTTTCCCGACCTAGTCGTTCCACCGTTTCTTTGCTTATGAGCGCTATTGAACAGCCGGTGTCCAATAGTGCTCGGATCAGGGTTTTCTTGTCGCCTAGGTGTAGTAGCATATCGATCACCGGGTGAGTGCCGCTTTCGGGTTTCCGTTGTTTCTTGGATGGGGTTCCAGCACTTGGTTCCTCGTTTCTTCGTTTCTTGGATGCCCCGCATATTAACAAGGAGGCTTTGGGGTGCGGCGGGCCCCTGCCTCCTAAAAATCCGAGTCTGATTCCCACAGGGGAGCGATGGCATCTGTTTCCATGGCGTCAACAGCGGCTACCTTCTGTTGTTTGGCTTGTGGGATCTCCCTCGGTTCTTCTGGCTCCTCCGATCTCTTCCTCTTTCTTTCAGCCACGGCTGATACCTTCCAAGGTGCGGGTGGTAGCTCCGTTCCTTATGCTGTTTGGAAGGAGAAGCAGTCAAAGGTACGGTGCCCCGTTCTTCCACATCGCCAGCATCCATCCTTGACCTTTTTGTGCGCGTCTATCTCGTTCTGGGGTACGCCTTGCAGAGCGGCCCCCGTTGACTCGCATCCGTTTTTCTTCGAGGCTCGGGAGTCATTTTTCCTTGGTTCCCGATTCGTCGTTGGCCGTCTTTCTTCTTTTTTCCGTTCGTCGCTTCGCTTTTCTTCGGTTCGGGTCGCGTTTCCCGTGGGTTTTCCTTGCTCCCTAGCCTACTTCAGAGCTTTTTTCTTTTCCACTTGTAGCACTGCTTGGTAGGTGGCTTCTAGGAACCCTTCGTCATCTGCGAATTCCCCCATGTAATGCGCGAACCGCATATCTAGCACCGCGTCCGTCATTGCTAGGTCAATATTTTCCTGCAGACTTTCGCCGGCGGTCCTGGCGTAATTATTCAGGGCCCGGAATTCCGTCATGTAGGCCCTTATGTCTCCCGAGTACTTGAGCTGGCTTAGCTTTAGCTGGGCGTTGGCTGCCTCCCTGGGGTCATGGTATTCAGTTCGGATATCCGCTGCGTAATTGACCCAGGAGTCGTTTTCTCCCAGCGTGTCGTAGCGGTGTAGGTCCCATGCTTTGGCCGTTCCGGTCAACAGTGTCCCTACCCAGGCTATCTTCTGCTGGTCACTGGTTTCTGGATAGAAGCTCAAGTACTTGGTGACCGACTTCTATCAGGTGTTGAACGGGGTGGAGGGCTTTCCGTCGAAAGTCTTGGGATTCGTTATTTTAAGACGCGACGTTCGTACTGAGACCGGCGCGGGGTTAGTCTGGGTGGCCCGTGCCATTCCTTCTGCTACCGCGCTGGCCACGGTCCGGGCGAGTTCTTCCGTAGTCAAGGTTCGTCTCGCCGGAGGAGGCGTCGGGGAGTTCCATCGCGACCTTGGTGGCGGCGATGGCGGTGGTGGAGGTGGCAGGGGCCGGTTTGGCGGTCGCGGGGGTTCTCCTCCTCCAAACATTGGGGGCCTTGGTGGGGACGGCGATAGCGCTGGACGGCGAGTTCTTCGATCCGGCCTGGGTGGCACTGTCGGTCGCTGGATTCTCATGGATCGTTCGTCCGCGGGTCCTGCGCGGAGTTGTCGCAGGGCGCTGGCTAAGCTGGACGTGGATGGTGGGGCCGGACTGCGCCATGCTTCTGGTTCTGGCGTGGAGCGACCCGATGCCTGAGCCAGGGGGAGCGGAGTCTCTGGGATTCGGATTTGCGCGGCCAACTGCTGTAGCGCTGCTGCCTGGTGCTACGTTTCTTCCCGGGCTTCTAGCAATTGCCGCTCTAGGTATTCCACTCGTTTCTGATGTTCTTCAGCCCATAATTCTACATTACCTTGGAAATTCGCCAAATGTTGGCTTCGCGCTATGTTGGCCTCAGCTAGGAACGAGATGGAGTCGTTTAATTGGGCCAGCTGAGTGGCTTGGCCGGCCTGTTTTTCCGTAGCTTCCTGGGTTCGCTCGATAATAGCCCCCCAGACATTTTGTGCAAAGGCCTGGTAGGCCGTGGCCGCGCTTGCCAACTCACTTCGTATCCATTCTCCTGTGATTGTCTCATTAGCGCGGAGCCGGTCATATACATACCTGGTGCCCTCCGACAGGTCGTTGTACGCTTGCTCGATCTGCTTGATTCTTTGATCTGTTTTATCGATCGTGTTGCTGCAGAGGCGGACTAGCTGCGCCAGATCCCCTTCTGCCTGTTTTTGTTGTTTGACTAGGGCGTGGAGCCATGTCGCCGGGTTGGAGATTTCGAGGGCTTTCTCCGCAGGGGCCGTTCTGTCGGTGATCTGTGGTACGTCCCGAGGGGCTTCCAAGCGGAGCATGTTGAAATCGGTAGACGCCATTTCAGGGGTTCAGTATAGGTCAAGAAAGTGTCCTGTGTAGATTGTTTCGTCGTCGGTAAAGTAATAGTCACAGAGATCTCGGAGCTCGTCTTCTGTGAATTCGGCGTTTGTATGGTTGCGCGCGCAGTTGACCCAGTATTGCGTATACCAGTTCCAGGGCTCGTGGTTGCCTTCGAGGTAGGGCGTAGGGATAGGTCCGTCGCTGAAGGTATCCCACTGTTCGTAGCCGGCTAATTCGCTATCGATTGATTGGAATGTATAGTCGAAGGAGTACTGAGACTTAGGTTCCAAGAAGGTGGATAGCTTGAGGAGATAAAGGTGGTCTTCGAAGTAGGTGTCGTCGAAGCCCGTCATGAAGGTAGGGTGATTTTGAGATCAAGATTATAGTGTGACACTGGGGTTGTCTCGTAACCGGAGTGTGGGGGGTTCAAAGGTAATCAGGCTACTTTCGATAATTCACAACGGAATAATCTTAGATCTTGTGTGTGGGTTCGGTGGTAGTGTTGGTGAGGATGTTTCTCGCTGATTTTCTCTTCGTTGGGGCGAGAAATCCTTTCCTTATATCGGCGAGCTCGTGGGTGAGAAGCGGTGATCCGGTCCGTCCTATCTTCTCGAGGTAACTGCGTACCTTCGAGAGATGCGGGTGGATCGGACGTGGATTCCTCCGAGGTGTCCGCACCTTGGAAGGAACGTGGGTGGATTCATTGGTCATAGTCGGGGTGTAGATAAGGTAGATAAAGTGTTCATGCGCCGGAGCGGGGTCGGCGTCAGTCCAGACCTTTTTCCCTCGCACCATGAGCGGGGTACCTCCCTCAGGAGCCAACCGGGTCTTGTCCCGCGGGATCTCCCTGTTCCGCTGAGGGTGATGCGGCCTTCCTCCCGCAGGAGTTGGACCGGCGTGGCTGTCTTCCCGCAGGAGTCTGGCCCGAGTAGCTATCTTCCCGCAGGAGTCTAGCCCAAGTCCGTTCCTATCTGATTCTGCTCGTTTTTTGCAATCTCTCCCCTTATCCCGGAGTTTCCTCGGCCTCGACCGATCTAACTCTGTTTCCCTTTCTCCAGCCTAGACTCTCTGATTTCTCCAGCCACGGCCTCAGCCTCCTTCGTCCTTTAGCCACTGGATCTTCCTCTTTTATCTAGCTACGTACTCAGGATAATTTGTTCAAGTGTAACACCATAGAGAGCATAGCTCAATGTCACTGTAGACTGCGTAGCTCTACGTGACCAAAACAAAGGCAGTTTGCTGGATGAGATACGACGTGACGAGGAGGATGTCCATGAAGATGGCGGTAAGGCTGCTGGTGGCAAAGACGATAGCAAATATGATGCGGTGCATCAGCAAAAAATTTGGAAATTGCTAGGGAGCTCCCGTAGCTCCCGTAGCTCCCGTAAACGCATCGCTAACTCCTGTAAGAGAAGAAGTTATATTTTGCTCCCATAAGGATTTAAAAAAAAAAGTGCTTTATTTTTAGCTGAAACCTCTAGAAATATTAGTTCAAATTTATGTCTCACCTGTAAAAAAAGCAATATACTTCAACTTTCCATTTTTTTGCTGATGTGAGACGGTCGACGAGCTTCGTGAATTGTTAGCGCAGCTCTCACAGGGACAGTGGGAAGTTGTACAATACGATGCGAAGAGTACGATGTCAATGAAAAGAGGATGCTGGTGGCATGGATGACATCAAGACGCGACGAGTACGATGTCAATGAAAAGAGGATGGCGGCGGTGTGGATAACATCAAGACATGATGAGTATGATGTCAATGAGGATGGCAGTGAAGCTGCTGGCGCCGGCAAGGATGATAGCAAATATGACGCAGCGTGAAGATCAATGAGCTTTGTGAATTGTTAGTGCAGCACTGACAGAGACAGTGGGAAGTTGTACAATACGATGCGACGAGTACGATGTCGATGAAAAGAGGATACTGGCGGCTTGAATGAGATCAAGTAAGACACGACGAGTACGATATTGATGAGGATGGTGGTGAGGTTGATTCAGCTAGCGTGGATGATAGTAAGATGTGAGGAGTGCACTGGTCGCGCATATGATATAATGAAAGTAGAAGAAAAAAGGGGTGAACTTGCAGCCCGTGCCATTGTATTCAGCAAGCTGAGCTGTGGTAAGCAAGCCAAACTGTACACGCTAGCAAACGCTTGGTACCTTGCAAGTTGCATAGGAAATCACTCGCAATCCGCGAAAACAGCGAAATCCTCTCCCGTAGTCGTCGATACCCCGGAACCCGCTGTTTATATATGCACAATTATTTCCTATTATATCAATTCCGTCGGACCTAAAGTTTGTGCCAACTGGCTCCTGATTTGCAACCTATCGATAGTGCTGTCCTGATTCAACTTCTTCTGCTAGGAGAATCTCTACTATATACAACGCTCCACAACTGTATATCATTCATGTTTTCAGTATTACAACCTTGAAAAACAGGAGTAAGTAGTCACAAACTTTAGGTCCAACTGAATTGATATAATAGGGAATAATTGTACATATGTAAACAGTGGGTTCTGGGGTATTGACAACTATGGGAGAGGAATTCGCAGTTTTTGCAGATTGCGAGTGATTTCCCATGCAACTTGCAAGGTGCCAAGCGTTTGCTAGCATCTGCACTTTCATACCGGTTGGCTCGCTTACCACAGCTCGGCTTGCTGAATACGACAGCATGGGCCACAAGTCCACCTGTTTTTTCTTCTACTTTCATCATATCATACATGCGACCAGCGCACTCGTCGTATCTTCCTATCATCCACACTGCCTGTATCAACCTCACCCCCATCCTGATCAATATCGTACTCGTCGCGTCTTACTTGATGTCATCCACGCCACTAGCATCCTCTTTTCATCAACATCATACTCGTCATGTTGTATTGTACAACTTCCCTCGCTCCCTGTGAAAGCTGTACTAACAATTCACGAAGCTCGTTGATCTTCTCGCCACGACATATTTGCTATCGTCCTTGCCGCCAGCAGCCTCACCACCATCGTCATTGATATCGTACTCGCCACGTCGGGTTGTATTGTACAACTTCCCACTGTCCCTGTGAGTGCTGCGCTAATAATTCATAAAGCTCATTGATCTTCTTGCCGTATCATATTTGCTATTGTCCTTGCTGCCGGCAGCCTCACTGCCATCCTCATTGATATCATACTTATCACGTCGCGTCGTATTGTACAACTTCCCACTGTCCCTGTGAATGCTGCGCTAACAATTCATGAAGCTCGTTGATCTTCTTGCTGTGTCATACTTGCTATCGTCCTTGCCGCTGCCGGCAGCCTCACCGCCATTATTATTGACATTGTACTCGTCACGTCTTGATGTCACCCACGCCGCCAGCTTCCTCGTTTCATCGACATCGTATGCGTCGCGTCTTGATGTTATCCAGACCGTCCGTATCCTCTTTTCATCAACATCATACTCTTTACGTCGTATTGTACAACTTCCCACAGTCCCTATGAGAGCTGCGCTAACAATTCACGAAGCTAGTCGACCGTCTCACCACATCATATTTGCTATCGTCTTTGCCGCCGGTAACCTCACCGCCATCTTCATTGACATCGTCCTCATCACGTCGTGTCTCATCTGGCAAACTGCCTTTGTTTCGGTCACGTAAAGCTATGCTGTCTATGGTGATGTAGAGCTATGCTGTCTATAATGACATGGTAGATAGATGTAAATTCAATGTAATGAATAGGATTGGCTTGAATCACAATGCCCAGAACCAAATGTGAGTGTAATAGTCTTTGCTGCAATGTACCGTGCTCTGACGGCCGCGTTTCGATGTTACCACCGTGACCACTCTGTTCCCTATTTGTGGCGTGCCATCATAAGCCTCGTCTGCCATTTGCATTGACACTCTACATCTGTACGACACGCTGCATCCGTATGGCAAAGATACTCCTCATTCAGAAGACAGAGGCCATGGCACACATCGTCCAGACGACATTTGCCTTGATACTCTGTGTCCGCAAGAAATTTGCCTTAACATTCTGCATCTGTAAGACACGCGCTGCATTCAGAACACAAATGCTCTGACACCCCTCATCTGGATGACATCTGCCTTGATACTCGGCATCTGTAAGACATGCACTATGTCCAGAAGGCAAATACCCTGACACTCCTCATCTGGAAGGCAGATGCTGTGGCATGTATCGTCCGGAAGACATTTGCCTTGACATTCTGCATCTGTAAGACACGCGCTGCGTTCTGAAGGCAAATGTCCTGACACCCCTCGTCCGGACGACATCTGCTGTCAAGATCCTGACTTCCGTTCTCTGTGTGGGCTCGACAGGCAACGTAGTTCCTCGGCGTGCCTACTTCGTAGGCGGTTGGTTCGTGGTTCGGCTCTCGGGCTGTG
>Ga0307508_10003297_pt1 | contig 16447 bp, 15 predicted proteins | sample 9_EM_MG_FD_203089 | JGI IMG/M metagenome (GOLD analysis project Ga0307508, IMG submission 203089) | Populus trichocarpa ectomycorrhiza microbial communities from riparian zone in the Pacific Northwest, United States - 9_EM | ecosystem: Host-associated > Plants > Roots > Unclassified | place...
TATTTACCGCGATCTGGGCCAAATCACGCTGAGTCTTCTCTTCTTTCTTTCTTCTTGACAGCACCAAGCGCCAAGCTCCGTCCATCTCAAGAAAGGATCACATGATATGATATACCATCTCTTCTCTATGAAACTGATCGATCGAACTTCGAAGTCTCGTCACAAGCGGTTTCAAGTTTTGAAAAAAAAAAAAAAAAGATCGAGGCGCAGATAATTGTGATAAAATTTTTTTCTACGCTTTGCATGTTTGTGGTATTTTTGGGGACTGCTTCGCTAGAGGCTGGTGTTCCTTCCGACGTCGACTCACTCTTCTGCCTCCACGGAAAGCGGGTGGAAGCCCCCATATACAGTATTCTGGGACTTAAAAAACAACCGTCGGGTGAATCTGGCTGCTTGGTGATGATTTTCAAAATTCATGACTGGGGTCTTAGTGGCACTGTTTTGAACACTGTTATGCAGGTCGTAAAATAAACTACAAGGATCAAATGAAATCGCGGATTTACATATGCAAAAAGCTCTGACGTCATTCCTCTGTGCAACGTTAGTACACCTCGGGACGGATTCTGGTCGTTATCGAAAGGAAATTCCTTCCCAAATCCCGGACGGCGAACGCGCAATGGAAAGGAACGTTAAGCGGGAACGATATATAGGGAGCAGGAGGAAATGGAGGGCGGTGGGGGGGATGTCTCTTAAACGGCGGTTGCGACCCGGGTATGGTTAATGCGTCGACGTTGCCCTTGATCACGTCAGCAGGTGAGCACCGCTCGAATCGCATGTGCGAGGTACTGCGACCGGCGGTAGAGGTCCGTGAACCAATTCCCTCCTGTTCGATGCTGTGTAAATGTTGAGTGTGATAATGCGGAAGCAAGTCAATTATATGCGCTCTCTCGAAGGCATGTCGTTTGGGGAAGTGGTGGCGTACCGCGTACCATGGAGTGCAACCAACTTGGGGATGATGGGGATGATGAGGCATCGGACGATGATTGCGATGGCCCTGGTGGCCCGCGATGAGTCTCGGTAGGACGCCCCGACGTCGCATGAGGAGAAGATGTGTGGTAAGGAGGCATGCTTGGGTGGGGTGTTGTGATGCAGGGACGGGGAGAGGTCTTGAGCGGCGGGAGAAATGTGGTGAGGGGTATGGATGTCCGGGTTTTTGCGGAGAACTGAACCAACCACTGGCCGGAAAACACGGGAAATGGAGGTAGTAGGAGGGCTTGACTTGATAATAAAAAAAGCACCCATTAACATGTGCCATAGAGGGGTCTAAACGCGGCGACTCCACGAAATGTGCGCAGAGTGTGTTAAGAACCGTGTTCACCCGGAGTTCAATGCTGCTGGCGGTGGCTTCAGATCCCGGGGACCGCCGCCGCTACCATTTGATTACTTAAGACTTAAGAGGAACTCGGCTGGCTGTTTGAAGCGGTAACACAACCAGGATAAAGGGTGTGGAGGAATGTGGCGGGTAGATTACAGGGGGCAGCGGATGATGATGATGATGGTGAACAAATCCGGCTGAGACAGAGGAGCATCCTTTGCTGGGATGACCGATTCGAAGTGGGTGAAGCATGAGAATGGCCGACTCGGAGTGGGTACGGCGCAAAAAAAAAATGCTGGATGAGAATCATAGGATCGAGGGCAGTGAGGAATACAGTCGGTTGATCATGGGGGACAGGACGTAGTGGGGATTCTATCAAACTCACTCTTCGGAGTTTCTAGAACGACACTTCTCGGTAGATGCTAGCTTGCTCCCACAACTGCACCTGGTTCATTGCCCGCCGCTGCGGGTCACCTGGAGCAGGATCGAGGTACATGTTATCCCCCTGACGATCTTGATGTCGAATATAGAATAATTGCTTTCCATTGTCGGTGTCAAGATAGATAGTATGGCTCCGTACAAAAGCGTACCCCGTAACGAACGGCGCAAGAAGAGACTGGTTGGTAAGATGGTCGGTGTTGAGCATTTGCGGCTCCATGGGTGTGACGGCATCCATATCCGTGTCTATCATGCGTATATTGGGTAACATGGGAATTACTACCCATGCGTTGGCAGAAGGGAGCCATGCTTCGCAACAAATGACGCCGATATAGACATTGATCGCTTGCACGATTATGCGACAATCCCCAAGTACCGGGGAATTCGGGTCTCCTTCTGTCGTCCAAATGTCATTTTGACATTGCCCAGGGGATAGTGCTCTAGTGGACCCAATATATTGAAACGGCATCGTCGGGTTAGTGAGAGTTGTTGTTGTGTGATGTTTGTTCAAATTCCCCGACTTAACGAAGTTAGGAGGGTTTTGTCGAAGCTGAGACTTCTAACCAATCAGATTGCTTGGAGGGACGTGCACAGCTGCCAAAAAGCTCGGAGAAACTTCCTTCTCCAGCCCCGTTAAAACCTTCCTCTATTTCATAGAGTCAGGGATGCAAGGCCGTTGAATTTGATAATATCAAAGTCTTTTGCCATCTTGCGCGGCCCAACATTCCGCTTGAGGCGAACGCCTGGCTCTTTTATCTCGCTTGCCCAGGCGCCTCCGCAAGCGAGTGCATTAACTGGGCCACAGAAGGCATTGATGTCAAACTATGTGGTAGGGATGGCGAATGGTCAGCGTGCCCGGGGTTGGTGGTCGCGCCTGGCGCCCGAGTTCGCATCTTCTACACTTTCTAGAGTGAACGACGTATACGGGAGTTTATTTTCGCCGGGAATGACCCATCGATCCCCGCCATTTATTTCTAACCTCTAACTTACGATTGTAACACCCACAAGACATGATAAAAGAATACTTGATCTCTTTCCCCTGGCATCCCATCATGCATATGACTAGTCCGCGCAGTGCACAAGGCTGAGTCTGCAAGGGCATTGATTCTGTCCATCCGTGACTCAGACCCGATGCGTTTTCATCGTTCCCAGGTCGGTCACTGAATCGATTTCTCAAACGGGCGTTCTGTTCTTACGCCAGGGTCTTCAGTCAACAGGGTCAACGCATTATGTTTGGCCCGCAAGTCATTCTACGGTCTATATTCGAGAGATGTCATTACTGGACCGTCTTATTTCGTAAATGAAGCACTTGTCCGCCCTCATTCGATAGGAACTGTACTACTGAAACCCGCGGGCCGTCATTACTCTGCAAGGCGTGGTAGGTACAATGATAACGCCATCGCCTTCCTGAACCAGGAACAATCTCATTCACTGTAATCAATCAAACGATATTACCATCGCTGTGGTTGCATTTGGTCCGGTGGTGGCACCGGAACGGTCCTCATACCAGGCGGAAACGGAGTAGCTGGGTGAGACGACGAGCCCTTGGATGATCCGTCCCCGGGAGGTGATCTCTGCTTTTGGTATAAACTTCCAAGATGTGAAAAACGATGCGTCGAGAGGGATAGGATCAACGTAGCGAGGTTTCGGAGTACGGCATCGAGTTCATCGCCTGTCAGCCTGTTGAAAATTTGGTGAAGCGGAACGCAAGGCACCTTCGAACATGAGGGTATACTCGTGCCCCAGTCGGTTATAAGGATTCGCGTCCCAATGGTATACGTAAGGGACTGGGGTAAGAGTCTATTTTCAGACGTGGCATGAACCTTCGTGTAACCTGCGCCGAGACCTCGCGGGCATCGTTCAGTAATACCAGAAATGACTTGTGAAATGTCCCTATCAAAACCGTGAAGTCATGTTAGCAGACGCCCGCCTGCCTCGTCGGAGGATCTGGTTCACTCAACGAGGACGAGGCTCACCAGAGCTGAGGAATTGCACCCGTACGACAGGCGAGTGTATGTGAATGTTAATAAGCTCTTTCGACGGTCCACTGGGAACGGCCTCCCAGCATCCGCAAGAATTTCCGCTAGTTTATCATCATCACCACTACCACTGCAAGACCCGGCGGTGCTTTAAGTTAAAGGCGTACTCCAGTCTCTCGTGAAATGGATGTCGTTGCGGGAGATATGTTCGTTGTTAGAAACGGGACATGAGAGGTTCGAGATTGGATGGGGAGAGGTTCCCATACATCTCGGGGCGGATGGAAAGGATCGTTAAGCGGGAACAATACATAAGGAGTAGGAGAAATCGAGGGCGGTGGGATGTATCTTAAACGGCGTAAATCTGGTTGCGACTCGGGTAATGCGTCGACGTGCCGTAGTGCGACCGGCAGCAGAAGAGGTCCGTGAACCAATTCCCCCTTCGATACTGTGTAATGTTGAGCGTGGTAATGCGGCAGCAAGTCAATAATATGCGCTCTCTCGAAGGCATGATGTCGTTTGGGAGAGTGGTGGCGTACCGTCTGATGAGTCGTGTGCCTTGGAGTGCTATAGTGGCCAACTTGACGATGATGTCCGTGCCCATGCCTCGGACGATAACGAACAGGATCGCGCGTCTCGTGGGTGCGACGGCCGTGATGGCGGCCATGAGTCCTTGCTACATATGTGTGAGTAGGACGCCCCGACGTCGGGTGACGAGAAGATGCGTAGTAGGGAGGCATGCTGGGATGGGAGGGGGTGTTGTGATGCAGAGACGAGAAGAGGTCTTGGACAGAGGGTGCAAAATGTGGTGACGCAAGGGTGAGAGGTATGGATGTCAGGCTTTATATATCTTTCATGGAGAAACCACCCCACATAATTTCAAAGTGTCAAGAATCAGGTGAATTTACGCAACCGCGCAGCAGATACTGAGCCAACCACTTGCAGGTGTGTTGCTTGTGCTGGTTTCGCGCTGACGTGCTCTCTCAGACAATTGGAGCGAGGAAACATGCCGGAAAACACGGAGGTAGGAAGGCCTGACTTGATAAGAACCCATTAACATGGAGGGGTCTAAACGAGGCGACGTCACGAAATGTGGCACCTGATGCTTGGCGGGCTGTGCTCCAATCTGACGGGCGCTCGCCTACCATTTCATTACTTAAGTAACCGCAACGTCATGCCAATTAGAGTGGAGTACAAGAGTGGGGCAAAATGAGGGCATAAAAGTGAGCGCAAAACCGTCTATTAGTCCAACATCACCCCAAGCTTCGAAACAACTTACCCCCCAAATGCCACTTTTCGCTTCTCCTTATCGCCGCCGTCACTTCGAGCACACTACACGCCGCCATCGCCGTTGGGGTCGTCCTGCGCGTGACCGTCAAGCCGCCGGGTTCAAGGTATCGTATTTTTTGAAAGCGTGCGACACCAGGACTCGACAAATAATTTGATGCGTGTTCGTCCACAGGCGGCAGTGAACAATCCGAATACGACTAGAGAGGGCCGCCGTCACGCAAAGCAGGAGCTGCGAATGATCGTGAGTGTTCAAATACCGAGAAACTCTCAAAACGAACAGTACTCACTATCTTGACATCACCCTCGTAGGGCCGCGGCGGTGAAGCCCATACTTCATTATTCACTCGCATTCGCCATTGGCTTCACCTCGCTGGTCGTCGCTGAAACCGTCGCCACGTCGAACGTTACTAAACGTGCTAGTTGTCGCTGTCCCGATTTCGAAAAACTGCATCTACATTCCAGCATTAGGATCCTATACCGATATTAATGAATACAGTACCTGTAGCGACTTAGTGTATATACCTGTTTCTAATCAGAGTGATCTATGTTTCGTTTCAAAGGATGCTTTGCAAGCAAGTTTGTTGACGGTGTGACATGACGCCGAGTGACAATATCGTGACGCCACGCTCCAGCACGCACGTGAAAAGTTTAGGGTCCACAGCTCTGGCACGCTGTGCAGCATATACGCTTCGCCGAAGTAGTGGAAAGTAGCTTATATCGCCTGTGAGCTCGCCAAACCCAATAAATGGTTCGCTTGTCCATAAACATCTGCTTAATCGTGTCTCATGCACTCCTTTCCTTACAGTCTGCCCTGTTCAATTTCGAATCGCTGCTACTGGTAATACTGCTTCTGATATGTACGTGCACTTATACGAGAGCGCTGGCGCCAGGTATTATTGATAGGAACAAGGAAGGGTGAGGCTTATTCCTCTGTTTTCATTGTTACCCGCCACCAGCGTTTTAACCCATCGTTCATATTGCCCTGTCCCTCTTATACCTGTAGCTTCTTGGGCATATTTTGGAAGTCTGCTAGGATAGGTACGCAGATGGGCAGTTTGACATAAGGTTTCTCTGTTCTCAACACAACTTTGAACAGGTGAACGATTATCACCATACGTGGCATTCGCTTGCGTGGGCATGGCTATCAAACTCTTGATTTGGTAAACCTTGCGCCCACGCTTCACCTCATCCGACCTTCTCCACACCTCCTTAGCCGCACCAAAGCTAATCAGATTTCGCGAGAATGATGACGTATTCGTCCACCTCCCGAACGCAACCCGTCCCCTTATCATCATGCCCCGTATTATTTGTTTGGATTAGGAGGGCCCAGAATCCATGATCATTGTTACGCCAAGTACACAATGTCAACTAGAATTTCGACGCAACCATGCTAATCAACTTGTTCTAATTCGATTAATGACAAACTTGCCTGCTGCTGAAGTTATTCTTCGGGGCTATTTGTTTTTCGCATCCCCATTTATGGATTCCAATCCACTGGCAACTATGCAATAGCCGTATCCTCATCTGAATTGTCCCCTGGACGGCAACACCGGTTCAGGATTTGGTATGTCTCGACTGCGTATTGCGTTGAAACTTAGGGCCAAACATGCGGAGTTCCTGTCTACCAGACAACTTTGCTTCGTACACTCATATGTCTTGACGCACTCGGTCTGAACCAGTTCAATCCATCTCACGACACCACTAGGCTTTCCATCCGTTGGCATTAACATTCTCTTTCGTGTCTCGCTCTCCTCTCTCATTACTTGCGGGCTCTTCAAATACGATGGGTTCGACCTTTTACCACCCCCTGGAAATATAACGACATAACCCCGAACTTACTCGAGAACTGGCGGAGCGGTGGCGTCGTCAACGTCATGTCAGTATACAGTAGCAGCGATAGCCTCCCAGCCAGGACCTCATCGTCCGAGTTCGTGTGGCTCGCCATCGCGTTTCTTCCCTACTGTTAGTCTACTCTCCACAAGGTATAGAATTGGACGCCCACAGCGGTTCAACCTGCTGCCTGTTGGATAGGGGTGGAGGTAAATGCTGGGCGTCCAGGCACATCAGCACATGGACTCAGGGCGGAACGCGGTCGTCACGATATCGCTGCAAGATCTGAACGCCGAACAATATGGGCGTCAGAAGCTAGATAACATTGCCACAGCCTGATATATTAGTTGATCACCACGGCAAAAGAACAGTATCTGGGAAGAACGAGGGAGCACAAAAGCAAGCTACTAGTGAGTCGCCTACGGAACACGGTTGTTTCCGGATGGTGCCTCACATCAAATGTACTCGGCGATAAATACATGACTCATTCGTTCAACGTGAAAGTGACGACAGAATACAGCGTGACATGAGAGAAAGACCAACGGCGACGGGATATCGCTGATATCAAAGATCGCGTTGCACGAGAAGTCGAGAAGACGTCTTCAACAAAAAGACCTGCATCATTGATGATGAATGTCAAGCAAAGGAGAGAAATTAAAGGCGCGTACCTAATGCATCTCTCGCTCGTTAGGAGGCCCAAGTATTGCACTACAATTCGGGTGGGGGAACCGGAGGCGTGCAGATACCGAGGTGGATGAAAGGCACCCAACACCCAAATTCATTCTCGCCTCTAAGACTGCGGAGGTGAGCTACCGCATCATGAAGCGCATACGCCGCTTTGCTACTATCTCCTCCAGCCTCCTCAATGAGATATTTGTAAAACCTCTCTGCAATGATCGGCGCGTCATTGTCCCGGATCGACCACATTGTCCCGACCACGCTTCCATAACCAGCCATCAGCATGCCCGCCGCAAGGTGAATTGCTTCCTCAGGTAACTCGCTATCTCCCTTCGCCGTCTGGCACGCGGATAGGAAGGCGAGTTCGGTGTGAGAAAATGATTATTTCATAATCTCCTGCAGTGTGAGCGGATTGTCGATAAGAGAGAAAGCGCTCTTGATGGGGTTTGTAGTATCCTGAACACCGTGGCAAGCGAGATGTATCCAGTTGCATTCTTTCATGTGATGCAGCATTGCAGTTGTAGTCGCCTCCCGATCGTCCAACCAAGTGACATCAAGTCGGTCGGTTCCATTTCCAAGTGTTTTGATAGCATCGACTTCAGCTACTGTCCCGGGAAGGGGCATGTGGTATGGTGTCTCGGGTTGAGAAATGGCAAGAAGTCGGGCGGTCTGAGTGGTGCTCGGAGGATGTCGTTTGGCACTCAGAAGTGCAGTAAGAGTAGGGGTATATGACGAAACAACATAGTCAAATATCTTTGCCCCGTTTTGTCCATCATAGCGACCAGCAGCGTGTATAGGCAGAAAGGTGAGAGGGCCAGTTAAGCACCATGTTATGTGCGGCATCTTGCCATCCGCCGGCTCTTGTAGCAACTTTATACTGTAAATTAGTATTGTGCACTGAAGATCAAAGGGTGAAAGTAACCGACCTTGAGATGGCGTAGGATGGGTTCTACAATATACAACCAGAGTCTGTCAAGGATATCTGATAACTCCATATCCTGGTGAGGAGCATAGTGCCGCTCAATCATGTTTGCTCCTCGCGTTGACCCTGCCAATTGTAGCTGCATCCCGTGCGCTGCCCAAATCTGAAGCGTGGGGAGTGGCACATGGAAAACTTGCGATGAGCGCGGGAGGAGAATAAGTGCATCACAGCGTATCGTGGATGCATTCACGATAACAACTGGACCAAAGACTGCGGCACCACATAAGGATCTGGACTTCTTAGGTTGTAGGAATTCACTAAAGCTAGGGAAATTACGGATGCGGGCTAATATATCATCATACTCCTTTGCGCGACGACGGTGAGCCTGCGCAACCATTTCCAATGATTGAGATGCGCTATCGCTTGATGGGCTTGAACGATCGAGACCAGACGTGACACCGGCAGAGTCAAGAGCGCGAGAAACCAGCTCCAGCTCATCAGCTTCAGTAGGATGGTGTTGATGTAACTCGTCGAGAGGAGTACGAAGTTGCAATATCTGCCCCCACACAATTGATCGACCTTGCTCCAGCCATTCCAAAGCTAAACCAAGTTCGCCAAAATGGATGGCAGCTGCAGCTGCATCTGCCACAGCGTAGCCAATTCCAAGGGTATCCGTGTATCTTTGCTCAACTGTCCTGCCAACCCAAACAACACGAGGGATGAGATTAACAAGCGTTGAATATGCGTCAAGGGTCTCAACAGAAGGAACGGAGAAGCAGAGTGTGGCCCACTTGCGTGCTGATGCAAAACGTACAGATGGGTGGCCGTATAAAGACTTAGCAGACTGTGAGAATAATCTAATTGCTCCATCGAGATCAGCGATGTTGCCGAGACGCCAAAACCGACGGTGGAAAGAGATTCCGAGGTTGTTGAAATACCCAGGCTTGTCAGGGTGACCATCTGGAGTGAGAGTGACGGCCTGCTGCTTCGCCGTGATTGCTTCATCGAGATCGGCAATGTCGCCCAGACGCCCAAACCGACTCTCAAAAGAGATTCCGAGGTTGTTGAAATACCCAGGCTTGTGAGGGTGACCATCTGGAGTGAGAGTGAGGGCCTGTTGCTGAGCCATTATTGCTTGATGGAGATCGGCGATGTCGCCTGAACGGTCAAATAGAACCTGGAAGGAAGTTCCGAGGTCATTCAGACAGGCACTCTTCATGTGATGATTATCGGGTATCAATCGATTAGCGTGGAGGAGGGCATTAATTCCTTCCTGGAGTTCGCTTAGCACTCCTGAATTTTCATATCGTTGAACCATCGATGTGCCGCGCGCGGCCAGTATGAGAGCCGGAAAATACTCGTCATGTGGCACTGATTCCGAGGAGTTGGCATTAGATGTTGTTGCTCGGGGCCCGAGCTCCTAGCGCAATTAATCCATGAGCCGAGGCATGCAAATTGTCTCTCATCTATACCTCTGATGGGGATATTGCAGTGTCGAGAGTCCCCTCCATCGAGGGACGACCCTCCTTTCGTCGATTGAGCTCCATCGCTTGCTCATCGAAAAGATCGGCCGGAAGTTGGGACAAGGTCAGGGCTGGCTCATTGTCTTCGTTGTCTTCGATGGGTGGCGTCGTTGGATGAGCTTCGCCCGTGGGTGGATGTCGCTTGGAATGGACGTGAGAGACTTCTTTGTCAAAGTCATCGGAGGATAGCTGCAATAATCTTAGAGCCAACGCCAAATCATCTCGTCGCTGGGTGGCGGCATGACACTACGAAAAGGGTGGCCAGTTGACAAGTTTGGGACAGACGGTGCCGCCCACACGTGACCAATAGTTATTTGTCCTGCGCCAGCGTGTCTATCTGAAGTAACAAAGGCACATCCCAGCCATCCAACGGTGATTTAATCGTACTAAGGGACGGCTGCAAGCAGAATGTCTTTGCACAGTCGTCTCAGTCATTGTTGATAAACCTCGACCCATCAACATACCGGCAGAATCCATGTCGGCGGTTCTCAACAGCCGCGAAGGCCTAAACAGATTACTCTCCAATGTCACACTCTCAAGGACTCGGGAACGTATACAAGACACCTGCTAGTTTCAAGGATCTCAAGGTTTATGGCTTTGGGATACCGAATAATCACTGCATCGTGTTATCCGCCATTCTACGGACCATCTTCTGCTATCCTTAAAAGCGATTCCTCCTTGAATTCGGGATAATTTCTTGTCTGCCATAATAATTAATGAGGCTCGAGGAATATAACCCAATCCAGCAGAGAAAATGAGCGCGTCAGCACTAGTCTAATCGGGGTCAGAACGTGACAATTGCACCGCAGGAATCCAACTGTTCGGTGTTGAGGATAATATTTACGCTACTCGGGAGATACGGGCCTTGACAGGATCCTCACTCCAAAATGTACTTTAATCGGAGCTAATTCAATGAGTGCACGAGGGTGGGGTGAAACAGATAATAGTTGGAAAGGAGTGGACAAAGGAGCGAAGGAGGGGTAGGATGGATTGATAAGGGGTTGGTTGCGCCCAGCGCAGAATGAGGTTTCCTGCAAATCTTTGAGAGGTATCAAACTTTTCAGCCTTCGAAATTTTAGACAAAGGGTGGAACCAACTGATTAGCTGGCCGATGCATGAGAAGAGATCCGTATCCCAGTGACGACGGATTTTCCCAGGGCTTGGACCACAGCGAAGTATGCAGGCTTAGGGTTCTTATTTGAGTCGAAAAGAAGAGCTTCGCCACATCCCGGAAAGACGCTTGGGCCCCCCTGTATCCCCTGATACAGGGGGGCCTACCCGTAAGCAAAGCACGTTGACTGGCAAAGAGTGATAATGAGCGCACCAGCTGTGGTCATCCGAGGTATCCCAAGTAGTGATACCAATGCATTGCATGGCTCGACAACAAGACATGAAGCGACAACATAAGCGCAGTTTTCCGCCTACTGGATGCGGATGTCAAGCTCCGTGATCGCAAGTTCAAGATCAGCAAAGCGCCGGAAGTTAGCTATGAAGGTGCGAGAGAACCCGTTGAGGATGAGGTGCGATTCAAAACCGATGGGTGCGCCTTGTCTCTGAAAAGCGGTTACTAACTTGCAGCATCGCTCTTTTGGCTAGTTGATTCAATATTGTAACCTAAAACAAAAGTGCGAGAGGTCAGCGACGGATGTTTCGTAATTGTTACTGCGCATTGTTACCATTGATATACAACGTTGTGCGTTAGGGTCAGCGGCGCGTGCAAAGCCGAGTGCAAGAGGTATGTAAGCAGGTCCGATCGTCTTGTACCACACGTTGTCTCTATATGTACCTTTCACGGAACGAAGTTGAGAGGGCACACAACATGAAGAAGCCTCACCATCATCATTGAGAGATTCGTTGATGACATCCCAAGGCCGGACCTTGCCCTCGTGACGATATACTTGTGTGTTGATGTGAGTTTGTAGAATGGAAATCAGTGTATGATCGTCGAATGACTGAAACCCAGCTGAACCACATCCGCAGTCAGCCTCAGAGAACACGCAATGGGTTGTAATGTGTGCGCGACAGACCTGGGGAGCTGCTGGTACCTGGCCACATACGCATTGCGAGTGATTGCGCGCCCAATTCACTTCAAAATCGCCATGCACAAACGAGAATGAACCCCGTGAGGGCTCTGTCGCATCCATTTCAAAGCATTGCCTGGACGCATCAAAGGTTTATCAACCACCGAGGCGGGCCTGTAATCACGCGTTCCACGGTACCAGGAGTATTTGCATCCAAATTCGGATCGGCTACCATATCTCAATCCCACAAGCTCCTTCGCAGTCAGATGAAAATTACTAACTTTCCGGACAGTGCAAGATAAGAATGATCCGAAATGGACCATAGCTGTGTGTGAATCATAGGCAAAGACTCATGCGGCAACACGGCAAGGCAATAGGTCCACACTTGAATTCCCAAAATGCAGCGCGATCACAACGGGTGCCGCGTATTTTGCTGCACAAACACGTTACATGTCAGAAGAAAATTTTGGAATCGTGTTTACACGTGTTGATGTTGAGTTCTATTCGTTTCAAACTCACACTGGCACGGATCCTGTTTCTCCATTCTTACCCACTGAGCATGCTTCCTGATAGGGGTGCAATTATTTGATCTCGAATTATTAGTATTATGCCCTACAACACTCCCCCTACGTACAGAAGATTAACACTCCTCTCCGGTCTCTGGCCTGGCTATTCGCACCGCAGCGCCGCGTGATGATGACCACATGCACAAGGATGGCACTTCTCCGATTATGGAGGTGGCATGAGGGTGAGTAGTGATTGTGTTCGAAAGGGTCTAGCGGCGGCGGAGCCGGCACGTTTGATTGGCGAGGCGAGGATGCTCATCACCATGATATATCATACTAATAAGTACATGGAATTTTGCCTCAGACATCTTCCTATATTGGAGATGCAATTTTTCTATATGGCTTTATTTCAAACGTATCAAACGAGCTTCCGCGCGCACGCTGTTAGTAACATGTTTATAAGTCAAAATGACTTTCTAACGGACCCCTAAATTGCGCTCCACATTATATTGCTTGAGTCCTTCGCCTCGGGCTCAGAGCCTAAACGTTTAAACGCTTGCGCGACTCCGTGGTCTAGATCTGTTTATCGGCTAGAATTGGAGTGAACTGTTGCATTTGGCAAAAGTTCTTTCGACAATTGCGCCAACCCTTCTGGGAGCAGCGCGCGCGAGGATGTGATATTGACATGTCCCTGGCGCATTTGCCGACAGTTCTTTTAATTTTGGCAACTCGCCTACACTCCGTCCGAATTGGACCGTGTTGGGAATCCCGAAAATCAATCGTAATTAGGACGATACATAATTACTGATCGTCCCCTGAAGTCTAATTCCTTGGCAAACCCGATCCAACCCACAGCGCCGAGTGAGAGATCCATTTTCTCTGACACGCATCGAGCTTTCGTGCCACACATCGACGAAATCGATTTGATGATATAGAAAGACGCCGGTTCCGATAGTATGAACAGCATACGTCACGAGATCTCGGGTCATGTTAAACTACAATATCAGCTTGTCAGACTCGCATTTTCTTTCTTCCTCTTCTCCCGTTCATACACCGGACACCTAGAACACTCGCTTAGTTCAGTTTTGCGGTTAATTTGCATACAATAGCGTTACAATTATAATTTCATAACGCATTCTTTCATGAGGTTAGTCACTAACCCATTCACGTCCTCACGTGTCACCACGTACCCGGTCTCTGGAGCGCTGTCCAGGAACGATACGGCGGCGAGGGTATTTAATCAATCGCTTACCTGATGTCACGATTCTGCCGTTGCACTCTGTCCGAGGACAAACCGATGCTCAAGCAAATAACGGTATCGCCCGACAGCTCACTGAAATCAACTGCCGCATTAGCGATAAGCTGATCGCTGTCGCCGTACTGTAATAATCTCCCTTCCATCATCATATGATCACGGCCAACTCACCGCAAATAGCGATACCACGACTCTGAAAGAAATCACCCGCCGAGTCCTAGCTGAACAGGGACGGAAGCAAAGCAATAACGCCACACTGAAGGCTGGGTCTACGGCCGCTTCCAAAACCATCGGCGATAGAGACGGAAAGAAATGCACCAAGCCGAAATGTGGCAAACCGGCCACACACTGGAAGGATGTTGCAAGACCCAAGGCGACGTGAGGGGCAGCAAGATAGGGAAAGAGAAAGTGAAGGCTGCCGACTCAGCGGCTCAGCGACGCGATATCACAACATTCATGGCATACGTACCCGAAGCTGCAAATGCCGTGAAATCAATCGAAAAATGAAGTGCAGCAACCATGTCGGCGTCATCGCACTTGATACTCCAGTACTACGAAACCCTTGCGACCCCACGCGAAGTACCGATCGCCGATCGAACGTCAATTAAGCGATTGGCATTGGCACAGTTCTATCGAGATCAAAGTTAACAACCAAGCACGTACAACCATACTCAAAACTGTCCTGCACGTGCCCGGTTTACCCACAATCCTCCTGTTGATCCCCGCGATAATGAAACTGGGCTTTGAGGCCCGATGCAACAAGTCTGGAGTCTCACTTATTGAAGCGAAAACCGATACTGTCAGCGCGCATGCCAAAGCCGAGGGAGGCCTATACATTCTTCTTCATGCTATTGCGAAGAATGCCGAAAGAGCTTGCCTCAGTGTTGTGCAAGACTCACAAGATGGCGAAAATGGCGAGCAAAACACATGCGCATTCAAGACTACAAAAACACGTTAATCGCTTGCACCACACGAGACCTGGAATCGAATTTTACAGTATGTGACCTGGAACCCGCGCAAGTATGCACAACGGCCCATCAAAATGTTGTTCGCGGCATGAAGATCATCAAAAACAACCCGCACCGGAGATGCATAAGTGTGAAGCATCCATGAAAGGCAAGCTGACCCGAGAGTCAATCCTCAAAGCGACGGGACCGAGGTTAGGTCGCATTATATTCAGACGTGTCCGATCGCGCGAAGGACACCATTATGTAAACCGTTACCGACGAAAAATCGAGATACACCAAGATCGCTTGTATCGCGCGCAAAGCGATGTGCTAGATGCACTCAAAATGATTTTTGCCGAAATGGGAACCAACACCGGCAAGTCTGTCAAAAGCTTGCGGACAGATGGCGGTGGCGAGTATATGTCGCTGATGAACGTGAACTCACGTGACCTGAATTGTACCTCGATAACAAATCCAAAAGTATTGCCCACGAGAAAACGAACCCAGCAACTCCCGGAAGACGGATTTTCCGAACGCAAGGATCGGACCTTTAATGACAAGGCCCGACCGCCAACCCATGATACAGCACGACATACTGTACTATTACGACCAAGAGTTCACGCAAAATTTTTGTGACACAAAACGTTGGTGAGTTCATGAGTTCAATGCTCACTGTGATGTGTGACATGGAGTTCAACCGGTTAACCGTTAACCACAATATTCAACCCTATCATGTTGTGGTTGGCTTTTGCGTCTACAACCACTGAGGAAATAAAGTGATTGATCCATATATACACGCTTCAAATCCCCGTTATGTGCTGCCAACCACAATTCTTCCTCAAACATTATAGGCTGTCGAGTTACACAGGAGAGCCTTGTGTGGTGATCAAACGAGAATGACCACATGATAGAGCCGGAAGGTCTTGGAGTAGGCAAAAGGAAGCGGAAGCTGGTTGATAAAGCAAAGCAGTACTAATATATTATTCGCGTGACCGTTGGGAGTTCAGTTCATCGTTGCCAGTGACCGTGACAAAGGGCCGAATGGGTTCAATTCACGACCCTCTGTGACCCGTGACTGAACTCTTGGTCGTAATAGTACAGTATTCCCTATTCTCCCGATCAAACCAGGCCACAATGCCCGCCACCAGAGTGGTGGGTCTTGAACCGTTAATTTGAAAACCATAGTGAGTTGATTTGGGGACCCTGGTTAAAAAAAAAAGCGGACATTACATGGCTGATGAATTGATTAAATGGGAGGTGTTGTTTTGGGAGGTTCTGCACGAGGTTTTAATTCAGACTTGATTCTATGTGGTACGACCCATCAGGATCCCGTATGTCGCTCATAAAGCACCTTGATCGATCACAGGGAATTTTATGATCGCTCACATGACGAAAAATTTGACTTCTGATCGCTCATAAGAGTCATACAATCGATCACATGTGGGTGTAACCTTCAGATTCCTGCTCTTGTACAGGGTTATGAAATGGGTAAAAAAGATAAATTATAGGGGATCATCAAAAAACAAAAATATGATAACTCACAAAATGCGCTGTTCACTCATAAATTACATTGATCACTCATAAACAACCTTGATCGATCACAGGGCATTTTATGATCGCTCACATGATGAAAATTTTGACTTCTGATCGCTCATAAGAGTCATACAATCGATCACATGCGGGTGTAACACTCAGATTCCTGCTTTTGTACAGGGATAAAGAAATAGGTAAAAAATATAAATTATA
>Ga0307508_10003299_pt1 | contig 16443 bp, 12 predicted proteins | sample 9_EM_MG_FD_203089 | JGI IMG/M metagenome (GOLD analysis project Ga0307508, IMG submission 203089) | Populus trichocarpa ectomycorrhiza microbial communities from riparian zone in the Pacific Northwest, United States - 9_EM | ecosystem: Host-associated > Plants > Roots > Unclassified | place...
TCATGGTGACGCGAAGGCCAACAACGCAGGCGGCTGCAACCTGCGACCGACTCGTTCGACGGGCTCGGGCGGCTTGCTGATCGCGGCCGCGTTGATGCTGGCTTCGCGGCGACGCCGGCGACCGGGCGTGAGTTAGCGCTTCAGCTCACCGCCCGCCGAGGCGTCCTGCCGCGCTGTTTCGCGGGCCGCTACGTAAGCTCGGTCAGCTCGCGCGCGGCTTCCGCGAGCGATGGCGGGCGCTGTGGGCGAAGCTCGGGGGCGAAGGTGGCGACGCGCAGCTCTTCGAGGTTGAAGAGCAGGCGCCGAGCGGCGTGCCGGTCGGTAAAATGCGGGTATTTGGCCGCGAAGGCGCCGAGCAGTGGCGCGACCGGCCCGGCCTTGGCGGCGTCTTTGCGCGGGTCGTGGATGGCGCGGGTGAGGCGTGCGCGCGCCGCTGCCAAATAACGAGGCACCTGAGTGAGCTGCTGAAGCTCGGTGTAGAGCAAGAGGTCGGCCGGGAGGAGCAGCTCGAGTTGCTCACGAATGTCGGCGCTGGCCTGGGTGGCGCTGGGCTGAGGCTTGGCCGCGTCGAGCGCGCGCGCGGTCTTCTCCAGCTCAGCGCGGATATCGGCGAGCAGCTCGAGCGTCGCTTCGAAGGCAGGCACGAGGCGCGGCATGCCCTGCGCGAGCAGGCGTTGAAAGTCGACACGTGTGCGCGGTAGCCCCTGAGCTTGGGCCAAGCCGAAGGCTTCGCTCGTCAGCCTGACGCGCAGGCTCTCGGCGAACGCCGCTTGCTCGGCTTTGGAGGCGGGCAAGCCGTAGCGGCGCGATAACGGCGGCGGCACGCGCTTGTCGAGCGCGGACAGCGTGCCCTTGCAGGCCAGCAGCAGCAGCCGGCGAACGCCGCCCCGGTGCGCTCGCTCGGCCGCTTCCACGGTTTCGAACAGCTCGATGGCAACGGCGCTGTCTCGCTCGACCAGCGCCGGAAACGCAGGCACGTCGCTGCCCTGGACGCGGCGCGTGATGCGCGGCGGCAAATCGTCGAAATCCCAAGCGACGATGCCGCTCTTTTGCAAGTGCGCGGGCGGTGCCGCGCGGCGCAGCGCGTCGCGCGCGGCGGGGGCGAAGCGCTCGCGCAGCTGCGCGAGGTCGCGGCCTTCGCCCAACAGCTGGCCTTGCTCGCCGACGACCCGAAAATAGAAATGCAGGTGGCGCGGGATGGCGTCCGGCCGAAACTGACTCGGCTCGACGCTGGCGCCCGTCAACTCGAAGACGCCGCGCGACAACGACTCGAGCAGCGGTCCCTCACTCTTGTCGAGGTGTGTCGCGAGCCGCGTCGCCAGCAGCTTGATGTCGCCGAGCTCGCGGCGCACGGCGCGCGGTAGCTCGTCGAGCAAGGCGGCGATTTTTCCCGGTTGCCAGGCAGGAATAGTGCCATCGAGCTCGCCTTTGCCGAGCTGCGGCAAGAGCACGAGCGGCAGCCGCAGCGTGACGCCGTCGTCGTCCGCGCCAGGCTCGAAGCGATAGCTCACGGCGAGCTCGACGCCGAGCACGCCAATCGAGTCCGGATAGAGCTCTGGCGCCAGGCTTTGGTCGCTGCCCAAGACGTCTTGAAAGCCGAGCACGAGGAGCTTCGGATCCTGGGCTTCGGCGCGCTCGCGCCAGTCCTCGAAGGTTTTGCCGTTGACGACCTCGGCCGGCACACGGCGATCGAAGAACGACAGCAAGGCTTCGTCGTCGGCCAGCATGTCGCTCTGCCGTGCCTTGTCGCGCAGCCGCGCCACTTCCGCCAAAAGCTGCAGGTTTTGGCGTTGAAACCCGCCTTTGCTTTGATATTCGCCGCGCACCAGCGCGTGCTCCAAGAACATCAGCCGCGCGCGGGTCGGCGCGATCGTGGCGTAGTCGACGCTGCGGTCGCGGAGCACCGGCAAGCCGAAGAGCGTGGCGTGCTCGCGCACCGAGGCGCGCGCAGACTTTTCCGACCAATGCGGCTCCGAATAGCTGCGTTTGAGCAAGTGTCCGCCCACGCGGTCGAGCCAGAGCGGGTCAAGCTTGGCGGCCGTGCGCGCAAACAGCTGTGACGTTTCGACCAGCTCGAAGGCCATCAGCCACGCCGGCGGTTTCTTGGCCAAGCCCGAAGCAGGATGCAGCATGAAGCGCGTCTGGCGTGAGCCGAGGTACACGCGCTGCTCGGCGTTCCATTGCCCCACGCGCGACAAGAGCCCGCTCAGCAGGGCCAGGTGAATCGCCTCGTCGTGAGCGGGCGAGCCTGCGCCGGGCTTGTTCTTCGTTCCTGCGGGCTGCGGTCGCAGGCGCAGATCGCGTACGACTTCTTCGAGCTGCCGGTAGACCTCGCGCCATTCACGCACGCGCACGAACGACAAGAAGGTATCTTTGCAGGCCCGACGCAGCTGCGCACCGCTGCGAGCCGCCTGCTCGCGCGCGAATGCCCACAATTTGAGCAGACTCGCGAAGTCCGAGCGCTCGTCGCGAAAACGCGCGTGCGCCTGATCGGCCTTGGCTTCGAGCCCGCGCGGCCGCTCGCGCGGATCTTGGATCGAAAGCGCGGCGGCCAGCACCAGAATATCCTCGAGACAGCCCAGCTCGGCTCCGGCCAAGATCATGCGTGAAAGCCGCGGATCGAGCGGAAAGCGTGACAGTTGCCGGCCGAGCGGGGTCAAGTTCTGCTCGTCGTCGAGCGCGCCGAGCTCCTGCAGCACCCGGTAACCTTCGCTGATGGCGCGCGTTTGCGGCGGATCGAGAAACGGAAATTCTTCGACCGCGCCGAGTCCCAGCGCCTTCATGCGTAAAATCACGCCCGAAAGGCCGGTGCGCTTCAGCTCGGGGTCGGTGTAGGCGGGGCGCGAAGCATAGCTTTGCTCGTCGAACAGGCGCACACAAATGCCTTCGCGCACGCGCCCGCAGCGACCTTTGCGCTGCTCGGCGCTGGCTTGCGAAATGGCTTCGAGCGACAGGCGCGTGGTACCCGTGCGCGGATCGTAGCGCGACAGGCGCGCGACGCCGGTGTCGACGACGTAGACGACGCCGGGTAGAGTGAGCGACGTTTCGGCGACGTTGGTCGCGAGAATCACGCGCCTTTGCACGCTGCTGGCAAACACCTTGGCCTGGTCACCCGCGGCCAGCCGCGAGTAGAGCGGCAGCACCTGCGTGTGCCGGAGCTGCGCCGCGCTGAGCGCCTGCTCGGTTTCGCGGATCTCGCGCTCGCCCGGCAAAAATACCAAAATATCGCCGCGCGGATCGAGTGACGCAATGTTCACGACCGCCGCCGCCGCGGCCTCGGACAAGTCGAGCTCTTCAGCCGCCGGTTCGTACAAGACTTCGACCCCGAACGTGCGCCCCTCCACCGAGATCACCGGCGCCTGGCCGAAAAAGCTCGAAAATCGCTCGGTCTCCAGGGTGGCGGAGCTCACGATCACTTTGAGATCCGGCCGCTCTGGCAAGATGCGCTTGAGCCAACCCAGCAAAAAGTCGATGTTCAGACTGCGCTCGTGCGCTTCGTCGATGATCAGCGTGTCGTAGCCGCTGAGCAGCGGGTCGTTCTGCGTTTCGGCGAGCAAGATACCGTCGGTCATGAACTTGACCCACGTCTCTCGGCTCGTGCGATCTTCGAAGCGGATCTGGTAGCCGACCTCGCGACCCAGCTCGCATTCGAGCTCCTCTGCCACGCGCGCCGCCACGCTGGTCGCGGCGATGCGGCGTGGCTGAGTCACGCCGATCTGGCGCTTGCCCCCGCGCCCGGCCAACAGCGCCACTTTCGGTAGCTGCGTCGTCTTGCCCGAGCCGGTCGCGCCCGCGACGATCACGACTTGATGGTCGGCTAGCGCTTGCGCAATTTCGTCGACCCGCCCGCTGATCGGCAGCTCGCTCGGAAAGCGGATGGGGGCACGGCGCCGCGGCTGTTCAGAGCTCTCGGACAAGGGCCGCTCCCTAGCACGACCGCACGTGGGGGCTGCCGAAACGCGGCCCGCCTCGCAGAAGCTAGCGTGCCGGCGTTGGGTTTCACTGCACGAACGGGCCTCGGCTCTAAAAAGCCAGCGCGACGTGGCCGCTGCCTTCGACGACCAAGCGGTCGCTCGGCTCCGCGGGGCCCTCGAGCAGCGCTAGCCCCGCGCCGACGCTCAGCCGGCTCGACAGCTCGTGAACGCCGCTGAGCTCGTAACGATAACCGGCCGTGACCACGGTGGAGCAGCAGAGGCCGTTGACCAGGTGCACGCCCAAATGCGCTGAAACCTGGAGTATTCGTGGCGAGCCCAAGGCGCCGCCCAGGTAGATGCCGGGTCGCAGCGTCGTCGAAGCGTCGTACGCGCCCAGCCCGAGCTCGAACCAACCGAAGCTGCGTTCGCCCACGCGTAGCATGACGTCGGGCAGAGCCAGCGGCTGCGCGTAGTCAACGCCGGCGTCGGGATGCGCCGCCAGCGCGCCGACGCGAAACTCGAAGTAGCGCCAGCTGTAGCCGACGCCTAGCCGCGCTCCGATGTGCTTGCCCAAATAGTGCTTGCCGCACAGAGAGTAGGAGAAGGCGCACACGCTGTGCACCGAGTCTTCGAGCTCGAACGTCGCCCCCAGCGCCGCGAAGAAGCCGCTGTCCCGAGCGTGCTCGTCGCCCTCCGCCGGGTCGAAGCGCATGACGCCCAGCGCACCTACGCCCAGGCGCTTGACGGCGAATTCGTCGTTGGCCACTTCGTTGTTCGGCACCGTGAGCGTCCCCGCGCCCGCGTAAACAGTGCTCGAAACAGCGCGCTCTGTCGTCTCCGCCGCCCAGCTCGGCCGCGACTGTAGCAACAGACTCACACCGGCTAGCGCAAATACCCCGCAAAACTCGTGACTCTTCAACATGGTCGGCCTTGGTAGCACTCGCCTCAGCAAGACTCCTGCCAGCCGGGCGGCGTCGCGTGCCGAAGATCAGCGTCGGTCGTTCGGTCGGGCCGGCCTGCGGCGGGCAGACTGCGACGGGCGACGCCGCGAGGTGAAGAGCGCCCGTCACTTTTGCGTGTGGAACATGAACTCGCACATCGAATCCCAGTCCACCATGCCGTCGGCGAAGGGCCGCCCGCAGAAGCTGGAGTGGCCGTCGTCGACTTCGAAACGATGGGAAGCGTAGGGCGGCGGCAAGTGCGTGATGTTGATGACGTCGCCGAGCCAGCCGAGCAGCAGCGTCTCGGCCTTGTGCGTCGGGTGCTCGCCGTCTTTGTTGCCGCCCAAGAAATAGCAGCGCTCCACCGGCGTCTTGCTCGGTTGCTTCAGCCACGGTGAATCGATGGGCACGTTGGGCGCCGACGTGATGATGATGCGATCAGCCGCGATGTACTTGCTGGCCGCGACGCCCATTTGCCCGCCGAACGAGTACCCGAACACGATCACGTCGTTCCAGCGCACTTCGCCCGCAGCATCGAGGTAGTAGCCCCAGTCGGAGCCTGGATCTTGAGTGTTCAAGTATTTGAGCCCGGCTTTGATTCGCTGCATCATGCCGTTGGCGGCAGGCTGATTGACGTGCGGGCTCAGATCTTCGCCCGACCAGCTCTCGAGGTACTCCGGGTAACCCGGATCCGACGGGTAGTCGTTCCACAGGTCGACGGTGATGACGTGATAGCCGCGATCGACCGCCCAGCCCATGCGCCACGGATCGCTTTGCACGCCGCCGATCGGTACGACAAGCTTCTTTTGCAAGGGCTTGCTCGGATCGAACTCGCCGTAGTGCTGCGCGCCCGAAGCTTGCGGATCGGCAGCCGAAGGCGCAAAACCGATGCTGACCTTCGTGCTGCCCGTGATCTTGATCGGGCGCGGCGGGTCCGGGTAGTTGCCCGGGTTCGCCGCATCGACGCCGCCCGCGCCTGCTGCGGCACCGGCCGTTCCTGCACTCGCGCCCGCGCTACCCGCCGTGGCAGAGCCTCCCGTTGGCCCCTGGCCTGCGGCGGGTGCAGACCCGCCCGGGCTCGCGCCGCCAGCGAGCGATGTGCCGCCAGCCGCGACGCCGCCGCTGGGGATCGCGACGTTGCCGCTCCCACCTCCGCCTACCCCGGAGCCGGCCGCGGACGTCGCGCTGCCGGCGCTACTGGCAGCGCTGGTCGGGGGGGCCGGCGTATTTCCGCTGCTTTCTGGGCTGCTGCTGCACGCCAGCGCCGCCGCGACCACGGAACCAACCAGACCCGAGCCGAACCAAGCAAGGCGCATCTGCGAGTAGTGTCCCGACCCCCGACAAAACGTGGGCGGCGCAGCTGTCATTGGCGAGCGCTGGCTGAGGTAATCTAGGGTCATGCTGCGTGCGCGACACCGCGATCGGGTGCCCGGGGCCGGCCTGTGGCGGCTGCTTTGCTTGGCGGCGACCGCGGCAGGTTGTGGGCATTCGCGCTCCGCCCCGGCAGCGCAAACGCTGGCACAACCCAATTGGGTGGCGCCGGAGCCAACCGCGCCCGCACCCGTGGGCCCGCCCGCGGCCGGCGCTCAGCTCGACGGTCACCTGTTCCCCGAGCACGTGCTGGCGATGACTTGGGACGACGGGCCAGACAAGCGCACCGTCGAGCTGGCGCGGTACCTGGCGTCGCAACACGTGTCGGGCACTTTCTTCGTCGTCCAGAGCTGGCGCCAAGACATCTCGGCTTATCCCGGGTCCGGCAGCGGAACCTTCGACACCGGTTACGCAAGCTTGCCGGTCCTGCAAGCCTTGGTGAGTCTTCGCCAGCGCATCGGAAACCACACCCTCAATCACGTCTTGTTGGCAGAGGCCGAGCCCGAGCTCGCGCTGGCCGAGCTCACCGAAAATCAGCGCGCCATCGACCCCTTCCTCAGTAATGAACAGCGCTTTCTGCGCGCACCGTGCGGCTCTTGGAGCTCGGGCGTGGCTCGCCTCACCGGCGACGACCCGTATCTGCGCCAGCTGATCGGGCCGATTCGCTGGGATATCGATGGCAAGGACTGGGAGAGCTCAATCGAGTGCAAATCGCCAGCGCCGGCGCGAGACTGCGAACGCTTTGCGGGCGGCCTACGGCTGACGCCCCGCGCGACCGCCAGGCGCTACCTCGACGCGATCGAGCACGCCGGTCGCGGCATCGTGCTGCTCCACGATCGCGTGGCAGACGTAGGCTCCAAGTATGCGCTGGAGGTGGCCCGCGCGCTCTTGCCCCCGCTGATCGCGAAGGGCTACGTGTTCGCCGCGCCCGTGCTCGGCTTCTCTTCGCCTGTCGAGCGCGCGTCGACGTCGGCGCAGGCCGCGCTGCGCGAGCGCCCGCTCAGCGAGCTCCGCCTCGCTGATGCAGACGGCGACGGGCGCGCCGATCTGTGCGGATGGACAGCCGAACAGACGCTGTGCCTGCATGCCCAGCAAGCTCCGGCTAGCGGCGCGGGTGAAATGCCGAGGGCGTCTTTCGGTGAGCCAGAGCCACGGCTCAGCCGCCCGCACTGGCCAGCGGCCGAGCTCGCCGACGTGAATGGCGACGGCGAAGCCGACCGTTGCTGGGGCGACGCAACAGGTGTGCGCTGCGCCCTCGCTCAGGGTGCGGCGTTTGCCGAGCCTACGCTGTGGCTTTCGGGCGTCGCCACGACACCCCTGTTTGGAGACATCAACGGCGACAGTCGAGCGGACGTCTGCCTGCGAGCTTCACGCAGCGTAAGCTGCGCCTTCTCGACCGGCTCGTCCTTCACGACTGCCACGCAATGGTGGGGGCCGACGAGCTGGCGAGATGACGCCTGGCTGGGGCTTGGCGACATCAACGGCGACGGTCGAGCCGACTTGTGCGCCGTGACAGATGGGCACGTCGCGTGCGGCCTGGCGCCCTGAGGGCCACTTCCGCCCTAGCGTCGGCCCTCTCAGCCAGCCCTTTTGACAGCTGCTCACTTCGGGGGCAAAAGTCGAAGGACCAACGAGCATGACGGTCGCCGTTTTGATGCCCGCGTACAACGAGGCGGCTCGGGCGCTCGGCGCGCTCGGCGCGCTGCAGCGTGACGCGGCACGACTCGGCGGGATCTGCGTGTTCCTGGTCGACGACGGCAGTGAGCCCGCCATTTTGGCGGCGGACTTGCCGCCTTCGACGCCTGACTTTCAGGTCGTCTTGGCCCGGCACGCCATCAATCTGGGTCAAGGCGCGGCCCTAGAAACGGCCCGCCAGCTTGCGTTGCAGCAGGGCGACTTTGCGGCGTTCGTGACGATGGACTCCGACGGCCAGCACGATATCGACGGGGCCCTTGCCGTCGCGCGGGCCATCGCCGACGGCGCGGACGTGGCGCTCGGCAGCCGCTTTCTCGGCGGCTCGCGCGTACCGCGCGGTCGTCGGCTGCTGCTGCTGGGTGCCCGGCTGTTCGAATGGGCGCTGACCGGGCAGCGTTTGGCCGACGCGCACAATGGTCTGCGGGCCTTCAATCGGCGCGCGCTCACGTCGCTTCGGATTCGCCACAACCGCATGGCCCATGCTACGGAGATCACGCAGCGGGTGTTCCACTCTCCGAGGTTGTCGGTAGTCGAGGTGCCGGTCGTCATCGCTTACACGCCGGAGAGCTCGCGCAAGGGCCAGCGCGCGACGGCAGCGCTCGAGATTCTTCACGACTTGCTCTCCCGCTACCTATTCGGAGATTCGACATGACCTTGGCTGGCATCGCGCTATTGGCGCTGGTTTTCGGGCTCGTCGCTTTCGACGTCGTCGCGTCGTCTGGTCGCAATCGGCGCGCGCTGCTGCTGGAGATCTTGGTCTTCCTGGGCGGTGCGTTTTTCGTGGCTTTCCCCGATCGCGCGACGGCGCTCGCGCATGCCGTGGGTATCGGGCGCGGCGTCGACTTTTTGATCTACCCGATCGTGATTTGGCTGACGCGCGAGTCGTTGCTGGCTCGTCGCTGGCGCATCGAAGACAACGAGCGCATCACCGAGCTGACGCGGGCGCTAGCGATCGCGACCGCAGAACGCGGCCCCGCGCGAGGCGTGCCGCCCGGCTGACCCGCGCTGCCCAATCAATCAAGCGGTCGGTAGTCACCGCAGCCCGCCAAGTCTTCGGACAACTTGAGCTGGTAGCGCGCGGGCGGGTGGAACATGGCCGCCCAGGCGAAGGCGTACGGCTGGCGCCGGGCGCACACCTTCTCTCCCGGTAAAATGCGCTGCATGGTGGGGATATCGACCTGCTTCTGCACCAGCTCTTGCACGCCAATGCCCGACGGGTAGGCGTACGCGCCGTGCGTCGAGCGCAAGAAGACGCCGAGCGCCAGCAGCGCGGCGACCGCCAACGTTCGCTGTTCGGTCGCCGAGCACCGCCGCGCGAGCCACAGGTTCACACTCACCAGCGTCATCATCCAAAACAGGTAGTAACGAAGCTCGTGCGATTGGGGTAGTAGCGCCGTGAGCGCCGTGAGCAGCGCGAACCCGAGCGCCGCCGAGTTGGTCGTGCGTGAACGCTCGCGGACCGCAAACCAGACCAGTGCCAGCAGCTGAAAAACGACGTAAGCCCCGAAAAAACCGCCCATGCGATAACCCGGGGAGTCGGCTGGAGCCCACTGGTCGACGGTCCAGCGCCGCCAACTGCTGAGCGGGCTGGCGCCGAGCTCGAGCAGCGAGGCGGCGAAACGCAGCGGACCTGGTGCGTGCTCGAGCCAGCGCGGCGCTGCGCTGTACGGGTCTTCCGCGCCGGGCAAAGCGTGGCCAAGCAGGCTGAGCCGCTCAGGATAAAATGGATTTCCGTAGCTGACGAGATTCTTCAGCGGCGTCGCGAAAATGACGAGCAGCGCGACGCCGACGGCTGCCAGCGTGAGCCATCTTCGGCCCGAGCTGGCTTCGGCGCGCAGCAGCTTGAGCAAGCTCGGGGCAAGCGCGAGCAGCGCGACCGCCACCACCGGCTCCAGCAGGAGCTTCGTGTTGGCGGCCACGCCGGCCGCAACGGCGGCACAGACCAGGTCGCCACGACTCGGCGGGGCCTGCTTGGCGTAGCTGTCGAACACTCCCAGCACCAGCACGGTCGCGGCCGTGTTCCCCAGCAGATCGACGTAACACGAGGTGGCGTGGATTTGGATCAGCGGCACCGCCATCAGTGCGAGCCACGTCAGCTGAAAGCGCACGCCGAAGCGGCGCCGAAGAAACAGCGCCAGTACGGGCACGCTGGCGAACGCAGGCAGATTGGCGGCTTCGATGCGGCCGGTGAGTCGCCACGACAACCCCTGGAGCAGCTCACCGAACAGCGGAAAGCCAGCGAAATGCGCTTGGCTGCGGGGGCTGAAGACCAGCTCATCGGGGCCCGCGAGGCCGGCCACGCGCGCGGCGAACGGTAAGTGATAGTACCAAGCGTCCCAATCGCGGCACACGTCGTGCAGCGCTGCAGCGAGCATCGAGGCTAGTAGCGCTACGCACAGGCCGACCAGCCCCCAGTCGAACCCGCGGAGCAAGGGGTGCAAGCGAACCGAGCGGGCGGGCTTGACCACGGCGCGGGGCTACCGAAGGTGGCCGAGCGCGTCAACCTCGACCGGGGTAGCGGAGGGCTCACCTAGTCGGGAGCTGATGACGGCGTGGGGGGTAGGAGAGAAAAGCGTCATTGTCAAACCCCGCGTCGGCTCGGGGCGAGCGCACCGGGAGGGGGGGCGGGCCGGCGAAATTCGAACGGATCGGCGGCAACTTGGGCACGACAGTTTGTCGAATGGCAGCGGCACCGTGACCCAAGTTCGGCCAAAGTTCCTGAAGTGAACAACCCGCGGAGAGTCTTTTTGAAAGTGCTCGCCACCGGGCCGCTCGCCGGTTGCGCGGGCACCGATCCGGGCAGCCCGCTGCCGGGCGGTTCTGGCGGCACTGCTCTCACATCGGCTGGCGGCTCGAACGGACTGGGCTCGGCAGGCAGCGCGTCGAGCAGCGGTGGCAGCGCCAGCAGCAACGGCGGCAACGCGTTCACGAGCAGCGGCAGCGCCAGTGGCGGCAACGCGTTCGTCGGCAACGGCGGCGGCTCGAGCGGTTTCTCTTTCTCCAGCGCCGGCACGTCCGCAGGAACTGGCACCGGCAGCGCCGGCGCGGCAGGCAGCTCAGGCGCCACCGGCAGCGCGGGCAGCAGCGGCAACACCGGCTCGCTGACGGCGGCGGGCAACGTGAGCGCCGTGCCGCTCGGCTCGCTGGTCATCGCCGCGGGCATCTTTTTCCTGGGTCGCGACGCCAAAGGTCTCTATGCGATGAGCATGCAGTGCACCCATCGGGGTTGCGCCGTCGTCTTCTCGGGTAACCAGCTCGACTGTCCCTGTCATCACAGTCGCTTCGACAGCAACGGCAACGTGCTGGTGGGGCCGGCGACGACTCCGCTGCCGCACTTCGCGCTGGTCGTGGACGCCGCGGGCAACATCCGCGTGGACAGGTACACCGTCGTCAGCTCCAGCACACGGACCCCCGTCTAGCTCACGCTGACTATTGCAGCTCGGCGAACAATCATTTGGCGCTGGAGCGGCTAGTCCCGGCGCTCGGGCAGACGCAGGTTTCGCGGCAAACACATGCTCGCTCAGCAAATTCAACAATCAACCCACCCGCACGAGCTCGTGCTCGGCAACTACTCCGTGCACACCAGCGCACAAGCGCTGCGCGACGGCGAGACCGAAATCCGCCGCATCGGGCGCACGCTCCGCGCTCAAGGCAAAGACAGCTACGCCCTGCGGCAATACTAGACACGCTCCGTCCAGCCGCAGTGGGACGTGTGCGCTGAGCATTTGCCTATTTTGAGGCGAGATCGCGGTCGCGCATAGAATCAAATGATTCTATGCGATCATCGAATTTCGTCGGATTTTTCGGGCGGCCCCGCAGCATAAGACGTGATCACCAGGGCGAGACCCACAAGAATCCCGACGTGCTTCACGCCAGGCACCGCATAGCATCGTCGCCAGATGAGTCGCCAGCCGCCGCCCAAGCAAGGCTGTAGCTTGAAAATACGAGTGAAGCTGGAAATCTGATTGAATCGGCCGCTCTGGACACTCACCGGATCGCCACTCAGCCCGAAAGAGGAGTCCGGATGTCTGTTTCCCCCGCCGTGAATGTTTGGAGCGCTGCCGCTGCTCTTGCACTGGTCTCATTGCCGCTCGCGGCGGCTTGCTCGTCGGGCACTACCGATGGCGCCTTCGGCGGGGCGCCTTCTTCTGGCGGTCAGTCCGCCGGCTCGACCGCCGCCGGGGGAGTCGGCGTTGGTGGCGCCGGCACGACCGCGGGAGCCGGCGCAACGCTGCCGGGCGGCGGCGCAGCGACGGGCGGCATAGCGACGGGCGGCGTAGCGACGGGCGGGGTGGCGACGGGCGGCGTAGCAACCGGTGGCGTAACGACGGGCGGCGTAGCAGCCGGTGGCGTAGCGACGGGCGGCGTTTCGGGCGGTAGCGCCGGGGCAGCGGCCGGCAACACCACGGGCGGCGCAGCCGCAGGCGGCACGAATGGCGCGGATCCGTGCGCCGCCATGCCTCCCACACACAAGCTCAACGTGCAGGCTGCCTTGGGCGAGCACAACCACAACGGCGCCGGTCTGGACACGCGCGCCAAGACCATGCTGGGCAAGCTCGTGCTCGACTACGGCGTCGCCGGCGGCGGCTACATCTCGTTTCTCGCCAAACGCGGTTACCACTCGATTGGCGCGCCCGGCTTCACGGAATGCGCCGCGCCCGACCTGCAAGGCGATCGGACCCGAGTCAGCAAGTGCCGAATCGGCGAGATCCAAACCACCGAAAAGGCCATCGAGGCCAAGCTTGCTCAGCTGCAAGGCCAGTACCCCGAAGAAGACTGGGGCTACTTCCTGGACGCCAATGGAAAGCTGCGTTGGTCAGATGTCGCGACCACGGGCTTTTCTCACGGCGCAACCACAGCCGCCATCACCGGTCGCAGCTACGCGTGCGTGTGGCGCGCCGTCTCGCGCTCGGGCCCGCGCGACGATACCTGTGGCAATGGCCCTTGCCAAATGCCGCTGAACCCGGCCACGGCCTACAAGGCCGCCTGCACGGACGACAACGTGGCGTCCTGGCTCGACGAGCCGTCGAAGACGCCGATGGATCGCTTCTACTCCATGGTCGGCATGCAAGACGGCCAGTGTGGCGACATCATGTTCAACATGTTCCGCACCAAATACCTCGGCGTGCCGGTGGTGTTCGACGTGGCGGGAGCGGATCTGTCCACCTCGCATCAGTTTTTCGCGTCGACGCAGGGGCACTCCGGCTTCCTCGACAACACCCTGAACGCGGCCGCCATCGGCGACATTGCTTTCGGCATTCCTCCCGAAAATCGCAACCCGACGTTCTGAGTGGCCGGGCGCTTCGAGCCGCCGCTCGAACGCGTCCGATTGCGGCGGCGGCGCGTGCCGTGGCTGCACGAGCGTGCGCCTGCTCGCCCACATTGGCGCACCAAGCAAATCTGGTCGCGAAGGTAGCGCTCGGGTCGGAACATTTTGAGCAGCTGGTTCGGTGCCGCCCGGACATGAAATACTCTTGGGCTTGGTCGTCTCTCGCCGAGCCCTTTTCGTACGTTCCCGTTGCCCAGGAGTTGTCTCATTGGCTAAGCCCCATCGGTTCCTCGCGTTGGCCCCTTTCTGTTGGTTGATCGCCTGCAGCGACATCGCCAACGTCGACACTGCCAATTCGAATCCAGCAGCCGCCGGGACGGCCGGAGCAACCGGCGTCACGACCGCGGGCAGCAGCGGGGCGACGGGCGCGAGCGGCTCGACCGGCACTTCAGGGACGGTTGGAGCCGGAGGAATCGTCGGCAGCGCGGGCAGCACCGGGACGGCGGGCACGACCGGCACGGGTGGCACGGCAACCGGAACGGCTGGCATGGCCGGCACGAGCGGCAGCACCGGGACGGGCGGCGCGATAGGTACCGCGGGCTCGACCGGCACGGCCGGCGGGGGCAACTTGCCGAGCGGCAAGAGTGCCGGTTGCGGCAAGCCGCCCGGCGCCACGGACACGGACCAGAAGTTCACCCTGAAAGAGATTCATCTCACGGGCACCTTCGACCCCATCTACCTGGCGGGCGGCGCCATCTACAAAGACAACCAGCTGCCGCGCGGCGGCAAATACGATTTTCAGTTCCGGCCCTACTCGGTGAAGTTGCCGAAGGGCTACGATCCCACGAAGGCCTACGCGATCACCCTCGGCGGCGGCGGCTGCGGCGGCAGCGCTGAAGGCTTCGCGAGCGGCCCCAACGGCGGCTACCAGCCCGACAACTCGGGCGCCACGATCCAAGTTGGCCTTTCGTATCTCGCCGGTTGCTTCGCCGACGGCGGTCGTTCTTTTGCCGACGCCATGCGCACCGACACGCCCGAGGCTCCCTACGTGCGGCAGGTCATCGCCGAGGTGCAGGCCAACTACTGCAACGACAAGAGCCTGGTCTTCGAAAGTGGCACGAGTAGTGGCGGCTGGGAGACGTACACCACGGGCTGCGCCGACGCCGACGTGATCAGGGCCATCGGCCCGGTCTCGGGCGGGCTGCGCCTGCATCGCCCCGCGTGCACGGGCCCTCAGCCGTCGATCATGGTCGAGGGCTTGCAAGATACCGCCAACCCGATCGGTCCCATCGTACCGGTGGACGGCAACCTCGATAGCCCGGGCTCGGCGGCGGCGCGCGACGAGATTCTCAAGCGCAACGGCTGCGTCGCTTCCGACTTCGTCTTCGACTACAGCGACACGACCAAGAAGCTAGGCAACGCTCCGCACGACGTGTGGGACCCGGCCTACCCGTCGTGCGTCAAATACACGGGTTGTCCGGCGGCGTATCCGGTCGTGTGGTGCGCGCTCCCCTGCGGCCACCAGTGCGATAACGAAACCGTCAACGGCGTCAAGATCGACTACAAAGCCGGCATCTGGAAGTTTTGGAGCAGCCTACCCGCGCGCTAGCCCGCGGCGGCACAGCGGGTCGCCCCGTTGCGGGGCGGCCGGGCCTCAGGGATCGCGCGCGCAGCGCAGGCCGATGAAGCCGTTGTGATCGGCGGCCGAGCGGCTGTACCGATCCGCAACGACCAGGTAAGCGGCGTCGTTGCCGGCGCTGCCACCGCGGAAGACGCGCAGCGTGCTGGCGGCGGTGTTGGTGTAGGCGCAGTCGCTACAGAGGCCTTGGGCGTAGGGAGTCACAAACACGTCCAGGTTCCACTCCCAAGCGTTGCCGACGAGATCGCGCTGGCCCCACTTGCCAGCGCCGGCGGTCTTCACGCCCACGCTCTGAAGCGTCGAGCACGAGCCGGGGCAAAAGACGGCGTCGGTATCGTCCGGAGCGCTGTCGCCCCAGGGGTATTTGCGCTCTTCTGGGCCCGCGGCGGCGGCGTAATTCCACTCGGCCTCGGTGGGTAGACGTCCGCCATCCCAAATGCAGAAAGCGTCCGCCTCGTACCAGCTCACGCAAGTGATGGGGTCGTTTTCCGAGGCGCCTGCATTCGCGCTGAAGGTCCCGCCCGAGCACTTGAGCGCCGTACCGAGCGCCGCAGGCGTGGCCGGAAGTTTTGTGTTCCAGGCGCCATCCCAGCCCGGATCCGCCGCGTTGTGCGGATTCTTGCCGCTGCCGGCTGCGATCATGTCCTGTGCGAACGCGTTCACGAAGTTGCGAAAGCGCCCGACCGTGACCTCGTAGTCGTCGAGCTTGAAGTCGCTCACGCTGGTATGGTCACCCGCGAGCGCGCTGCGCGCGTACGTGCCGCCCGGCACCAGCGAGCTATGACAACAGCTCGCGCTCGCTTCGGAGCCGCAGTTGCTGGACAGTCCTGCGCACGACGGCGGCGGGGCCGTGGCCGCGCTTCCCGCGGCACTTCCCGCCGTGCCATCGTTTGCGCTACCGGCTGTCGCGTCGCCGGCTGCGCCCACGGCCTTGCTGCCGCCGCCGCCCGTTCCGCCGCTTGCGCCGGTGTCTGCAGCGCCTGCGCCGGCGAGCGCGTCGCTGTCGCCGGCAGCGCCGCCGCTATTCGAGCCGCCGCCGCTATTCGTGCTCCGGCCCCCGCGGCTGCTCGCTCCGCCGCTGCCGGCGTCCCCAGTCGCGCTCGAGGCCAGGTGATAACCCGTAAAATCGGTGGTGCACGCGCACAGCCACGCCAGACTGGCGAACGTGATGCGGAGCGTGTTCAGGCGCGTTGACATGGCTCAAAAGCTCCGGCTAACGGACAACTGCCCGCCCGCCGGCGTGGTGACGACGGCAACACTCGTCGCCGGCTGCGAGCTCGTCCCACCGCTGAGCAGAAAGTACGCGCCAGCGCCGAGAGCGGCTGCACCCACCACCCAGCCAACGTTCGATACCAGCTCCAGAGTGCGCCCGGCTTTGGCCGCAGAAACGCCGGCGCTGCTGCAGGATTTGTCGGACTGACACTGGGCATCGACGGTGTGCTTCTTGCCGAGCGCCATCACGCCCGCGACCGTACCCACGCCGAGACCCACGACGCCCACACCGGCGAAGCTGAAACCGAGCACACGTCGGTTCGAGCTGGGCGGCGCCTGATCGCGGCCCGCGGCCGGCGCGGGCCGCGCGGAGCTCCGTGAAGCGTCGTCACCGCCCGTCGC
>Ga0307508_10003300_pt1 | contig 16438 bp, 20 predicted proteins | sample 9_EM_MG_FD_203089 | JGI IMG/M metagenome (GOLD analysis project Ga0307508, IMG submission 203089) | Populus trichocarpa ectomycorrhiza microbial communities from riparian zone in the Pacific Northwest, United States - 9_EM | ecosystem: Host-associated > Plants > Roots > Unclassified | place...
TTTGCCCATTCCACGTCCTTGCCTTGCCCGTTTCCCCACGTCTTGTCCTCACCTGTCCACGCCCCCCACGCCCTCGTCCATAGTCCCGGTTCGCTATCTGGAGTCAGAGAGCCACGCCCGTTACACATGCGCTCAGGGAGCTGATGTACGCGCTTGGTGATGCTGGAGTTGCTGCGGCACCCCACACCGGAGCTGCTGTGCAATCTCGAGGGGGCGGAGCTGTGTACGCACCTTGGTGATGAGGAGCAGCTGCAGCGCCCCACACCGGAGTTGACGTATGCACTCGGGGAGCTGTGTGCGCACTTGGTGATGAGGAGCAGCTGCGGCGCCCCACACCGGAGCTGACGCATGCGCTCGGGGAGCAGATGTTCGCGCTTGGTGATGCTGGAGCAGCTACGGCACCCAACACCGGAGCTGTCGTACACTCTCAAAGGGTTGATTGCTGTGTTCATTTGGGAATACGGGAGCTACTGTGGCGTCCCCATACCAGAGCAGTCGCGCATGCCTTATGATGGAGTTGCTATTTACGCTCAATGCTGACAATAGACAGATTTTCTTATGGATCGGCCTGGAAATCGGCCAGGCATCCAGGGGAAGCTTCCGGTGAAGCACTTGGCGGGTGGCTGAACAGGTTTTCTTTCCCTCTCCTTTCTTTCTTTGGTGGATGCACTCTTTCTCCTATGTCTGTGGTTTTCCCATGAGGTTTTTTAAACGGTTATGAGTTTTAACGAGGTATCCGAGGATACTGGGTTTTACTGTTTTTGTTTCTTTTCTCTGCAACTGTTTGTTGCTATACTGACAGTTTCGTTTTCTCCTTCTATCCTGCGTTTCTTTGCATCTTCCGTACAAGGGGAAGTGTCAGAATAATGGGCGTCCAGAGATGACGGACCGGAGGCAACATGTCCGGAGATGACAGCAGCCTTAGTCTCCGAGTACCAGTTCGGGAGACAGTCTTCCGTCCTTTCCCCTTGGCGAGTCCCTCAGGCACATTGTATATAGAGAGAATGTTTTTCCTTCGACGTTGTATCAATCAACCAATTCACTATCTTCGTCTCTATCGATCCCTATATTCCAACACCGGATTACGAGCCCAAGCCCGTGAGCATGTTTCCAGTGAGTGTCTCAAGGGAGGTTCTTCATCATGATGTCGGCTAGCATGTCGGATGTCGGAAGGTATGTTGTTTTGATGGCGTTCTGTTTACAGACATCACAGACAAAGTGGAAGCGGACACTGATGTGATTGTTGCACTCATGGAACTTCGGGTTCTTTGCAGGTTGGATTGCACCTTGGTTATCGACGAAGATTTGCTGGGGCTCGGTAGCCTTAGAGTCGTTGTCTGGGCATAAGCAGTGGGGGTATTTCTCGACATGCTTGTACAGGATCTTGCCATACAACATGCGAGTGTATAAGGAGCAGACGCAGATGGCTTCTTTTGTGGCATTGGAAGTACCTATGTATTCGGCTTCCACCGTTGAGAAAGCGACAAGTGGCTGCTTAAGAGCACGCCAGGTAATAGCACCTCCGGCAAGCATGAATACATAGCCAGATATTGATTTTTGGTCATCAGGATTTCCGGCGAAGTCTGAGTCGGTGTAGCCGATGGGCATGGTGGCTACGGGGTCCGATGCATTGTACTGGATAGCGAGGTTGGCCTTTTTTCACAGATACCGTAGTGTATATGTGGCTGCTGACAAGTGCTTGGTAGTCGGGGTGGAGGAGAATTTGCTTAGCATAGAGATGGTGAATGCGAGGTCCGGCCGAGTGTATAGCATTAGCCACATCAGGCTGCCGACAATTGACTTATAACATTGTTTACCATCTGAGTCAAGAGTCTTTGCTGTGCTGTTTGTCAGATTTGACTCTGGATCTGATCGTTGGAGCTTGCTTCCAGTAGGCTGTGGTGTCCAGTGGCTGTTGCAGTTGGAGAAACCATTTGTTGCAAGCAGCTTTCTGACAGCGCGCTGTTGGTGGATATGCAGTATCTGTCGTGATCGGTCACGCTCAATCTCTATTCCGAGGAAGCAGCAAACTGGACCATGGTCGGTCATCTTGTACTTGATGCGGAGAAGGTGCTTGATTGTGGTGACTCGGTTGGCCGAAGGAGAGAAGAGTAGCATGTTATCAACGTACAGCAGCAGAATTATTGGTGTGTCGTGCTGAGCTGATTGCTTGGAATTCCAAATGGCCAGTGGAGGATCGATTCAATCGGTTAAGGTGGTGCTTGATGAGAGGTAGACATTCGGATTATACTTGCATCGCTGGAGACCAAGAGATCTGAGAAAGTGGTCAATATGCTCATACCAGAGATGGGGGGCCTGCTTAAGTCCATAAAGCGACTTTCTCAGCTTGCAGACTTGAGGTTTGTCCGTCTCAATACCCTGCGGCAGAGCCATACAGACGTCACCATCAACTTTGGGATTCAGGAAGGCGGAGACAACATCCATTTGTTCGATTTCCCAGTTGTGGACAGCAGTGAGGGCTAGTATCATATGTAGGCTTTGTAACTTTGCTACCGGGGCGAAAGTTTCATCGAAGTCGACCCCCACCTGCTTTTCAAAACCTCAGATAACATGCCTGGCCTTATACCGAATGCTGCCTCCTGGCAACTCCTTGGTCTTGAAGACCCACTTGGAGCTAATGGGCATGATGCCGGCTGGAACGTCTTCCAGCCTGATGCAGTCCCAGGTTGAGTTTTCAGCCAAAGATCTGAGTTCCTCATCAACCGCATCAGACCATTTCTGGCCAAGCCTCAGGTACGTAATGGCTTCCCAGTAGGATATTAGATCTGCAGAATCCATTGGTTCCTCTTCCACCCAGATCAGGTGGGCGACAGCTCTAGGTCTCTTCCAAAGATCATACTGGCCGGTGATTCCTTCCAAATTTCCAAGACTTTCACTTGAGACGCTGAGTCTGAGTCCGACCACTGAGACGTCGTGTCTGAGTCTGCCCGAGGAATTGAGTCTGCTCTAGGAATTGAGTTCGCTCGAGGTGCCGAGTCCGAGTTGAACCGCGAAGGCGTCAAGTCCAAGTCCAACCACCGAGGCGTCGAGTATGAGTCCGCCTAAGGAATTGAGATCGCACGACACACTGAGTCCGAGTCCAACAGCTGAGACATCGAGTCCTACTTCACCTGAGGAATTGAGTCCGCTCAAGGAATAGAATTCGCTCGAGGAATTGAGTTCACTTGTGGGGCTGAGTCTGAGTCCGACCACTGAGGTGTCAAGTCCGAGTCCGCCCCAGGAATTGAATCTGTTCGAGGAATTGAGTCCGCTCAAGAAATTGAGTTCACTCAAGATGCCAAGTCCAAGTCCTACCGCCGAGGCGTCGAGTCTGAGTCCGCCCGAGGAATTGAGTTTGCTAGAGACGCCAAGTCTGAGTCCGACTGCCAATGCATTGAGTCCAAGTCTGCTCGAGAAATTGAGTCCGCTCGAGGAATTGAGTTTGCTCGAGGAATTGGGTTTGCTCGAGGCGCCGAGTTCGTGTCCGACTGCCAAGGTATCAAGTCCGAGTCTGTCCGATTCTAAGGAAGTAACTTTTGATGTCTGGATTACCTGCCTCCGGTGGGGATCCCAAAAGCGCCAGTTAGTGATACTGTCATGGACATTGTGACACTGGGATGTCTGGTCAACGTCGGAGTGACGGTAATATCGAACTAGTCAGGTTTCTTGATAGTCACGAAGGAGATGGAGTGCACACGGTCTTCACCAGTGTTCGATTATTATACAAGAATAACTTCCCCAATGACCCTCCTTCCAAGTTCGCCCACCATTAGGAGATTCACAGCGAATAATCTAAGGGGTTCAGTTTGGTATCTGCGGTGGCAGCTTGAGCGCCGGATCGCACGCAGCTCCACGGCAACGGCTTGCTTGACAGATCACTCGGTGGATGGCGTGGTGTGGGCAGCCGCTCGCGCAGCGGTGCATGCTTCGAGACGGATCCGGCAGCTTGCCAGATGGCTTGCTTGTGTATCACTTCGGCGGTTGGTTCGAGGCGGGCCCAGCGTCTTGCCCGACGGCTCGCTCGCGGCGCTTTGGCGGATGGTTCGAGGCGGGCCCGGAGTCTTGCCCGACGGGTCACTCGCGGTGGTTCGGTGGATGGTTTGGTCGAGACGGGCATGGTGTCTTGCCCGGTGGCTCGCTCGCATCAGTCCGGTTCAGCGCATCGTTCGACCAATTTGGTGCTTGCCAAATGGCTTGCACGACAACTGCCTCACGGGTAAGATAAAGAAAGGAATACGCTCACACACCAGACCCTCCTGGGTGCGGGCCAGAGCCTGACACTACTCGTCCTGGTCGGTCTGGCAATGAGGATGGGATTCACAGATGGCAGCGGCGTAACTCCCCCCAGACTCACGACTCTGTCATGACAGCGTTTGTTTACCTGGCCCAACCAAGATGCATCACAGGGCCTGGGTCTGTAATGTTGACCTTTACGCGGCCCCACTTCTTCTGGCTCTTGCCTTGCTGCACCAGCACCAGAGTTAACCTTTCTCGTCCGGATCGTACGCCGGCTGAGAATCCTTAACTCCTGAGCTCATCTCCCTACTAGACTCTCGAGCTCCTTACGTAACCTTCCATCTCCTTCCGATCAACTGTCGTCCTGCTTGCGGCACTTAGACGTATCGGCGCTTCGGTAGATCGTTCGACGCATGCCCGGCGGCTGCCTGACGGCTTGTATGTATCGCTTCGGTTTGGTTCAGTGGATCGTCTGACACTTCGGCGACTGCCAAACAGCTCACACGATGACTGCCTCATGGGTAAGATAAGGTAAGGAATACGCTCACACACCAGACCTTCCTGGGTGCAGGCCAGAGCCCGAAGCTACGCGTCCTGATCGGTCTGACGATAAGGGGAGATGAGGTTTGATGCAGGTGAGCCGGGTGCTTACAACCAGACTCTCTTCCGTGCACCGTTCACGGGTGACATGGCTTCATCTTTCGCCGAATCAGCCCAAGTCCGGCAGCACCGCTCCTTTGCTAATCTTCCCCTCATCTCCGGAGTTTTAGAATTTGTACAGCTGGTCTTGGCTGTAAGCTAAACTCTGTTCCTTATCTCCCGCCTAGACTCTCGAGCCCCTTGTGTATCCTCCTGTCTCCTTCCTGATCAACTGTCGTCTCGCTTGCGGCGCTTGTAGCAGCACTCGTAGGATCACTCGTAGGGCGATAGTCGTTGACTCGACGTCTTCGTGACCGGTAGGTGGTCCGTTGATGATTGACCGTTGTGTGGTTCATGGTTCCGCTGATGATTTCGATGATCGTTTCGATGATGATTCTGATGATCGTTTCGATGATGATTCTGATCATCGTTTTGATGGTTCACTTTTTCATTCGATGACAACCACTGGTCAGCGGGTCGTCTTATAAGTATCCGGCTGGGCAAAGTTACATGCTGCAGGGAACTACCCCACATTGTGACATGAAAAATCTTCGCCTTGGCTCTCGATTTCATCAGTGTAAAGAGGATAACTCTCGATTGGGTCAGACAGTAGTGCTTTTCCCGTATATTCCCAAGAGTGGCCCGAGCAGGTACCTCTCTTTAAGTCCTCTCGTCGTGATTGGGTAATGCGATTGGGTTGCGTGTGGGGTTGGTTTCATTACTCGACCGGAGCCGGCAGCAACGAGCCCTGAACCATTCCAGCTAATCCTTCTCGGCCGCAACGGGCACCAAGGTATAGCTCCGCCCCATATCGCTCCCAACAGACTCTCGAACTGTTCCTGAGGTGTGGTCCTGTAGCAGCGTTTGCACTTTCCCGAACATAAGCTGGTACTTGGTCTGGGGCTACCCAGCACTACAGGATCAGCTTGAAGTCAAGTCTCTGCTTCAGTATTCGGTCAACTCGACATCCCTCGCCTTGGTGCAGTGTATGCCCTGCATCATAATCGTTATAAGCATCTTGGATAAGTGGGGGATACCCTCACGCTGTCGTGCGCTGGCAAAGCCCAGAGTTTATCGCTATAATCGGGTGTCAATGACGAGGATGCGACTGGTAGCATGATCCCTCGTATCTCCTGACCACAGGGTGCAATGGTATCACCTGGGGCCTTCGAGCCGTCTGCGACAATACAGCGATTCCCGACTCATGGTGTTGTTCCTCTAGGCCGTACCTCTTGAAACAACCCCGCTCCTATTCCATGATCTAGACTTGGAGCTCCTTGCGTTCCTGTTTTCCTTCCGATCGCTTGTCCTGCTTATGATGACCACCAAGGTTGTCTTCCTCTGCGGCAGTGCTTGAGCTTTCCCGGTCGGTGTTGGTACTGGGCCCAGGGGTCTCCTGGTGCTGCAGAGTTGGTTGACCTGAGCCGAGCCCCGACGCTGTCGGTTGCCCGGTCTCGGTATGCCATCCTATGACCGTGTGATGACTTTCCGATACCTTCCTGCCCTGTCCGTATCCGAATGTCCGACCCGTAATATTTAGTGTGCAACACTATCCCCCCCTTCCTAAGCTTCGTCCCAAAGCTATAGGATCTTATTCTTGTGTATAGTCCTTTAGCTCAGTACTATTGCTCAATTATTGAGACAAAAACCCGCGTGGGCAAAGGTCTCTCAAATCGGTGAGCCCGTCGTCCGTTGGCGTTTCAATTCGACGAAAGACATAACGGTTCTGTAAGGTGACCTTTGAATGTAGCCTCGTAGCCTGCCACTCTGGTTATCGAGAAAAACCCGGTGGGAAAAAACTCTCTAACCATTCCTTGAGCCTGCAGCTGTCGAACGGCGTATTTGTCAGGTCGTATCGGTCATGACATCGTATTGCTGTCGAATGGCATCCGTATTCCGGGGGACTCTTGACGTCCTGAGTCAGGTGCCCAGTGCCCACCTTCCAGTAAAGGCATTCCGTTTCCATCCTCAAACTCCCAGCCTTTCGGGTCATCCGTCCTGGTGCTCAGCTCGGAACGGTGTCCTCCCCAGCCTTTCGGCTGTCCGGTACAGTTTCATACTGTACCGGTTCCCAAGCCTCCTGGCCATCATCTTCCTCGGCCTTTTCGGCCAACCCACCGCGGCACTTCAGGACAGGATGACATCCTCCCTGACCTTTCGGTCAACCTGTTCCTGCACTTCGGCACCGAAAAGCGTCCTTCCGAGGCTTTCCTGGTATTTGGCGGTGCTGTTGGTACCGCGAGTACGGAGCCTTTGCTGCCAATTCTGACGAAGGCTGCTGCAGCCTGCTTCACATGCTGGATCGCCGCAAGCGGTCGATCCTTATCCCCCCCTTTCCAGGGCGGTTCTCTGAACACCTTGAATAAGCGTTAAGTTTGCCATTCTGGCTACTCGACCGATGTTGATATATTATCGTCGATGCCAGTGGGATGCTGTAATCGGCGAGCCTGGCATCGGTTGAATACCCCATTACACAAGGTTTGCGCGGCGTATGGTGTTCTGTGGGTTCGTCGACAAACACGTATATGCCCGGATGACGTGCGATTGGCGTTACGCTCCATCGAGGAGCTGCCTTGCAACGGGTCAGTGAGGGCGATGTCGAGGAATAGCTCCCAGTGCGAACTTCTGCACGTAGAACGCAGCAAAGGCCAAACTTCCGCAGCTCGCAACAGCTGGAATGGTGCCCAGAACGTGTATTACGTATTCTGAACGACCTCACCGGCTTCGAGTGAGAATGAGTGCTGGTTCCTTGGTGAGCTGGTGGCTGCCGGGACCCAAAAGGACTGGATTTTGGGATTTTTGTCCGGTTTCGGTGAAAAACAGGAAACTAGCTCAGCGGCACTCGAGGCCTGTTGAGGCCCAAAACGAAAAACCCCTCATTGTTTGCCTGCCCAGCAGCCATCATGGACTGCGTCTCTGATGGACTTTGCTGGTCCTTCGGTGCCACGCATCCGGTACGATGGAAACTATCGGAGCCGTTGGTGGGGCGGTTCCAGCGGTTCCCGCGGACTCCGTCAACTGCTACTTGGACCGATTCCCAACACTCCCTTCCTGGCCTGACCTCCCAGTTGCGGCTCATAGGCTGGCTGGGGGTCTTTCTCTCCCAACCTTTCAGCTTGACCACGTCTGCGCAGCTCAACGGCCGGCCCGTGGTCATTCCTTCCTTGCCCTTTCAGCGCTTTGCCAGGTCCTGTCGACCTTCAACTCGACCCCTGACCACCTAAAATTCCTTGCTCACCATTGGTGTTGAGCAGGATCTTCCTTTTCGTGTGTCTGACTGTCGCAGTCGACTGGAGGGAGAGTGTGGGGCTGACAGTCGACGTCGTCTGAAGGTCGAAATTCTTGAGAAAGGTGACTTGGAACTCTAGATTATAGTGTGACACTGGGACGTCCGGTCAACGTCGGAGTGATGGTAATATCGAACTAGTCAGGTTTCTAGATAGTCACAAAGGAGATGGGGCGCGCACCGTCTTCGCCGGCATTCAATTATTATACAAGAATAACTTCCCCAATGACCCTTCTTCCAAGTTCACCCACCGTTAGGGGTTTCACAGCGAATAATCTAATGGGTTCGGTTCGGTAACTGCGGTGGCGGCTTGAGCGCCGGATCGCACACGGCTCCGCAGCAACCGCTTGCTTGACGGATCGCTCGGTGGACAGTGGGGTGTGGGCAGCTGCTCTCACGGTGGCGTATGCTTCGAGACGGGTCCGGCGGCTTGCCAGATGGCTCCCTTGTATATCGTTTCCGCGGTTGGTTCGAGGCGGGCCCGGCGTCTTGCCTGACGGATCGCTCGCGGTGCTCCGGTGGAGGATTCGATTCGAGAAGGGCCCGGCGTCTTGCCCGACAGCTCACTCGTGGCACTTCGGCGGATGGTTCGAGGCGGACCCGGCGTCTTGCCTGACAGCTCACTCGCAGCCCTTCGGTGGATAGTTCGGTCAAGACGTGTCTGGTGTCTTGCCCGGCGGCTCGCTCGCATCGGTCCTGTGCGGCGGATCGTTCGATACATTCGGTACTTGCCAAACGGCTCGTGTAACAACTGCCTCACGGGTAAGATAAGGAAAGGAATACGCTCACAAACCAGATCCTCCTGGGTGTGGGCCAGAGCCCGAAGCTACTCGTCCTGGTCAGTCTGGTGATGAGGATGGGATTCACTGACGGCAGCCGCGTAACTCCCCCCAGACTCATAACTCTATCATGATGGAGTTTGTTGACGTGGCCAAACCAAGATCCATCACACGGCCTGGGTCTGTAACGTTGACCATTACACGGCCCCGCTTCTTCTGTCTGTTACCCCGCTGCACCAGCGCCGGAGTTAACCTTTCTCGTCCGGATCGTATGGTTGAGAATCCTTAACACCAGATCTCATCTCCCTCCTAGAATCTCGAGCTCCTTACGTAACCTTGCGTCTGCTTCCGATCAACTGTCGTCCCGCTTGTGGCGCTCAGGCGTATCTACGCTTCGCTGGATCGTTCGGCGCATGCCCGGTGGCTGCCTGACGGCTTGTATGTATCGCTTTGGTTCGGTTCGGCGGATCGTCTGACGCTTTGGTGACTGCCAAACGGCTCACGCGACGACTGCCTCACAGGTAAGATAAGGTAAGGAATACGCTCACACACCTGACCCTCCTGGGTACAGGCCAGAGCCCGATGCTACTCGTCCTGATCGGTCTGACGATAAGTGGAGGTGAGGTTTCCTGCGGGTGAGCGCAGTGCTTACAACCAGACTCTCATCCGTGCACCGTTCACGGGTGATGTGGCTTCATCTTTCGCCATATCAGCCCAAGTCTGGCAGCACCGCTTCTTTGCTAATCTTCCCCTCATCTCCGGAGTTTTAGAATTTGTACAGCCGGTCTTGGCTGTAACCTAAACTCTGTTCCTTTTCTCCTGCCTAGACTCTCGAGCCCCTTGTGTATGCTCCCGTCTCCTTCCCGATCAACTGTCGTCTCCCTTGCGGCTCTTGTAGGAGCGCTCCTAGGATCGCTCGTAGTGGGATGGTCGTTGACTTGATGTCTTTGTGACCGGTAGGTAGTCCATTGATGATTGACCGTTCTGTGGTTCATGGTTCCGCTGATGACTCCGATGATCGTTTCGATAATGATTCCGATAATCGTTTCGATGATGATTGCGATGATCGTTTTGATGGTTCACTTTTTCCTTCGATGAAAACCGCTCATCGGCGGGTCGTCGTATAAGTATCCGGCTGGGCAAAGTCATGTGCTGCAGGGAACTACCCCGCACTGCGACGTGAAAACTCTTTGCCTTGGCACTAGATTTCATCAGCGTAAAGAGGATAACTCTTGATTGGGTCAGACAGTAGTGCTTTTCCCGTATCTTCCCAAGAGTTGCCAGAGCAGGTGCCTCTCCTTAAGTCCTCTCGTCGTGATTGGGTGATGCGATTGGGGGCCGTGTTGGGTTGATTTCATTACTCGACCGGTGCCGACAGCAACGAGCCCTCAACTGTTCCAGCTAATCCTTCTCGGCCGCAACAGGCACCAAGGTATAGCTCTGCTCCATATCGCTTCCAACAGACTCTCGAACTGTTCCTGAGGTGCAATCCTGTAGCGGCGTTTGCACTTTCCTGAACACGAGCTGGTACTTGGACTGGGGCTACCCAGCGCTACAGGATCGGCTTGAAGTCAAGCCTCCGCTTCAGTATTCTGTCAACTCAACATCCCTCACCTTGGTGCAGTGTATGCTCTGCATCATAATCATTGTAAGCATCTCGGATAAGTGGGGGATACGCTCATGCTGTCGTGTGCTGGCAAAGTCCAGAGTTCATCGCCATAATCGGGTGTCAATGACGAGGATACGAGTGTTAACATGATCCCTCGTATCTCCTGACCACGGGGTGCAACGGTATCGCCTCGGACCTTCGAGCTGTCTATGATGATACAGCGATTCCCGACTCGTGGTGTTGTTCCTCTAGGCCATGCCTCTGGAAACAACCCCGCTCCTATTCTGCAATCTAGACTCGCAGCTCCTTGTGTTCCCGTTTTCCTTCTGATCGCTTGTCCTGCTTATGATGACCACCAAGGTTGTCTTCCTCTGCGGCAGCACTTGCACTTTCCTGGTCGGTGCCGGTACTTGGCCCAGGGGTTTCCTGGTGCTGCAGAGTTGGTTGACCCAAGCCGAGCCCCAACGCTGTCAGTTGCTCGGTCTCGGTATGCCATCCTAAGACCGTGTGACGAGTTTCCGATACCTTCCTGCCCTGTCCATATCTGAATGTCCGACCCGTAATATTTAGGGTGTAACAGACGTAGCCGAGCATAAACAGAGGGTGAGCACGTGTGCCGAACTTGCTACGGTGGGAGGCTTGCAGTGATTTGAAAGCTTTACATCCAAAACGCTGTAGATAGCTGACTTTTGGTTTTCTTTTAAAGAGCTTTTGATAAGGAATCATGCCATTGTTCGATGAGGTCGGGCTCCGAGCATGCAAGTCCTTCCCTGTGGAAATAGCTTCTGCCCACATGCTTGGTGGGAGAGTACAGTCCAGTAGCATTGCATGGGCCTTTGCATTGTGGGTCTGAATCATCCTTTTGGAGACCCCATTTTTATGCTGCGTGTATGGTGGTGATGTCTCGAACGTAATACTGTATTCTGTAAGGATTGATCGAAATGCTTCGATGGCATATTCTCCTTTGCCACTGTCGTACCGGAACCATGTAACACGATGCTTTAGTTGTAGTCGACAAGATTTTTGAAGTCTCTGAATACTGTGCACACTTCTGTTGATGACTTTGTGTTACACTGAAGAAGATGTTAAGGGCATGTGTGTACCCTTAGCGAGGTACGTGCAGAGGAAGAGGATACGTGCCGGTAGCTAGCTACTGTCCTCAGGTGGATCTTAGAGAGTCTAGGTGGGAGATAAGACGGGGTTAAAGGTTACGGCCGAGAAGCGGTCGTAAGGATTAACTCTGGAGAGAGGGGCTACGGCAACCAAAGGCGTCAGAGAGAAGGTGTTAAGGACGAGACTCTCCTGATAGCTTGGTCGAGACTCTCCAGAGAGCTCATTTGTCGTAACCCCCAGCTCCAGATGCCGATGGGCTGTAGGAAAGAACTCAGTCTAGAACTGAGGGACTTCCGCAGTGCCAACCAGACCCCTGGACCTCACCTTATCGTCAGAACCGACCAGGACCAATAAGAATCTAAAACGAACCCACGTTCAGGTGGGGGTTCGCTGACCTCAGAGGAATAGTTAGCACGAGTCATCAGGTCTCACCCAGGCTCACGCCTTAATATGCCGGTCTTTCTTCCCGAGACAAAAGAGATAGCAGACCAAACATCACCATCGAAACCCACATCCAAGATCTAAGATTATTCCGTTGTGAATTATCGAAAGTAGCCTGATTACCTTTGATTCTCTCCACACTCCAGTTACGATACAACCCCAGTGTCACACTATAATCTTCGATCTAAAATCACCCTACTTTCTCGAAAAACCAACGCATGCCCTCATTCGAGCACGACCACTTCTAGCTGCTCGTGCACTCAAATATATTCGAACCAAAAACGCAATACGCACTTGACTACAGGTTCGCCTCGATTCCCTACAAGATTTCAAAGCACGAGCAGTGCGAAGAATTCTCCGACGGACCAATTCCGGAAACCGCGCAAATCAATTACATCCCCAAAAACTGGTATACTCAATACTGGTGCAACTGCGCAGCATGGCAACTAGCGGCCGACCTCGACAGCTACGAATTCCGAGAAATCTGCGAGTATACCTTTGAAGACGACGAAACCATCTACACTGATCATCCTCTAGACCTATACTAAGGAACAAAATGTCTACCTCCTCTGACTTTAACATGCTCCGCTTGGAAGCCTGCGGGACCTGCTCCAAATGACCAACGGAACGGCCCTGCTGGAACAAGCATTAGAGCTAGCCAAAACCGTGGTCTGGGTCCGAACCATGGCACGACAACAAAAGCAGACAGAAAGAGACCTAGAGCAGCTCACCGAACTGTGTGGCAACACGATCGATAAGACCGATCAATGAATGATCCGAATCGAGAAAGCGTATCAAATCCTGGCTGAGGGTACCAGGTATGTATATGACTGGGTACACGCTAACGAGGAAATCGCAGAAGCCTGGGTACGAACCGAGCTAGCGAACGTAGCCAACGCATACCAAACGTTGGCATAGAATGTTTGGTAGGCCATCCTGGAACATACCAACGAAGACAACCAGCGGCAAATATACCAGGCCACCTAGCTCACCCATATAAACGACGCCCTTGCTTTCCTGGCTGAGGCCAACGTTGCTCGAAGCCAGCACCTGGCCACCTTCCAAGGTAACGTAGAATTGTGGGCAACTGACCACCAAAGGAAGATAACCCAGATTGAAGAGGAGCTACAGCAGGCCAGGGATAAAATTTGGCTGATAGCTACCCGAATACCTGTTCCCAGCTCTCCAAATACAAGGCGCCCGTCTCCGCAACCCCTACAGCTGTGGCGTAGCCCAGTCAGGCCGCCAAGCACCAGTGCCGCCACAGCACCAGCCATGCCCCCACAACTTCCAGTGCGGCCAACGCTCCAGAGCCCTATCCGTCTTGCTTGCGCCTCCCCTGCACGAAGGCAAAGACGACAGCGCTCCCACTGTCAAGCCCACCGGAACCACTGCTCCCGCGGTGGCCAGCGGCTGGAGGAATGGGAGGATGAGGGGAAGGAATGCCATCGAGGCTGGGATGGCCGTCAAGATCACCTTCGCCCTCGCCACCACCCAGTGGTGATGATGACAACCTATACATGCGGAACCTTCCCACGGGAAGACCCCTGTCAGGCACAAGGGAACCAACGAGAATACAGCAAGCCACTATGCTTATGCTGGAGGAAATAGCAAGGCTAGTGGGCGCAGGAATTGTGGCGGCGTGAGCCCTGGAACAACCAGCGAAGGAAGCCCGGATAAACGCATCGAGGCTAAAAATGGACAACCCTGAGAAATTTGACAGAAAAAGCGCGACCACTTTCAACCAATGGTGGGAATCTGTCACGATGTATCTGGGATTTTGCCCGGAAATGGTCGACTGCCAGAAGATCGCCTGGGTCGGAACTCTCCTGACTGATACCCCCTTTGTATGGCACCTCCACCGATACCGCGAGCTATAGGATAATGACACGTGGGCCAACTACTCGGCAGCCATTCGGACAGAATACCGGAACGAGCGTGAGGCGGTGGACACCCAACATAAGTTAGGACTGCTCAAATACCAAGGGTCCATTCGCGCCTACCTGACCGAGTGCCAAGCGCTCAACAACTTTGTGCGGGCAACTGGGGAAGCGCTTCAGGAAAAAGTCGACCTAGACATGCCAGACGTGTTGCTAGATATGCGGTTCGCTTATTACCTGGAGGACTTCGCGGATGATGAAGGCTTCCTACAGGCCACCCACCAGGCAGGCTTACAGGTGGAACAGAAAATAGCCCTCAAGCACGCCAGGGATCAGATGAGAACAGGAGCCACCAGCAGTGCCACTCGAACAGAAGAAAAAAAGAAGGAAGAAAAACGGTTGGAAGGAAGGAGACAGATGGAGGGTGCAAGGAATTCTAGAACGGACTAAGCACCAACAGGCCACTCGAGCCCATGGGGACAACCGGGCCGATAGGCCACTAAGAAAGCCGCCCTAAAAGGGGTACCCTTGCAAGAACACAAGGAATACTTCAAAACCCCGGAAAGCTGCTGGCGCTGCGGTCAGAAAGGACACTGCACCTACGAATGCTTCACCCATGCCAGCCGGCGCAGAACCCCTCTTCCGAAAGCACTGTGGAAAGCCGCCGGAGTAGCAACAACAGAAATGGGAAAGCGAAAGTGCTCGGAAGAGGCAGCTGAAAATCCGGCATCCAAACAACAAAAAATCGCCGCTGTCAACGCCATGGAGGTAGAACCCTCCCGGGTCTTACCGATATGGGCTGACAACAGCGAGCAGTTGGATTTTTAAAAGGCCCGCCGAAACCGCCGGCGTATGCCTTCGCGATAATTTGTAGAAGATCCCGAAAATGCAGAAACGAGGAATCAAACGCTGAAATCTCGAAAAAACCAAAAATGGAAGAACCCACCAGCGGTACCTGCCCCATTATACACATGGTCATAAACCATGGCCAGAGGTGACACCCAGTCACCGTGCTACCGGATACGGAATGTTCAGTACCACTATTCAATGAAAAAATGGCAAGGCGTCTTCAACTCCGGCTGCTCAAACACGAAGAACAGCATCTCATCGAAAATTTCACGGGCCAAGCCATGGAAGGAGCCGGGGAATTCTACACCGACCGGCTAGTGCTTCAACACCCAAGGCACTTCTCAAGGGAAGTCATGGAGGTAGCACCCATGGATAAGGAAATTGACATATTCCTCCCCTACTGGTGGATAGCTAAGCACCCAGCGCAAGGAGCCTGGGAGAACCGGGAAGTTCGATTTAACAGCCTACACTGTCTCGAAAAATGCACCAGATACGAAACCAACAACTGGGAGCTTTTGTGGGATGAAACGATGTGCTATGATGACAACTTTCGCTGCCTTGACTACATCTCAGCGATAACCCAGGAAGACCCCCTGGACAAGGTTCCCCTGGAATTCCGCCAATACATGAATGAATTGGGAAAAGAAATGGCGGACACCTTACCCAAACACCTACCATACGACTTCAAGATCGAACTAAAGAAAGGAAGCACCGCATCGTGGGGACCCATCTACCCCCTATCAGAAACAGAGCTACAAGCCCTCAGAGAGTGGGTCAAGGAAATGGAAAGAACAGGGAAGATCCCGCAATCTACCTCGTTGGCAGGTTCGCCCATCCTATTCATTCCAAAACCCAATGGGAAGGGGCTGCGCATCTGCGTGGACTACAGAGACCTTAATAAAGTACTAGGCCAAATGTTTTCGTACTCTTAGCCTGATCGACGCATCGCCCGCCACCACACCACATTTTTCAAACACTGCTCACCACAACCACAATACCGAACAACTTCCAAGGACGTATGTCCGACTTTGATAAGGGTCAGATAATTGCTTTTCGCAAGCAAAATTTATCTCTATCTCAAATAGCCAAAGAGATAAACCGCTCTAAGTCCACAATACAGACTTTTCTCGATCGATACGAATGTTGTGACTTCCACGAAAACACTCCTTCCGCCGGCAGACCTCGGCTGATCACCCCTCGCACGCCAAGACGTGTTGTCAGAGAGTTGAAGAAGGCTAGATGACTACCTCTTCACGAGTTGACCAACGAGGTTGCTCCCAACGTGTCCGTGGGTACCATCAAGCGGGTACTCGCCAAGGAGGACATCAGGCAGTGGAGGGTGAAGAAGAGAGCGCTCCTGACTGAAGACCATGTTGCTCAGCGTCTTGCCTGGGCTACGGAGCATAAGAATTGGGATAAGGCAGACTGGGAAGGGTTATCTTCAGTGATGAGTGCTCTGTCGAGAAGAGTAAGGATTTGCAGGGGATTTGGGTCTTTCGCACACCGCCTGAGAAGTACCACAAAGACTGTATCCATGGGGTCACAAAGGGTCCTGGGGTAAAGTTGATGGTCTGGGGGTGTATTTGGGGGCGTAACAAGGGGCCTC
>Ga0307508_10003301_pt1 | contig 16438 bp, 8 predicted proteins | sample 9_EM_MG_FD_203089 | JGI IMG/M metagenome (GOLD analysis project Ga0307508, IMG submission 203089) | Populus trichocarpa ectomycorrhiza microbial communities from riparian zone in the Pacific Northwest, United States - 9_EM | ecosystem: Host-associated > Plants > Roots > Unclassified | place...
GGCCGTATCTCGGCGGGTCAGCGTCAACTCGTCGCCTTCGCGCGGGCATTGCTCGCCGATCCGGCGGTGCTGATCCTGGACGAGGCGACCAGTTCGCTGGACATCCCGGGCGAGCGGGCGGTGCAGCGCGCGATGGCGACGGTGCTGCGCGGCCGTACGGCGGTCGTGATCGCCCACCGGCTGTCCACCGTCGAGATCGCCGACCGGGTCCTGGTCATGGAGCACGGCCGGATCGTCGAGGACGGCGCACCGGCCGAACTCATCGCGGGCACGGGCCGGTTCGCGGATCTGCACCGGGCGTGGCGGGACAGCCTGGCGTGAACAGCGGGATCAACCAGGGGGACATGTGATCGACGCGTACGAGGATCCCGGCACGCCCGACGTCCGGGGCGGCTGGCGGTACCTGTGGTGGCTGGTCCGCTGTCAGCCGGGGCGGTGCGCGGCCGGGGCACTGCTCGGCAGCACCTGGATGGTGCTGCTCGCGGCGACGCCGTACCTGATGGCGAAGGCGATCGACGAGGGCCTGGAGCCGGGCGACTGGGCGGCGCTGGCCGGCTGGAGCTTCGCGCTGTTCGCCGTCGGCTCGTTCAACGCCTGGCTGAGCATCATGCGGCACCGCACGATGACCCGGGTGCGGATGGACGCCAACTTCCGCACGGTCAAGGTGGTCGTCGGGCAGGCGGTGCGCCTCGGCGCCGCGCTCTCGCGCCGGACCGGGGCCGGGGAGGTCGTCACGATCGGCGTGGGCGACGTGCAGACGATCGCCGGTGCGCTGACCGTCGTCGGCCCGGGTGTCGGCGCGGTCGTCGCCTATCTGACGGTCGCCGCCGTGCTGGTCTCGGTCTCCCCGGTCCTCGCGGCCGTGGTCCTGCTCGGCATCCCGGCGATCGTCGTGCTCGTCGGCCCGTTCCTCGCCCGTCTCCAGGGCACGGAGACGGAGTACCGGGAGCGCCAGGGCGTCCTCACCGCCCGGATCGCCGACCTCGCGGGCGGTCTGCGCGTCCTCAACGGCCTCGGCGGCAAGGGCCTGGTGGCCGACGCCTTCCACCGCGACTCCCAGCGCCTGCGCGCCCAGGGCTACCGGGTCGGCGCGGTCACCAGCTGGGTCCAGGCCCTCGGCGTCGGCCTGCCCACCCTGTTCCTCGCCGTCGTCACCTGGCTCGCGGCCCGCCTGGCCGCCCAAGGGGACATCACCGTGGGCGAGTTGGTCGCGGTCTACGGCTATGTCGCGGTCCTGGTCGGCCCGGTGGCGTTCTGGGTGGAGTGCGGCTACCAACTGAGCCGGGGTGTCGTGTCGGCGAGAAGGGTCGTACGGTTCCTGCGCCTTGAGCCCCTGGAGGACGCGGGCCGACGGGACGCACCGGCGGAGCCGTCGGTGCTCCACGATCCGGAGTCGGGCGTGCGGGTGTTGCCGGGCCACCTGACGGCACTGGCGTCAGCCCACCCGGCCGACAGCGCGGCCGTGATCGACCGCCTGGGCCGGTACGCCCCGTCGGCAGCGACCTGGGGCGGGGTACCGCTGGACGAGATCCAGCTGGCCCAGATCCGGGCGGACATCCTGGTGGCGGACCACGAGGCCGACCTGTTCGCAGGAAACCTACGCGAGGTGATCGCGCCCCTCAGGGGCGCGGGGAACTGCGCGACCAGCCACGACGAACCCGCACACGCCCTACACGCAGCAGCCGCAGACGACATCGTCCAAGGGCTCCCCAACGGCCTCGACTCACCGATAGACGCCCAGGCCCGCAACCTCTCCGGCGGCCAACGCCAACGCATCCGCCTCGTAAGAGCCCTCCTGGCCGACCCAGAAGTACTCCTGGCCGTAGAACCCACCTCCGCCCTGGACGCCCACACAGAAGCAACCGTGGCGAGCCGGCTACGAGCCTCAAGACATGGCCGCACAACAGTCGTCACCACCGCCTCCCCCCTCCTACTCACCCACGCCGACACCGTCCACTACCTCGTCGACGGCAAACTCGCGGCGACCGGAACCCACCAGCAACTCCTCACCGAGGACCCGGGATACCGCGCACTGGTCGCCCGAGACGTGGAGGCCATGAAGTGAGCGAGCGCCAACTGCCGGTCGCCGACCCGGTCACCGTACGGCGGGCCGCACTCCGCCTCGTCAAAGCCGACACCCGCGCCTTCACCGCCGTACTCGCCCTGAACGCGTTCGCCGCCCTCACCGGCCTCGCGGGACCCTGGCTGTTGGGCCGGATCATCGACGAGGTACGCGCCGGTGTGGGCGTGGCCGCGGTGGACCGGCTCTCACTCGTCCTCGTGGTGTGTGCGAGCGCACAGCTCCTCCTCGCCCGCTGGGCCCGCTTCGTGGGCCACCGCTTCGGCGAACGCACCCTCGCCCGGGTCCGCGAGGAGTTCGTGGACCGCACCCTCGCCCTGCCCGCCTCGGTCGTGGAACGCGCCGGCACCGGCGACCTCACCGCCCGCGGCACCGCCGACGTGGCCACCGTGGGCACCACCCTGCGCGACGCGGGACCCGAACTGCTCATCAACTCCGTGCAGTTCCTCTTCCTGCTCGTCGCGGTCTTCGTCCTCGACCCGCTGCTGGGCGCGGTCGGCGTCTTCGGGCTGCTGCCCATCTGGTTCGTGCTGCGCTGGTATCTGCGCCGGGCCCGGGACGGCTATCTGGCCGAGGGCGAGGCCACCTCCGAGGTCGCCGAGATCCTCGCGGCCACCGCGACCGGCGCCCGCACGGTCGAGGCGCTGCGCCTCCAGGAGCGCCGGGTCCGGGCGAGCCGGGACGCGCTCGACACGGCCCGCGGCGCCCGCCTGTACACCCTCTACCTGCGCAGTGTGTTCTTCCCCGTGGTGGAGGTGGCGTACATCCTGCCCGTGGCCGGCGTGCTGCTGGTCGGCGGGATGCTGCACGCGCAGGGCGTGATGAGCCTGGGCTCGGTCGTGGCGGCCGCCCTGTATCTCCAGCAACTGGCCAACCCCCTGGACCAGATCCTGGTGCGGGTGGAGCAACTCCAGAGCAGCGGCGCCTCGTTCGCCCGCGTGGAGGGGCTGGCCAAGGCGCCGCGCGCCACCGACGCGGAGTCCCCCGCCCCGGCCGACGACCGTATCGACGTGACCGACGTGCGCTACTCCTACGGCCGCGGCGGCGAGGTCCTGCACGGGGTCGACCTGACCGTGCGCCCCGGTGAACGGCTCGCGGTGGTGGGTCCGTCCGGCGCCGGGAAGACCACCCTGAGCAGGCTGCTGGCGGGCGTCGACGCGCCCACGTCGGGGTCGGTGACCGTCGGCGGGGTCCCGGTCGTCGGCCTCGACCCGGAGCAGCTGCGCCGCCAGGTCGTGCTGGTCACCCAGGAGCACCATGTCTTCCTGGGCACGGTCCGCGACAACCTCCTGATCGCCGAACCCTCCGCCGGGGACGAGGAGTTGTGGGCCGCGCTGACCGCCGTAGGAGCCGACGACTGGGTGCGGGAGCTGGCCGAGGGGCTGGACACCGAGCTGGGTGAGGGCGGTTGCCGTACGGACGGCTCGCAGGCGCAGCAACTCGCCCTGGCCCGGGTGGTGCTGGCGGATCCGCACACGCTGATCCTCGACGAGGCGACGGCGTTGCTCGACCCGACGACCGCGCGGCACACCGAGCGCGCCCTGGCCGCCGTACTCGAAGGGCGCACCGTCATCGCCATCGCCCACCGGCTGCACACCGCGCACGACGCGGACCGGGTGGCCGTGATGGAGAACGGCCTGCTGAGCGAAGTCGGCACCCATGAGGAGCTGGTGGCGGCGGACGGGGCGTACGCGGCGCTGTGGGGGTCGTGGCACGGGGACCGGCCGGTGCCCCACCAGGGTGGAAAGTCCGTATAGCGGACATGGACTCCCGGTCAACGAACGATTTCCGGCCAAGTTTCTGACGCGCTCCTGACAGACAGCGCAATCCCCTGCCACTCTTCCCACTGCTACTTCACAGCAACCCCACAGCTTCACCGTTCTGCGTACCGCCTTTGCCGTGCCCGGTCGGCCCACCGGCCGTCCGGTCTCCCCTGGCCGCGTGATCCGTGGCCGCGCAGAAGGAGTCAGTGTTGAGAGACAGTTCCTCCCACAGACGCGCCCCCCACTCCTCCCCCTCCCCGCACCGCAAGGCCGCAGCCGTGGCCCTCGTCGGTGTCGCCGCCCTGATCGCCGCGGCCGTCCAGTCGGGCGCCGCCACCGCAGCCCCGGAGAAGGCACCGTCGGCCGCGAGCAAGGTGATACCGGGCGCCGAGTCCGTCAAGCTCACCCCCGCCCAGCGCGCCGCGCTGATACGCGAGGCCGACGCCGGCAAGGCGGACACCGCCAAGGACCTCGGCCTCGGCGCCAAGGAGAAGCTGGTCGTCCGTGACGTCCTCAAGGACGGGAACGGCACGGTCCACACCCGCTACGAGCGCACCTACGACGGCCTGCCCGTCCTCGGCGGCGACCTCGTCGTGGACACCACGAAGTCCGGCGCGACCGCGGGCGTCGTCAGGGCCACGAACAAGGCCGTCAAGGTCGCCTCCCTGACCCCGAAGGTGACCGCCGCGAAGGCCTCGGCGCAGGCGCTGAAGGCCGCGCAGGCCGCCGGCGCCGACAAGGCCGACACCAACCGCGCCCCGCGCAAGGTGATCTGGGCCGGGAACGGCACGCCCGTGCTGGCGTACGAGACGGTCGTCGGCGGCCTCCAGGAGGACGGCACGCCGAACGAGCTGCACGTCGTCACGGACGCGGCCACCGGCGCGAAGCTCTACGAGTACCAGGGCATCGAGACCGGCACCGGCAACACCATGTACAGCGGCACGGTCACCCTCGGCACCACCCAGTCGGGATCGACGTACAACCTGACCGACGGGGCGCGCGGCAACCACAAGACGTACAACCTGAACCGCGGCACCTCCGGCACCGGCACCCTCTTCTCGGGCTCCGACGACGTGTGGGGCAACGGCAGCGCGTCCAACACGGAGACCGCGGGCGCCGACGCGCACTACGGCGCCGCGCTCACCTGGGACTACTACAAGAACGTGCAGGGGCGTTCGGGCATCCGGGGCGACGGCGTCGGCGCCTACTCCCGGGTCCACTACGGCAACGCGTACGTCAACGCGTTCTGGTCCGACAGCTGCTTCTGCATGACGTACGGCGACGGCTCGGGCAACACCCACCCGCTGACGTCGATCGACGTGGCCGGCCACGAGATGACCCACGGCGTCACGTCCAACACCGCGGGGCTCAACTACAGCGGCGAGTCCGGCGGTCTGAACGAGGCCACCTCCGACATCTTCGGCACGGCGGTCGAGTTCTACGCCAACAACTCCTCCGACGTCGGTGACTACCTCATCGGCGAGGAGATCGACATCAACGGCGACGGCACGCCGCTGCGTTACATGGACCAGCCGAGCAAGGACGGCTCGTCGTACAACAACTGGACGTCCGGCATCGGCAACGCCGATGTGCACTACTCGTCCGGCCCGGCGAACCACTTCTTCTACCTCCTGTCCGAGGGCAGCGGCGCCAAGACCATCAACGGCGTCAGCTACAACTCGCCCACCGCGGACGGCCTCGCGGTCACCGGCATCGGCCGGGACAAGGCGGAGAAGATCTGGTTCCGCGCGCTGACCACGAAGTTCACCTCCACCACCAACTACGCGGGCGCCCGTACCGGCACCCTCGCGGCGGCGGGTGAGCTGTACGGCACCACGAGCGCCGAGTACACGGCCGTGGCCAACGCCTGGGCGGGCGTGGCCGTCGGTTCGCGGCCCGGCGGAGGCGGCGGCGGGGGCACCTCGTTCGAGTCCACCACCGACGTATCGATTCCGGACAACGGAGCGGCGGTCACCTCGCCGATCACGGTGTCGGGGCGCACGGGCAACGCACCGTCGAACCTCGCGGTCGCGGTCGACATCGTGCACACCTACGTCGGTGACCTCCAGGTGCAGCTGCTCGCCCCCGACGGCACGGCGTACACCCTCAAGGCGTACGGCACCGGCGGCAGCTCGGACAACCTGAACACCACGTACACGGTCAACGCCTCCTCCGAAGTCGCCAACGGAACCTGGACGTTGAGGGTCCAGGACAACGCGGCCCAGGACACCGGCTACATCAACAGCTGGAAGCTCACCTTCCCGTAACCGGCACCCCCCCTCGACAGGGCGCCGCCCCGGTGGTTCGACTCCCCGGAGCGGCGCCCTCTTTTTGCCAGCCCATGACCGACGTCTTGTTGGGGCTTTGCCCAGGTCAACTCCCTTTACACGCCTGCAATATTCACCTGATGGTCGACTTTCAGCCAACATCACTTGAGGGTCATGACATGTACGCGCCCTGGATGCCACCCTTCCTCACAACCGCCGCACAACTTCACAACCACCCCGGAAGGCAACCCCACGCCTCCCGGGATCCCCCACGAAGGAGCTTGTGTGACTCCCCTCTACGCGCGTCACAAGCGGACCACTCTGGCCATCGCGACCGCCGTCGCCGCCGGAGCCCTGCTCACCACCGGCCTGACCGCCGGTGCCGCGTCCGCCGAGACCCCGGCGGAATCCGGTGGCAAGGCCGCCCTCTCCGCCGCCCCGCTGCAGCTGTCCGCGGCCGCGCGCACCGCGCTCATCAAGGAGCAGCAGGCCGGTGCCGCCGACGAGGCCCAGGAGATAGGCCTCGGCACCAAGGAGAAGCTGGTCGTCAAGGACGTCGTGAAGGACGCCGACGGCACGGTCCACACCCGCTACGAGCGCACCTACGCGGGCCTGCCGGTCCTCGGTGGCGACCTGGTCGTCCACGAGTCGAAGTCCGGTGCGACCGAGGGCGTCTCCAAGGCGACGAAAGCCACCATCGAGGTCGCCTCCCTGACCCCGAAGGTCACCGCCGCCAAGGCCGAGACGCAGGCGCTGAGCGCCGCCAAGGCCGCGGGGTCGGACAAGACCGACGCCGACGGCGCGCGCAAGGTCGTCTGGGCCGGCTCCGGCACGCCCGTCCTCGCCTACGAGACGATCGTCGGCGGCTTCCAGGACGACGGCACCCCGAACCAGCTGCACGTCATCACCGACGCGGCCACCGGCAAGAAGCTCTACGAGTACCAGGGCATCGAGAACGCCACCGGCACCGGCAAGAGCCTGTACTCGGGCACGGTCAGCCTGACCACCACGCTGTCCGGCTCGACGTACAACCTCACCGACGCCTCGCGCGGCAGCCACAAGACGTACAACAAGTCCCACGGCACCAGCTCCTCCGCGGGCACGCTGTTCACGGACGCCGACAACACGTGGGGCACCGGCGCCGCGTCCAGCTCCACCACGGACCAGACCGCGGCCGTGGACGCCACCTACGGCGCCCAGGAGACCTGGGACTTCTACAAGGACACCTTCGGCCGCAGCGGCATCAAGAACAACGGTGTCGGCGCCTACTCGCGCGTCCACTACGGCAACGCGTACGTCAACGCGTTCTGGGACGACAGCTGCTTCTGCATGACGTACGGCGACGGCGAGTCCAACACGCACCCGCTGACCTCGCTGGACGTGGCCGGTCACGAGATGAGCCACGGCGTCACCTCGAACACGGCGGGCCTGAACTACAGCGGCGAGTCCGGCGGCCTCAACGAGGCCACCTCGGACATCTTCGGCACGGGTGTGGAGTTCTACGCGGCCAACTCCAACGACGTCGGTGACTACCTCATCGGCGAGGAGATCGACATCAACGGCGACGGCTCCCCGCTGCGCTACATGGACAAGCCCAGCAAGGACGGCGGCTCGGCGGACTCCTGGTCCTCCTCCGTCGGCAACCTGGACGTCCACTACTCGTCCGGCGTCGCGAACCACTTCTTCTACCTCCTCTCGGAGGGCAGCGGCGCCAAGACCATCAACGGCGTCAGCTACAACTCGCCGACGTCCAACAGCTCCACGGTCACCGGCATCGGCCGGGACAAGGCGCTCCAGATCTGGTACAAGGCGCTGACGACGTACTTCACGTCGACGACCAACTACAAGGCGGCGCGTACGGGCACGCTCTCCGCGGCGTCCGCCCTGTACGGCTCCACCAGCACCGAGTACAAGGCGGTGGCGGCGGCCTGGTCCGCGGTCAACGTGAGCTAGTCGGTTGCGCGTGTGAGGGACGGGCGGCACCCGGGACGAAGGCATTCCGGGGTGCCGCCCTACTCTTGGGTTCCATGTCCTTCACGTACGACGACGTCGGCGCGACCCGTGAGAACGGCTTCTGCCCACCGGGATTCCACCCCCTGCACGTCCGGTCCCGCATAGGCGAGGGCCACGACGTCTTCCACAAGGCCTCCGAAGCGGTCCTGACCTGGGAGATGCACCGCGCCCTGGGCGTCGGCATAGACGCGACGGCCGACCGCGCGGCCCCCGACGTCGACGTCACGGTCACCCTCGCCGGCCTGATCAAGGCGCCGTGCCGAGTCGTCTGGACGGTGGAGGAGTACCGGCGCGTGGGCTGGGCGTACGGCACGCTTTCCGGCCACCCCGAATGCGGCGAGGAGTCCTTCGTCGTCGAACGCACCGGCGACGGCACGGTCTGGCTGACCGTCTCCGCCTTCAGCCGCGGCGCCAAGTGGTACGCCCGCGCGGGCGGCCCGGCGACCCGGGGCCTCCAACACGCGTACGCCCGCCGATGCGGGGCGGTCCTGCGGAGGCTGTGCGGCGGGGAGGACGCGGGCTGAGCTGCGAGCCCGGCCCGCGTCCCCGTGGTCACCGCATGAGCACGCCGGCCCCCTCCACCGCCTCCTCAGAAGGCACAGCCACCAACCCCAACTCCGCCCCGGACGCCAGCAGTCGATGTGCGGGCAGGATGCGGACCGTGTAGCCGAAGGGACCGGTGCGGTCGAGGGAGAGGGGGCCCTCGTACACCCAGCGGCCCTCCGGGTCCGGGCCGCCGGCCGACTTCAGGGGGACCGTCGTGGCGTCGGTGATGCGGTCCTCCTCGTCCACTCGGCCCGAGGCCGCCTGGATCTCCACGTCGTCCGGGCTCAGGGCGCCGAGGCCCACCCGTACCCGCAGGCCCAGTGTCGTGCCGAGTTCGGCCGTGGCCGTCGCGGTGGTGGTCTCGACGTGGTCGACGGTCACGTCGTGCCAGGCCGCCCGCACCCGGGACTTCCACTCCGCCAGTTCGCGGGCCGCGTCCGGGGCCATCGTGCGGTGGGCGTGCGCGGCGGGGGCGTAGAGGCGCTCGACGTACTCGCGGACCATGCGGCCCGCCAGCACCTTGGGGCCGAGGAGGGTCAGCGTCTGGCGGACCATCTCGATCCAGCGGTCGGGCAGGCCCTGCTGGCCGTGCTCGTAGAAGCGGGGCGTCACGCGCTGTTCGAGCAGGTCGTAGAGGGCGTCGGCCTCGATGTCGTCGCGACGGTCGGCGTCGGTGCCCGCGCCGTCCGCCGTCGGGACGGCCCAGCCGAAGTCGGGCTGGAACCACTCGTCCCACCAGCCGTCCAGGACCGAGAGGTTCAGACAGCCGTTCAGCGCCGCCTTCATCCCGCTCGTCCCGCACGCCTCCAACGGCCTCAGCGGGTTGTTGAGCCAGATGTCGCAGCCGGGGTACAGCTTCTGCGCCATCGCCATGCCGTAGTCGGGCAGGAAGACGATCCGGTGGCGGACCCGAGGGTCGTCCGCGAACCGGACCAGCTCCTGCACCAGGCGTTTCCCGCCGTCGTCCGCCGGGTGCGCCTTGCCCGCCACCACGATCTGGATCGGCCGCTCGGGGTGCAGCAGCAGGTCCATCAGACGGTCACGGTCGCGGAGCATCAGCGTCAGTCGTTTGTACGACGGGACGCGGCGCGCGAATCCGATCGTGAGGACGTCGGGGTCCAGCACACCGTCGATCCAGCCCAACTCGGCCGTACCGGCGCCGCGTTGCCGCCACGACGCCCGCAGCCGCTCCCGCACCTCCACCACCAGCTGCTCCCGCAGGGAACGGCGCAGCTCCCAGATGTCCTGGTCGGGGATGTCGCCGACGGCGTCCCAGCGCTCCGAGCCGCCGACGGTCATGGCGTCCTCGGTGCGCTGGGCGCCGATCTGCCGGGCGCCCAGCCGGAACACCTCGGGGGCGACCCAGGTCGGGGCGTGCACCCCGTTCGTCACGGAGGTGATCGGCACCTCCTCGGGGTCGAATCCCGGCCAGAGTCCGGAGAACATCTCCCGGCTGACCTGCCCGTGCAGCAGCGAGACCCCATTGGCGCGCTGGGCGAGCCGCAGGCCCATCACGGCCATGTTGAAGAGGTTGGGCTCGCCGCCGGCGTAGGTCTCCATGCCGAGGGCGAGGATCCGGCCGACGTCCATGCGCGGGAGTTCGGCGTCGGCGCCGAAGTGCCGGGCGACCAGTTCCCGGTCGAAGCGGTCGATGCCGGCCGGGACGGGGGTGTGGGTCGTGAACACCGTCCCCGCCCGCACTGCTTCAAGTCCCGCGTCGAAGTCGAGCCCCTGGTCGCAGAGTTCGGCGATCCGCTCCAGGCCGAGGAAACCGGCGTGCCCCTCGTTGGTGTGGAAGACCTCGGGTCCTGCGTGGCCGGTCAGACGGCAGTACGTCCGTACGGCCCGCACCCCTCCTATGCCGAGCAGCATCTCCTGGAGCAGCCGGTGTTCGCTGCCGCCGCCGTAGAGCCGGTCGGTCACCCCGCGTTCGCCGAGGTCGTTCTCCTCGACGTCGGAGTCCAGCATCAGCAGGGGCACCCGGCCGACCTGCGCGAGCCAGATCCGGGCGTGCAGCTGCTTGCCGCCGGGGAGGGCCAGCGACACCTGGGCGGGAGTGCCGTCGGCCTCGTTCAGAAGCGCCACCGGCAGCTCGTTGGGGTCGAGGACCGGGTAGTGCTCCTGCTGCCAGCCGTCCCGGGACAGGGACTGGCGGAAGTAGCCGTGGCGGTACAGGAGTCCGACGCCGATCAGGGGCACGCCGAGGTCGCTGGCGGCCTTCAGATGGTCGCCCGCCAGGATGCCCAGGCCCCCGGAGTACTGCGGCAGCGCGGCCGTGACGCCGAACTCGGGCGAGAAGTAGGCGACGGCGGCGGGGAGTTCACCGGTGTGGGCCTGGTACCAGCGGTCGCCGCTGACGTAGTCGTGGAGGTCGTCGGCGACCGCGGTGAGCCGGCGCAGGAAGCGCCGGTCCTGGGCGAGTTCGGCGAGCCGCGCGGGACGCACGCTGCCGAGCAGCCGTACGGGATCACCGCCCGACGCGGCCCAGCGCTCCGGATCGACGGACTGGAAGAGATCGCGGGTCTCCGCGTGCCAGGACCAGCGCAGGTTGCGCGCCAGGTCGCTGAGCGGCCGGAGGGGTTCGGGCAGGACAGGTCGGACGGTGAATCGACGGATAGCCTTCACTTGCCACCTCAGCGCGTTCGCTGGAGGACGCACGGCGGTGTGCGTCGTCGTCTGGGACAACGGTATCGGCGTTGATGTCGCCCGTGGTGAGAGCTGCGCCCCCGGAACGGACCGGAAATCGCCGCAACCTTCCCGCGCCCCCCTGGCCGATATGGCCGATTCCGCCCCTGTAGGCGTCCTTGTGGTGCTTCACCCCGCACGAGAGGCTTCCCCATGGCGTACCGGCCGGCGCCGGGTGCACCTGGTGGACCGCGGCCTGGGTACGCCGAGTTGAGGAGGGGAACTCAAGTCATGGCACGGACGCGAAATCGGCGTCTGCGCTGGGTGGGGGGCCTGACCGCGGTGAGCTGTGCCGCCGCGCTTTCGGCCATCACTCTGCCCGCGCACGCCGCACCGGAGGGGCGGATACTCGGCGCCGGAGAGCCCGGTTCCGTCAGCGGGAGTTACCTGGTGACACTCAAGGGGGGAACAAAGGCTCCGTCGGCGACCGGAAAGGGCCTCGCCGAGAAGTACGGGGCGAAAATAAGCCATACCTACGGCACGGTCCTCAACGGCTACGCGATCAGGGCCGACGAGAGACAGGCCGGACAGCTCGCGGCGGACCCACGCGTCGCCTCGGTCGCCCAGGACACCCGGGTGACACTGGAGCACACCCAGAAGAACCCGCCGTCCTGGGGCCTGGACCGCGTCGACCAGCCGAACCTGCCGCTGGACAAGTCCTACACCTGGCCGGAGTCCGCGGGCGCCGGGGCGACGGTGTACGTGATCGACACCGGCATCCGGATATCCCACAAGGACTTCGGCGGCCGGGCGAGCTACGGCTGGGACTTCGTCGGGGGCGACCGGTCCGCGGGCGACGGCAACGGCCACGGCACCCATGTGGCGGCCACCGCCGTCGGCACCAAGTACGGCGTGGCGAAACAGGCCAAGGTGGTCGCCGTACGGGTCCTCGACAACAACGGCTCCGGTACGACCGCCCAGGTCATCGCCGGTATCGACTGGGTCACCAAGAACGCGCGGAAACCGGCCGTCGCCAACCTCAGCCTGGGCGGCTACCAGAACGCCCAGCTGGACGCCGCCGTACGCAACTCCATCGCGGCCGGTGTGACCTACGCGGTCGCGGCGGGCAACGACGGGCTGTCGGCCTCGCTCTACTCGCCCGCGCGCGTGCGGCAGGCGATCACGGTCGGCGCCACCGACACCAAGGACGCGCGGGCGGTCTTCTCCAACCACGGCTCCGCCCTGGACCTGTTCGCGCCGGGCGTCTCGATCACCTCGGCGGGGATCACCGGCGACACCGCCAAGGCGACCTACTCGGGTACGTCGATGGCGACCCCGCACGCGGCGGGAGCGGCCGCGCTGTATCTCGCCGACCATCCGAAGGCCACTCCGGCGCAAGTCGCCAAGGCACTGGTCGCCACGGCGGGTTCCGGGAAGGTTTCCGGCCGAGGGCTCGGCTCACCGAACAAACTCCTGCGGGTGCCGGGCTCGTAGTGACAGTCTCCGCCCACCGGCCCCGTTCGGCGCGAACGGGGCCGGTGTTGTGCGCGGACATACGCGTGAGTAGTTAACAAAGTGCCGGATTGCCCACCCGAATAGGGTGGGAAGGCTCCTCCGGTACACGGCTCAGGTACGGTCACCGGTACACCCCGCAGGACCCCCTCCCCACATCCATCCGCCCACCCAAAGTTGACGCGGACAGGAGCGGTCATGCCCGCCACGCACCACTCGTCAGCACCCCCGACGCGCACCCCCGAAGCGCCCCCCACCCGCCCCGTCGACAACGGGCCGCCGGCTCCGGAGCAACCCTCCGCGAGCGAGGTCCCGAGCATCGGGCGCATACCCGTCCTGGACGTCCGCCCGGTCGTCCGGTGCGGCCGCCGGCCCGCCAAGGCGGTCACCGGCGAGACGTTCGAGATCTCGGCCACCGTGTTCCGCGAGGGGCATGACGCGGTCGCCGCCAATGTCGTACTGAAGGATCCGGAAGGCCGCGCCGGCCCCTGGACGCCGATGCGGGAACTGGCCCCGGGCACCGACCGCTGGGGCGCCGACGTCACCGCCGGCGAACCCGGCCGCTGGACCTACACCGTCGAGGCCTGGGGCGACCCGATCAGCACCTGGCGCCACCACGCCCAGATCAAGATCCCGGCGGGCATGGACACCGAGCTGGTCCTGGAGGACGGCGCGCGGCTGTACGAACGGGCCGCGGACGCGGTCCCCAAGAAGGGCAAACGGCAGATCCTCCGTACGGCGGTCGACCTCCTGCGCGACGAGACCCGGCCCGCGGCCGCCCGGCTGGCGGGGGCGTTGACGCCGGAGGTGGACGCGGTCCTTTCCCGGTATCCGTTGCGGGAGTTGATCACGGCGTCGGAGTCGTTGCCGCTGCTGGTGGAGCGGGAGCGGGCGCTGTTCGGCTCGTGGTACGAGTTCTTCCCCCGCTCCGAGGGCACCGCGCAGCGTCCGCACGGCACGTTCCGCACCGCGGCCCGCCGGCTGCCGGCGATCGCCGCGATGGGCTTCGACGTGCTCTACCTCCCGCCGATCCACCCGATCGGCACCACGTTCCGCAAGGGCCGCAACAACACCCTCTCCGCCACCCCCGACGACGTCGGCGTCCCCTGGGCGATCGGCTCACCCGAGGGCGGCCACGACGCGATCCACCCGGACCTGGGCACCATCGAGGACTTCGACTGGTTCGTCCAGCAGGCCACCGCCCAGGGTCTGGAGATCGCGCTGGACTTCGCGCTCCAGTGCTCCCCCGACCACCCCTGGGTGCAAAAACACCCCGAGTGGTTCCACCACCGCCCCGACGGCACCATCGCCTACGCCGAGAACCCGCCGAAGAAGTACCAGGACATCTACCCGATCGCCTTCGACGCCGACCTCGACGGCCTGATCGCCGAGACCCTGCGGGTGCTGCGGCACTGGATGGACCACGGGGTGCGGATCTTCAGGGTCGACAACCCGCACACCAAACCGGTCCTGTTCTGGGAACGCGTGATCGCCGACATCAACGCCACCGACCCCGACGTGATCTTCCTCGCGGAAGCCTTCACCCGGCCGGCGATGATGCACACCCTGGCCCAGACCGGCTTCCAGCAGTCCTACACCTACTTCACCTGGCGCACCACCAAGGAAGAGCTCACCGAGTACCTCACCGAACTCTCCGGCGAGGCCGCCTCCTACATGCGGCCCAACTTCTTCGCCAACACCCCCGACATCCTGCACGCCTTCCTCCAGCACGGCGGCCGCCCCGCCTTCGCCCTGCGCGCCATCCTCGCCGCGACCCTCTCCCCGACCTGGGGCATCTACTCCGGCTACGAACTCGCCGAGAACACCCCCCTGCGCGAAGGCAGCGAGGAATACCTCAACTCAGAGAAGTACCAGATCAAAGCCCGCAACTGGGACACCGACGACACCCTCGCCCCCCTCATCACCCAGCTCAACACCATCAGGCGGGCGAACCCGGCCCTACGGCAGTTGCGCGATCTCCACTTCCATCACGCGGACCAGGAATCGGTGATCGCGTACTCGAAGCGGAGTGGTTCGAACACGGTTCTGGTGGTCGTGAACCTGGATCCGCACCACACCCAGGAGGCCACGGTCTCGTTGGACATGCCGCAACTCGGCCTGGAATGGCACGAGTCGGTGCCGGTGCGGGACGAGCTCACCGGCGGGACCTATCACTGGGGCAGGGCGAACTACGTGCGTCTCGAACCGGGCACTCGCCCCGCGCACCTCCTCACCGTCCTGCGACCGTCCACCCCGCAGATCGGAGGGTCACCCACAACATGATCGTCAACGAGCCAGTCCCGGACACCTTCGAGGACACCCCCGCCAAGGACCGGGACCCGGATTGGTTCAAGCGGGCCGTCTTCTACGAGGTCCTCGTCCGCTCCTTCCAGGACAGCAACGGCGACGGGGTCGGCGACCTCAAGGGCATCACGGCCAAGCTGGACTATCTCCAGTGGCTGGGCATCGACTGCCTGTGGCTGCCGCCGTTCTTCAAGTCGCCCCTCAGGGACGGCGGATACGACGTCTCCGACTACACCGCCGTCCTCCCCGAATTCGGTGACCTCGCCGACTTCGTGGAATTCGTCGACGCCTCCCACCAACGCGGCATGCGCGTCATCATCGACTTCGTCATGAACCACACCAGCGACCAGCACCCGTGGTTCCAGGAGTCGCGCGCCAACCCCGATGGCCCGTACGGCGACTACTACGTCTGGGCGGACGACGACAAGCAGTACCAGGACGCGCGGATCATCTTCGTCGACACCGAGGCCTCCAACTGGACCTTCGACCCGGTCCGCAAGCAGTACTACTGGCACCGCTTCTTCTCCCACCAGCCGGACCTCAACTACGAGAACCCGGCCGTCCAGGAGGAGATGATCTCCGCCCTGCGGTTCTGGCTGGACCTGGGCATCGACGGCTTCCGTCTCGACGCCGTGCCGTACCTGTACCAGCAGGAAGGCACCAACTGCGAAAACCTTCCGGCAACCCACGAGTTCCTCAAGCGGGTCCGCAAGGAGATCGACGCCTCCTACCCGGACACGGTGGTCCTGGCGGAGGCGAACCAGTGGCCGGAGGACGTCGTCGACTACTTCGGCGACTACGAGTCCGGCGGCGACGAATGCCACATGGCGTTCCACTTCCCCGTCATGCCCCGCATCTTCATGGCCGTACGACGGGAATCGCGCTACCCGGTCTCGGAGATCCTCGCCAAGACCCCCGCGATCCCCTCCAACTGCCAGTGGGGCATCTTCCTGCGCAACCACGACGAGCTCACCCTCGAAATGGTCACCGACGAAGAACGCGACTACATGTGGGCCGAATACGCCAAAGACCCACGCATGCGCGCCAACATCGGCATCAGGCGCCGGCTCGCCCCCCTGCTGGACAACGACCGCAACCAGATCGAGCTCTTCACCGCCCTGCTGCTGTCGCTGCCCGGCTCGCCGATCCTCTACTACGGCGACGAGATCGGCATGGGCGACAACATCTGGCTCGGCGACCGCGACGCCGTCCGCACCCCCATGCAGTGGACACCGGATCGCAACGCAGGTTTTTCGTCCTGTGACCCCGGGCGGCTGTTCCTGCCGACCATCATGGACCCCGTCTACGGCTACCAGGTCACCAACGTC
>Ga0307508_10003302_pt1 | contig 16429 bp, 18 predicted proteins | sample 9_EM_MG_FD_203089 | JGI IMG/M metagenome (GOLD analysis project Ga0307508, IMG submission 203089) | Populus trichocarpa ectomycorrhiza microbial communities from riparian zone in the Pacific Northwest, United States - 9_EM | ecosystem: Host-associated > Plants > Roots > Unclassified | place...
AAAAAACACCCCTCCCCACAGTTGGTTGTTTTTTTTTTTGGCGACCCACCCCCCCACCCCCCACACCCCCCCCCCCCCCCCCCCCCCCCCCCCCCCCCAACGCGTGTATGTAGCGGCCCCGTCTCGCGAGTAACCAAGCGCCTAGTCCTCGCCGCCGGTATATGTCCGCAGAAAGCTGTATCACCGTAGTCCCCCCCAAACCCATCTCTCCGTACGCCGAGGGCTTGGGCACCCACCACCGTTGTGAAAGAAACAACGAAAACCACCACCCAACTTCACTGCTCCCGGTTGGTAATTACGCATGGGCTCTCGACAGGCGCCGGGATAAGGTCGGTAGCCGGGCCCGCGGCGGTGGAAGCTGTGTTGATTGATAATGCTGGAAGACTCATAGTGATGATTGGTCTCGGTCGCGTTGGTGTTGAGTGGTTGCGGAGCCTCATACCTACAAGGTTGTGTTAGTTGAGTAACTATTCGGGTGTCACAATATGCATACAATGTAAGTATGTGTTCCACACTGGGTGACCGTCGTTCCATAGCTGTCCGTCCGGACGAGGTTTTGTGTTGTCAAAAACTGATTCCAACATAGCTGAATACTGGCCGCGCGTTCTTGCACGAGGCACAGAGCTGGGTGCAGATCCAGATGGTGGCCGAAAGAACCGATCCCAGCCGCCGTTTCGCGCTCCTCCCTTGTTCAACCGTGAAGTACGCGATGTGCACGAGCGGTAAACACAAGAAAAATAAACCACTCGGCTGTTAAATATCACACCCTCCTTAACGAGCTCGCAGACGGCCCATTCGTACCTCTATGTATATATTAAACATTGCCAGTACATGCCATTGCCACAGCTGGAGCACAGTTCGCTTTCAGTCTGGTTATTCGGTTGCAAATCAGCAACCTGACCATTTGAATCCCCATCTGGGGACGTGGTGGAAATGGAAGGGTGGAATACCTATTGCGCTTTCCTCATTGATTTTTCCAGCGGCAGCAGAGAATACCCCGCTCTGAGGGTACGTTCGTCGTCTAGATAGACAGATAGTCACAGACAGCGAGCGAGATGTGGTACAGTTCCTAGTTATCCCTCCACAAATTTGAATCCACAACAGCGGCATTGAGATACTGAATAAGCTCGCTTTCCCATGTAGCGGAGCTGCGTCCGGATGTCATTCCATTTTGCACTCGAAGCATATCAATCGTCCATGCTTGGCAAATGGATGGTGGATAGGTGAGGTTTAAAGTCGAGCAATACCACCATCATTTTCCGGCATCGGAAAGATCTCCCGAACAATACGGGTAAGACCAGGTGTACATACACCCGGCCATGCCGCCTTCCCGCCTGTAGTTCGCGAAGCCTGAACCGAGGAACTCGAGCATCACAGCATGCTCGAGGGCGCTGCCCATGGTGACGCGATGGATAGAGCCCTGGAAGCCGTAGGATTCCAGGATGCGCGTCGCAGCATCTGTCAATCGTTCGTCGGCGGGGGCGCCAGTTATGAGTCCGAACGCGAGGAGGATGGAGCAAAGCTTCCGTCGCAGAGTCCACGTAGTGACAGGTGACTTTGAGGAAGGAAGTCCCATTGCCGGGCGTCAGTGTTGACTCTGATCTTAGTACGGGTTTGAACTGATTCTGTTGCACTGATTCCCTTCCCTTTCGTGGTGTAGAATGCTAGGTCCTATGATGAAGCTGACATTGTGGGAGTATCTGACGGTGATTCCGAAAACGATTCGCTCTCAGGGCCAAATTGCGACGCCTGACGACGGACGAGAATTGTATCGCATGCGTTCCCACTGCTGGAGGTGGTCAGAGCTGAGCAGTCAAGAAACGCGGTGTACCAAGGGAGAGAACGTGATACCGCTCAGGCCTGCCTTGTCGTGTTCATAATCTGTAGGCTTTTGGAATCGTACACCAATAATGATTCCCAAGCACCAGGGAATGCCCCACGAAAGCACCAGCACCGGCCATAGAAAAAAGGAAGTAAGAGATTTGCATAAAAGCAAGCATGTCACACCGTACATAAAAACGATCAATGCTCGAGCGCCCCGATTGCGCCCGCCCCCGTCAGGTCATGGTCGTATTTCATACCTGTAACTCAACAAGAATTCCCTGACGCGTCCCTCAAGCACTGTGGTTTCCATATCATCCTCATCTTATCCGCTTTCCCCTCGGCGTCCTAATTCTCTCCAAACTCGGCACTCTCATCATCACACAGTAGCATATTCTCGGCAGGCTCTGCGTCCTTGAGTAATGTCGCCTGCTCCCCGAGCCACTTATCTGCCCACCACCACCCCTCGTCACTACTCCTCTTCGTCTGTAAGGTATCTGGCGATTCCCGGCCGGAACAATACGATGTGGGGGTACAGAATGAGATGGCGCGACTTCGCCTTCGTTGTCTAAAATTGAGTGGCGCTTTGATTATGGAGGCTGGCGCGACGTGGGTGCAAATCGAGTACTGGGCGTGGACCGCAAATTGGGTGGAAGTCGTGGTGCGAAAGCTTGACGTGCGATCGCAGGCGGGGGGCCGAGCCCTCTTTCCGCCGTGGCGCGAAATATTCCGCTGGCTTCAGCGCGAGATATCTTCAATGCAGCCCTTGAAGGACCCATCGTCCGATGAACTACCAGCATATATGGCCTCGTCGTTCCCTGAAACGGGCCTTGTTCCGTCTTTCGGACACGTGCAGACATGCCGATCCAGATGCGGTCTCCTCCTCCTTCTCGGTCGAAGTCAACTCGTAATGAGGCTTCGTTCGCTTGCCTTGGTCACGATCGCTCTCCGGTATGGCCGTTCGAGCCGAAGGTATCCCGGAATTGGGCTTCAATCTGGACCGTAATTTCTCGCCGTAGTATCTTCGTGGTTTGTTGGTGGGAATGACGGTCGCAACATCGCCCACAATATCGAGTTCATTTCCTTCGACGTCGCCCTCCACTCCGTCGATCTCCCACCTCGCTCCTATCCTCCGCACGCCTCCCACCATAGCTTTCGTCGATGACGCTCCCCACAACATTCAACAACCCCTTCACCACCTTCCGCATACTTTCCACCGTTTCTCGTAGAGCCCTGCCGGATCTATGGCCCACCAACCGCCTCCGTATCTTCTCGTCGAGACCCAGCACTCATCGTTGGGGGTATCCCGATGAGGGGCTTCATGGTCTGCATCCTAATCGGCACATCCGCACCCTCACTCTGCCGAGCGACTTAGGGAGCGCGTCTGTGTCGTTTGTATATACCAATGGTTGTAAGGGCCGGAGGGAGTGTCTCGTAGAGGATGATCCGAAGCAGCGGCGTGCGGCGAGGATATTGTAGAGCGTGGGGAGGCGCACGGAGGAGAGGTGGGTATTGAGGGCTAGTGGAAGTACTAAAACTGTCGTTTCGTCAGAGGAGTGGCTGGCGACGCAGCAGGACAAACCTTCGACAGTTTGGTAGAGGAAACCCGCCCAGTCTCGTCCATGCCGGCGGTGGAATAGTCCTCATACTTGTACTCGTTGGCGCTGCTATAGGGCACAGGAGCTTGACTATGTCGTCGAGATGGCCGGGACTGGTGGGCGCGAGGCCGTGGATGTCTCGAGTTTGCTTGTTTGTCTCGTTGGCTCGCTAGGATTGGCGGGTGAGAAGTCAGGGGTGCCATCGCCGAGCTTGCTGGGAGCGCGGGACGATTGCCGCCGGAGTCCTCGTTGCTGAAGTTGGGTCGTACGCTGAGGTTGATGAGGAGGACCGCGATCGGTGGAATCTGGTCATGGTGAAAACACGTGTCGGTCGATCGAGCCCCACAGCCTGCAATCCGGTCGGTACGTGACAGCCAGAGTGTGATGGACTTACCGAGACCCCTTCCTGGTTAACGAAGACGGTTCATTAGAAATCGTGGTTCAAGGCGGAGACACTCCTACGGCGGATCGCAGATGGGCTGACGGTTTATGATTGAGTCACGCGTCCGGAGGTAATCCCAACTATGTAATGTAGTACATAGCGCAGGAAGCGAATCAAACCTGAGGTGTGATTCAGGTCTAGCCATTTAGAGCGTCCCCCCCCCCCACGTTAAGATTACTCTACGTACTCTAACTACTAGTACATAAGGTACATACCGTATATAAACCCGGATGGAGTATAAACATAAGAGTCCGACTTTGAAATTGGTTGACGCCGCCCTTGGCAGTCTTGGCGCACCCGTAGCGCTCTGCTCTTAGTCAGTATCAGATTCACTAGCGCAAAGATCCATTGATATTACATACATGCGGTCTCTGGCCTCCTTCCTCCAACAGAATTCCGCACCAGCATCATCTTCATTATCAGTGATACTAGGAACAGCTCTGCAACCACATACTGCCCACACACTACTTCCAGTCACTTACTTCTTCAAGCTAGACCCACCAGTTCAACAGGAAGTTTTTCCTTGCTTGCGCACAGTGCCCAATGAGCGGGATCTACGCCGGAGCGAGTCGCAATCTTTACCGACGCCCAAGCCGCCATCAGACGGGTGGCCTCAGAGGAACCTGGCCTCGGCCAGCAGTACGCACTCCACGCAAGGAAGCACATCGCTGCGCTGCGGAGGGCCCGGCCCGGCATCAACATCGAGATCCGGTGGTGTCCGGCTCACAAGGGCATTGCCGGCAACGAAAAGGCCGACGAGTGGGCAAAGATTGTGGCAGAGGAGCCTGGCACCCGTGGGGTGGAACGGCGGAGCTATTCGGATCGGACAGAGGCGCGCGCAATGCCTCTCCCGAGGTCTCTCGCAAACCTCAAGCGAGATCTCCCAGAAGAAGTGGGCGGAAGCCCAGCAATGGGCGGGAGGCCGAACTTCCAAAATGAAGCACCGCATGCCAAAGAGGTAGAAGCCCGATGGCACGGTGGCCGGTAGCACCAAGAGGCTCGCTTCGCGGTTCTACCAACTCAAGACAGGGCACTGCTTATCTGGGCAATACCTCCACTGGACGAAGAACCGGGCCACCCCGCAGTGCTGGTGGTGCCGGTACCGGACTCAGACCCGGTACCACCTCTTTAAAGAGTGCCCCGAGTGGAGGCCGCAGCAGAAGATTCTGTGGGCGGAGGTGAGGAAGAAGACGGGGAGAGGGAAGAGCCGGTGGAGATCCAAGACCTCCTGGCGGACGAGAGGTGTAGTCGGGCGGTGCTCGACTTCCTCACTCCAACGGATGTGGGGAGGAGAGTACCAGTCGAGGAAGAGGACACGGTGAGCGAGGTGTCAGAGTCGGAGCTGCGGGAGTGGGGGGAAGAGTAGGGAGCGGGGGCTGGGAAGCCGGGCGCCGGGGAGGGGGGGGAATTACCACTGTTTCTGCCCACGCCGGACCTCATGGCGACCGCAGGAGAGGGATAGGCGGTTTCATTTGTCTCTCTCCTTCGTAATTTCCTTTGTAATTTCCTTGGCGCGCTCCACATCTTCTTGGGATAGGCCTGGGCGGAGGGCAAGGGCAACTTGCAACGTGCCGCCACCGCGCGGACAGCGGACAGGAAACGGACTGTACACAATCTCGCCATGATCGGGCGGGTCGCATGCGGGTAGTGATTAAACAAAAAAAAAACAGTGCCCGCTGAGCCTGCCGATACAAAGCCTGTCGTGCAGAGAGCGCGTGCACTGAATCTCGAGCCTGCCGAGACCGTGTGTGCTGAGCCTGCCGAGGGGGGGCGTCCGCCGAGTCTGCCGGAACCGCGTCCGCCGAGCCTGCCGAACCCGTCGGGCTTGTCGAACACACGCCGTCCATGCTGAGGAAGGGTGGGCGGCTATAAGGAGTTGATTATCCCTAGAGTTGATCAGGTACGGTGGGCAAGAATTATCGAGTAAACTGCGCAAGAGGTCTACAGTTGTCTGTCCCTCAGGCCGGTCTTCGGTTTCGGGTTGCGAAGGGATAGAGGTGGAGGGACAACCAGCTCTGAAAGATGATCATCTTCATCTTAATCGCCTAAACCTTCGCCGGTAGCTTCTTGAAGTATAGGTGTAAGAACGAGAGCGGTGAATTGCAATATGGCAGTGTCAAGCGCATTTGGTGTGAGCTTCAGCCTCTCAGCCTCCTAATTAAGTAAGTGACGTTCAAATTGCCGCCAAGGCGCTAACCCGGGGCGGACTAGCGCGCGCCAACCCGGTTCCAAAAGTAGGACTCTTATCCGGGTTTATACGGTAGGTATGTACTGAACACCCACCGTCACGTTTTACTGCGGCAATCGAGAGACTCCTAGATATTCACCGATTCTACCGGTGCAAGGATGGCAAGGGAAAAGGAAGTCATAAACCACGGCTACCCGGTTCGGCGGGCGGTAAAGATACATGAGATTGTGTACTCACTTTTGCAAAGAGCGATTGCAACGGCTGGGGAAATCAAGGTTCGATCTGAAGCTCACGGGAACAATATGGCCCTGCGATCGCGGAAGATTAAACTGTAGAAGAATGGTGCTTGCATATGCATCGTGGGGCTAACCGGCACGACTTGAACTGCTACGAAACACAATAGTTATACGCGATCGTTGAAGGCCGAGAACGACGGAATCTTGAGTGCACTAGCAATTCCTTTCTCCGGATGCTCGATCTTGTGTTGCGGTTAGAAGATGGGATTGATGCGGAAATCTGCTCGGTCCGAATATTGAACATATCAGAAAAAACCGGTACAAACGATTCCTATCACGACATCCAGCATTATCGGCGATGTATAGTCAAGTCCCATGACAATAGCTGTGGATTGAACAATGATCCGAAGATCATCCGAGAGGACTTTCACGTATTGGAGCCAGCGATCCATGAGCTCAAGAAGTTCTCACTAGAGGATCCACTAGACCCAGAACGAATGCACCCTCTTCTGCTCTCCGCGTAATTCTATTGCCGAGTTGCGATGCCGCGCCCAGGACCGCCGTTGTACTGCTTCGCCGTGATGAGCCGCCGCTGTGCTAAGTCGCCCTGAGCTGCCACAACACCCCCCAACTAGCCTCCTGCTAATATCGGACAATGAGCGTTGCGTAGTCGCCGGCGCCGTGAAATTCCTCCGAAGAGCCAACGGCAGTGGCTCTGTCTTTATGTCAATGATGATTCGCTTGCTCTCTCCTTAGTAGTCCGTCACCCAGTATTCCCTCACTCCTTTGTATACTCGCATCCCGACCGTTGAGATTGCGGTGGTTGTTATTGTTATTGTTATGGTGACCGTGATGGTATGCAGTGTGGAACGCCGCTTAAAGTGGCTAGCCTTGAATCACATCCCGAGGTTTAATTCCCGGTTTTTAAATGGGCTTAGTGCGGTAACTATCACACGCCGGTACCTTTAGGGCAAGCGTGATGGCGGCAATTCTTGATTTTAAGCGACACTGATGGGCGTGCTAGCGCACATGGCATTTCCTAACGTCATGTTATTGAGATATTAGCCGAAGGAACATCCTCAAGTCCTATCTCGATCGCGACGACCAACCACTACCAGAGGGTAAATTTGGATGTGGAGCAATAAAGCCAAGTTGGGAGGTCACCGCTATCGGTATACCAGGAGCCATGGCCGTGCAACCCGCCTCTATTCTCGAGTGTTCAGTACGTACCACCCGCAAACGACCACGAACTCTCGCCTCTATCCTGACCTATCATCAGCTTACAATCCACCCTCAAATAGATAGTACCTGATCTCTACTGAGATTCAAACGTCGACCGGGTCCCGCAAGCAGCCGATTCCTGCAGTACCATGCTGGATTCCACCAGCAGCAGCAACACCTTCACGCCGTGCCTCCATCGCGCGGACAGCGGACGGGAACCTGGATAAAAAGTGCGCCGCCATAGTCTAGAAAGGCTGTATGCGAGTACGAATAAATACATGAATAAATCAATGAAAAGCAACACCTTCACGTGCCAAATGCCCATGACTGGTGGAGTTCAAGCTGGGAGTTCTCTCTTGGGCCTACCACACACGGGTGACAAACAAAACGGTTAGGGGAAGAATACCAACAAGGAAAGAGATCAGATAAAGGTTTGGATTGAAGAGCGTATTAATCCTGATTAATTCAGTAACAGCATCTACCATTTGACAAAGCTTAATAACGTATTGTGGCAACTGTAGCTAAACTCCCATGCCAATACCGGCGTGGAATCCTCACTTGTGTAACTCTCCAGTACAGTGTTGGGTATAGGTGTTGTTTACTTACAGACATCATCATTTTTTCTTGTACCATGCCTATGAGTAACCGCAAGGAATGGAACCTCAGGTGGAGGAAATCAACGTGGTTGGTCGGGTCGCCCAAGAGGGAGCTGTTGGACCATTGGCATCGACTCTGGAAGGAATTTCGTTGAGGATGCCTATCAGCGCGAAGAAATGGATGCTGATGCAGTGGGGAAGCGCAAGCGTGTGAAGGCAAGATGCCAGCACAGGGCATGGGAGTCGCGTCTATAGACAGCCAATGAGAGTGTGGACAGAAGTGTGGACTGAGGCGCGACAAAGAAGGGAGTGTGAAGAAGGCATCAACAAAAGAAGGACGAAGAGTTGAATGGAAGTGTGAAGAAAAGAAGTATGAAAAAAAAGGAATCCGAGGCGTGAGGAAAAGGAGTTCGGCGGAAAAGGAGAGAAGGATTTCAGAAGAGGCCTGTGGAAGCCAGAAGCTGGAGGAAGCGCGGAGGTGTGCCATATATCGGGCTCCATGGGGGATCTGCGCCACCGATCCACTCCACAGGACGAGATCCTTATGCCGACGGGTCCGGGAAGACATGACACATTATGGTGTCTGTGCAGACACCAGATCCCAAGGAATACTGATGTCGGTTGGGAGTGGTGGTAGGGCGGTTAAGAAGAGGAGAAGAGCGGGAAACTTTGGTGGATTCACGGCGTATTTTGCCGCAGGGTAGTAGTATATGTACTCTTGAAAAGAAAAAGGAAGAAAAAAAATAAGCAGAACAAAAGTTCAATAAACAGCGGTACGTACTACGCACAGGCTACCACTAGGCCTCCTTCTCCTCCTCTTCGAAGCCGGTTTCAAATTTCCGGCCGAGAATGGTCTGAACCCATCCCTCTGGCCTCCAACTCGCACTCGTAGTCTTGAGCGTACGAGGACGTCTCACCCTCGCCATTAGGCTTGCAGACCCCCTCCCTTATACCGATCTTTTGTTGCGTTAGTATGCAGCCCCTGGACTGACTCATCCGGAGACTGGGACTGTATCGCCTACTTTACCTTCCTCGCTTTCACGCCCTTGGCGGCTTTCTCAAACGGTTCCCGTGCCCTCTCTCTTAGCATCTTCTTCAACTGCCCATCCTCCACGAATGCGGAGCCCGCAGCATCGTCTGCCCACCTAATCACTCTCGCAGCTCGGTGTTCCTATATATGCCGACGTCGGTCCTGTTCAGCTGCTTTTTTTTTTGTGGGGGGGGGGGGGCACTTACCTCGATGGAATTCTTGTACTGGCAACCGTGCTTCCACATGATGATGGCTGTAAGCGACTTCCAGTCTCGCCAGTGCAATCTAGGAGCCATAAGGAGGTTATGAGGTTGTGTTTGCTGCTATGCGGTTGTGTCTAAACAGGATGGTGACGATGCGCATCCATTAATCGTGATTGGATGAAGAGCTGTTAGGAGAATGGGGCCGGGAGGAAGGGGAGGACCTTTTAATCTGGATCTCTGAACGGCACTGCGAGTTACGAGTAGGAAGGGTGTCTGCGCGACCCGATCCCACTGCGGGACACGGCGCCCGAGTAGTACCCTTCAAGGCCAGCCAGGTGATTCCAAAGGGGTTTGGAAAGTGGGAGGCGGTCGATCAGCTCAAAGTTGCTGCTGCGTGAAAGACCTATAGGCTACTGGATACCACCATCGCCGAGGGAGCAATTCTATCACTATCCACGGGTTTCGTTGATCCTAGTGATGATGCTGTAGATCGAGCAAGCGGAATTACGTGAAGGGCTGTATGGAACCATCGAGGGGAAGTGCATGAAAACAAACATCCCTTGCAAATCCCCCGCTACATGTGAATCGGCAAATAGCCTCGCTGTAACTTCCTCCGCGCAATGAGAAATAAAACCCAGTGTTATGCCCATAGATTGGTTCCAATGATACATACGGTCTTCCGTAGAATAAAAGTAGCTAGCGAGCAACTGAGGAAATAACACGCAGCCTCAAACCCTCACCCTTAAGCGTCCTCCCTAGTGGCCACCGAAGCCCGTCTGGCTCTGTTATTTCCTCCGCGACCAGATAGGTCACCCATAGGCAAAGCCATCGGCACCTTCACCTCGTTGAGAAGGCATCCGATCAAAGCATACCATCCACAGAGCGACACAATGGAGCAAGCCACACCAGCGGTGATTTCAAGGGGACGCATCGCTGCGGCATTGCCACTGGAACGCACCCAGTCGGCCACGGCCAGGAGGGTGAAGGCAACTGTGTAGGCGGCGAAGAGAATGACCAGGACGATGTTGATCCAGATGCTGCAGAAGAAAAAAAGCAGACTCACGATACCGGTGAAAAGGTGGAAGAATCCGAAGGCCCTATAAAAATCGGGATGGATGCTTCCGTCGTCCGAAAGGTATGGGGTAGTGGCGTTGAAGACGGGCATGCTTGTGGCTCCCAGGGCGAGGAAGAATCCGCCGTAGGTACAGAAGACAACGAAAGAGAAGGTATTTCCGATAAGAAACTCCAAAAGACCGCCAATAAGAAGAAGCAATCCGCCACAGAAGATGTGAGCACCGTTGTTGGCATGCCCACTGGAATCGGCACCAGCCAATCCCATGAGCTGACAAGCCAGAGGGGTCAAACACAACACCAGACCGGCCAGGGCACTGAGAGTGGCAGATGGGTCATAAGCCAGTGCTCAGTCAAAACAAGGATGGAGTACAGGCTTCAACTTACACCGGAGTAGGGTTACCGAAGGACTTGACAGGGTTGTAGCGGGCGACGTCAAGCCTCTCGCGAACACCCTGGGGAACTGCACAGGAAGCAATGGGGGAGTGTATGCCGTTGGAAGCATTCGAATGAGGCGCAATTCCAGCAGTGCTATCGGCTGCGGAGGCGATGTGGTTGCTGGAGTAGCTTCCGATATTGTGGCGAGCAGACATCTGTGAAGAAAGCGCGGAAATGGGGTTGGGGAGGTGGTAGAAGAAACGGAGTGACAAAGGTGGGTGTAGGTTGGGGGGTTGCAGGGAGGGAAAGCGGTGGGAGGAAGACGAGTTGGGTAGTGGGGAGGGAAGGAGAGCAAGCGAAACGCCAGAGCAACAGCCGGCCAACAGATGCTGGAGGAAGGACATCAAGGCCACTTCGACTCGCTGCCAAGCGCCTTTCAAGTGCGATCTTCGCTTGGGCAGGCTCAGAAGGTCTCGCACGAACATAGAGAAGATCGGGGGGGTCGGGCGTCCAGGAAGAAGCACGTGCACAGGAGGCCAAGCAGGCACAAGCCTGGCGGCACGGCAGCGAATAGCTCCAAGAGGCTTCGCCTCGGGGCTCTACCAGCCGAAGACAGGTCGCTGGCTCTCCGGGTAGTACCTGCGGTGGACGAAGAGCCGCCCTCCCGAGTATGGATGAACAGAAGAAAACGGACACACTGACATGCTCGCGCGCTCATACGATATCAGGCCTTCACCCGCCCCCAACCGTCGTTGAACGTTTTTTTTTTAATCGTTACTCGCATGCGACCTAGATAGATCGTGGCGAGGGTAGCACAGCCAGTTTCCTGTCCGCTGTCCGCGCGATGGCAGCACGTTGCAAGCCCCCCGTTGCCCTCCGCCCAGGCCTGTTCCAAGAAGATGTGGTGCTCACCAACGAGGTTGCGGAGGAGAGAAAAAGGAAAGAACCAAGGAAACCAAGGAAACCGAACCAGCCCCCTGCTCCTCGCCTGTGGACGCCTTGAAGGAGGGGCGTGGGAAGAAACAGTGGCAGTCCTCCCCCCCTGCACAGAGCTCCTCGGCCTCCACCCTCCGCTCCACTTCGCGCCCGCTTCGCTCCCACTCCGACGCATCACTCCCCGCGTCTTCCCCAGCTAGGGCCAGCCTTCCCACATCCGTGGCGGAGAGGAAGTCTAGCACCGCGCCTGGCTGCACCTCCTCCGCCGCGAGCGTGGCCCATTCCCCGGCCATCTCTTTTACTGGCGCACCCTTGTGCGCCGGGCACCCCCGGATCTCGATGGCGATGTCCCGCCTCGCCCTCCGCAGCAGCGCGATGTGCTTTCTTGGTTGACACGCCTATATTTGGCCGTGGCCAGGCTATATAATAGCCTATCAATAAACCTTTGGTGGTGGCCGCTATTGCGTTCCGATGGCTATAAGATCGGCGCTAGTGCGCGGCAGGGCCTATGATGTATCACTCGCATCAACTAAATTCGTTTTCTTTCTTGGGTTACTGGGACGAACACAAATCTTTGGGCCACCGGAACAACAGCAAAAACTTAGGTCACCGAGGCAAAAGGACACCATTTAAACACAATAGACCCCGCAATCAGCCCGGGCTAGCCGCACTCTCGCGGCGTTCCGCTGCAAACACGCCTTACTCTACTGCCTCCACGGTCATCTGCAGTTGCTCATCCCCAGCCACACCGACCAACTCGTAGATCGATCGATGATTTGCGATACTGGAGGACGGGAAATTGGCCGCTGCCAACCGGAAAATCAAGCGCCGGAGCCAGACGCCAGGTTGCACGCTGGAGTGCGCGGATCGGATCCGCGCCAGGTCCCGGTCTAGCAATTGGCGTAAAGACGCCAACGACACGCGGCCACAGGAGGCTCGGAGGCTTATCGAGGTGTCCCGGAGATCCAGATATGCATGCATACCCGATAGGGTTATGGTGATCTCGAGGGTCACCTCAAGCGGAACAGGGAAGGTGGGCTTTGGTGGCATCTTCGTGTGGTGGTCTGGTAGTGGATGGGATCACCCATCTTGGAGGAAATACCTTACTTATATACTTGCATACTACTTCGCGAAGCGGTCAAGTTGAAGCCCTCGCCAGGGCACTGGAAACGACTACGAGACGACAGAACCCCGGAGTGGGCAGCGTCCGCCACAGTCCGGGCTGGACGGGGTTGCTGCAGTCCAGTCCATCCGGTAATTTGTGGCAGCTACTGGTGGATTGTCCGTCCAGTCGAAAGTTCTGGTGGCCTTAGTTTGTCCTTAATCGACTGCACTAGTTCGACCCTGCACACATTTCGTAGGGGCCCGCCGGATGAAATGCTGCGGGCTGAATTCAGGGTTTTGTCGGCAGCGGTTAATATGCATACCCAACCCTTGAGTCTTTAGCGCTAAGCATCAAATGTATGTGATATTCCGATACTCGAATTTACTTAATATCCTCCTACGCCGCAAAGGTCAGTCTTTATATACACGTATACTAGTATATAATCCCTCCAAGATTGATGGTACCGTTCAATACCAGACCACCACACGAAGATGTAACCGAAGCCGACCTTCCCCGTTCCGGTTGAGGTGACTCTCGAGAATATCAACGCTCTATCTGGTATGCATGCATATCTGGATCTCCGGGACACCTCGGCAAGCCTCCGAGCCTCCTGTGACCGCGTGTCATTGGCGTCATTACGCTGTTGACAGACCGGAACCTGGCGCAGGACCGATCACCACATTCTCGAGTGGGACCAATGACGGTAGCTTGCGGCTTAAGTCCTGGTACGGGTGCATACCAGATAGTGAATTGACAACCAGGAGGTCGCCTCAATCGGAACGGGGAAGGTGGGCTTCGTTGCATGTTTGGTGTGGTGGTCTGGTATTAAACGGTAACATCGATCTTGGAGGAATTATACTAGTAAAGTTATTGGTTCACATTCTGGATCGCAAGTATACCTAGACCTAAGGACCACTTTGGTAAGTTCCCATGCTCCATGATCCGAAATCACCGAGTGATTTGTGGGTTGGTCGCTGCGTCGGGAAATGGGCAAATGCATGCGGGCTTGACGGCGGTGTAATAAGAGGCTTACCGGAAGGGCTTGGGTTGGGTGCGGCCAGACGGGCTGGTTGGGGTGCCCATCATGTACTTGTGTTTTTTGATAGCCTGACACATGAAAGCTTAGTATGTTGACACAACCACAACGCCTGCTGCATCTGCTACTTACACCATCAGCTATCTCCATTTTTGTTGGGCAGTTTGAGAGTCTTTCTCCCCATCGACCAAGTAAAAAAGCCTGTTGAGACTCGAGCCCGACAGAAACCTGGCTTTGTTCGAACGCCGCCTCAAACGGGGCGGACTTCTAGCAATTTGTTGATCCCAGAAAAAGCATCAATTAGGTATCTGAAGGATATTCTCGATCGGGACGCAGGGGAGGGCTTCGATTTCGTTTCTGGGAAAGTGGCCAGGTACGAGAAGGGTGCTTTCGGTAGTCGAGGACATATGTTTCGCCCTTGGGGGCGACCAGGCTGGTACTTGTACGCAATCACGATGTCGAGGTCCGGAGTGCTGAAACTGTAACGGCACGCCGCCGCCGTCACCACCAATCCCGAACGACTAGAGTCTGGAACGTTCTGGGTTCTGGTTGCGCGGCGCGAGGAGGTCTTGGGTTCTGGATTCTGGTTGCGCGGCGCGAGGAGGTCTTGGGTTCTGGGTTCTGGTTGCGTGGCGCAAGGAGGTTTTGGGTTTCTGGCTGCGCGGCGGGGAAAGGTTATGCTGGGTCTGGCTGTACGGTGTGAAGAAGGATCTGGATGTGGAGGAGCGCACTGATTGTATATAAGGGTGCGCTGTTGTCTGTCTTGCATGTTTCTTCTTCACGCAACAACTTGTTTCCTCAGGGAAAAGTTGTTGCGTCTGGCGGATGGGAAAGATGGGAGCCCCATGGGGGTGGTACGGCGTGGAGGAGTGCATATAGTCTGTAGTACTGAAGCACAATGGAATTAACTGCCACTTGTTATCGTCAGCCATAGTCGGCCTTGACCATTAGCAACTGTTTTCGTCTCAACGCCACTGACTTGCCCGCCCCACGTCCCTGTGCCCTGCCCGCTCCACGTCCCTGCCCTGTCCGTTCATATCTCTCCCCTCTTGTCATTGTCCCTATCCGCCCACGCCCCTGCTCTCGTCCTGATCCACAGTCGCTATTTGGACTCCGCCGAGCCACGCCCGTTACAGAAACACCCCTCCAAACCATCGGTAAACATGTTCAACCCACCCGAACGACAACAATTATCATATTGCATCCTTTGAGTGCTTCAGGTGCTCGTGCCTAGAATATTAGTGGTGGGATACCAGAAGCGCATGTGATGGCATACCTTTGTGTATGTTTAAGTTTGTCGTCCGACGTTTCAGGTCGGCAAAGTGATAGCATTGGATCGCCCAGTAGCGACGCCGATAAGTAGTCACATTTGTGACCGAATTGGAAATACGGCGATGGCAATGATACCGCTACGTACGCTTTGCACGGTACAAATCGTTACTGCCAGCCGGGCAGCCCCCGGTGGCGGACCGAGAGAAGTCGGAGTTCGCCCGAAACCACCAGTGGAGCGCACGGCGCAACGATGAAGGCAGGGTTTCCCCATAGTCCGACCTAGCCACCAGCCTTGGTCGAACCAGTCATTGCGCGGGCCGGCGGGCAGGCCGTCGGGAACGCTGTTGGGCAGGCCATCGGCAAATCGGATGAGCAATCCGCCAACCCGTACATAGCAATATCGTTGCCACCACGATATTTCCAATTTGGTCACAAATATGTGACTACATATTTATCTATATCATCACTAAGGGGTATTAGGCGATTCCTATGCCATCGCTTTGCCAACCTGAAACGTCGGACGACAAACTTAAACATACACAAAGGTATGCCATCACATGCGCTTCTGGTATTCTACCACTAAAATTCTAGGCACGAGCACCTGAAGCACTCAAAGGATGCAATATGATACTTGAGGTGACCCTTGAGGTGATAGATTTGCTATGTCGTATGTATGCATACCTGGATCTCAGGGATACCTCGGTAAGCCTCCGAGCCTCCTGTGACCGCGTGTCGTTGGCGTCTTTAAGCCAATTGCTAGACCGGAACCTGGCGCGGATCCGATCCGCGCACTCAGGGGTGCAACCCGGCGTCTAGCTCCGGCGCTTGATTTTCCGATTGGCAGCGGCCAATTTCCCGTCCTCCAGTATCGCAAATCATCGAGCGATCTACGAGTTGGTCGGTGCGGCTGGAGATGAGCAACTGCAGATGACCGTGGAGGTAGAGTAAGGCGTGTATGTAGCGGAACGCCACGAGAGTGCGGCTAGCCCGGGCTGATTGCGGAGTCTGTTGTGTTTAAGTGATGGCTTTTTGCCTCGAAGACCTAAGTTTTTGCTGTTGTTCCGATGATGATGATGATGATGATGATGACGATGGTGATGATGATTCATTAATCGTGTGCGGCCCTATTGGATCATGATTGCTGTTGTTCCAGTACCCAAGAAAGAAAAATGTTGAAAGTGATGAACGTGTGTATTGTCTAAGTAAGGCTGAAGCCTCGAGAGAAAGGAGAATATAGGGGTAGGCCCATGCCTGCCGTGACTAAGCAACGAGTGAGATATTGCAACACTTCCTCCC
>Ga0307508_10003303_pt1 | contig 16426 bp, 14 predicted proteins | sample 9_EM_MG_FD_203089 | JGI IMG/M metagenome (GOLD analysis project Ga0307508, IMG submission 203089) | Populus trichocarpa ectomycorrhiza microbial communities from riparian zone in the Pacific Northwest, United States - 9_EM | ecosystem: Host-associated > Plants > Roots > Unclassified | place...
GTGCACCCGCCCCGTCTCCCGCAGCCGCCGGTACGCGTCGAAGGGGTTCGCGCGCAGCTCCGGCCGGAAGACATCCAGCTCGGCGGGGAGCGCCCCCGTCGTCGTCCCCGTCGTCGTCTCGGCCGTCCCTGTGGCCTCCGTCGCCTCGGTCATGACGACGCCCCGAACCGGACCGGCAGCGAAGACAGCCCCCGTACGACCAGATTCGGCTTGTACGGCGGCTCGTCCGTCAGCAGCTCCATCGTGCCGACCCGGCGGATCAGCTCGTGCAGCAGAATCTCCATCTCCAGCATCGCGAGCGGCGCGCCCAGGCAGTAGTGGATGCCGAGGCTGAAGCCGAGATGCCGGGGCGGCGGCGCGGTGCGGTCGTGGAAGCGCGCCACGTCCAGCCGGTCCGGATCGCGGTACGCCTCCGGGTCGCGGTTGGCCGCGGCGATGTGGACGACCACGCCCTCGCCCTCCTCGATCCGCTGCCCGCCCAAGGTCATCGGGCGCTTGGCGGAACGGGTGGTCAGCTGCACCGGAGGCTCGTACCGCAGCAGTTCGTCCACCGCGCTCGGCACGTACTCCGGGTGCTCCCGCAGCCGCGCCAGCTGGTCCGGGTTGCGCATCAGGGCCAGCAGCCCGCTGCCGACCAGGTTGACGGTCGTCTCATGACCGGCCACCAGCGTGGTGACACAGGTGGTCAGCAGCTCCGTCTCGGTCAGCACATCCCCGCGGTCCTCCACCGCGGCGAGCGCGCTGAGCAGATCGTCCGCGGGCTCGGCCCGGCGCCGGTCGATCAGCTCGCGGAAGTAGCGCATGAACTCACGCGACGCGGTGCTCCGCGCCCCCTGCGCCTCCGGAGTCATCAGCACATCCGGGTCGAAGCCGCGCGCCAGGTCCTGCGACCACAGCTGCGCCGCCTTGTGGTCCGCCGCCGGTACGCCGACCAGCTCGCACACCACGGTGAGCGGCAGCGGATACGCGATCAGGTCGATGAGGTCGAATTCCCCGGCCTCCAGCGCCGCGTCCACCAACTCGGTGACCAGCTGCTCGATCCGCGGGCGCAGCTCCGCCACCGTACGCGGGGTGAACGCCTTGGACACCAGTGTGCGCAGCCGGGTGTGATCCGGCGGGTCCATCCACAGGAACGAGGTCGGCAGCTCCTCCGCCGCCTCCTCGGCCGATACGCTCGGATGCAGCTGGCCCGCCTCGTCGGCGTGGCTCCAGTCGTTGCTCTGCAGCACCGAGGCGCAGTCCGCGTAGCGCGTCAGCAGATGCAGACCCAGCGGAGTGCGGTGCACCGGACCGGCTTCCCGCAGTATCCGGGCCGGGGTATAGGGGTCGGCGCGATGGGTGGGAAGAAAGAGACCGGCCATCGCGACATCGGTCGCGGACGGCTCGGCCGGTATCTCGCCGCTGTCGGTCGCAGTGTCCACTGAGGAGTCATCTCCCGCTGGTTGCCGCAGAAGCCCGGATGCGTTCCTGTGTTCCTGCGTTCCGCGGAACGCCGGGCCGATCGATGCGCGCCACACTCGTGGCGCCAGGTGAATTCGCCCTGAATCCACGCCGACAAAACCGTTTTGCGGGCACCTGCCAATGACGCGATAGGCACATCCCCGAACGCATTGCTTCTCCGCGCCACATCCGGCGAGATTTGTTTCCGCCCCCACCGGAGAACTGAGCGATGAGAAAGGGGCCGAGCATGTCGGAACGCCGTGCGGTGGTCATCGGCGCGAGTATCGCCGGGCTGCTGGCCGCCCGGGTGCTCGCGGACTCCTTCGACCGCGTCGTGCTCGTCGAACGCGACGACAGCCCCGGCACCGGCTGGCGCCGCGGCGCCCCGCAGAGCAGGCATCTGCACGGGCTGATGGAGCGCGGCCGCCAGATCATGGAGGAGCTGTACCCGGGCCTGACCGCGCAGCTCGCGGCGGCCGGCGCGCCCACCACCGAGGTGCTGCGCGAGTCGCGCTGGTACCTCTCCGGGCTGCGGGTGCACCCCGCCTCCACCGGGCTGACCACGCTGCTCGCCAGCAGGCCCATGCTGGAGGGCGCCATCCGGGAGCGGACGGTACGCCTGCCCGGCGTCCACCTGCTGACCGGCCGCACCGCGACCGGTCTGGTGACGGCGGAGCATGAGGCTCCGGCGGGAGCGCCCGGGGGAGGGCGGCCCGGCCGGATCACCGGCGTCCGTCTCGCGTTGCCCACTGCGGCTCAGGGCCGTACCGGACCGATAGATCCCGATTCCGGCGGGGACGACGTCCTCCGCGCCGACCTGGTCGTCGACGCCACCGGACGCGCATCCCGGGCCCCCGACTGGCTCGTCGCACTCGGCCATGAACGCCCGGCCGACGAACGCATCGACGTCGACCTCGGCTACGCCTCCCGCACCTACCGGCGCCGCCCCGGCCATCTCGACGGAGACCTCGCCGTCGTCGTCTCCACCATGCCCGGCCGCCGCGGCGGCGGCGCCATCACCCTGGAGGGCGACCGCTGGCACGTCACCCTCGCCGGAATGCTCGGCGACCATCCGCCCACCGACCACGCCGGATTCGAGGCGTTCGCCGCCACTCTCCCGGTCAGCGACGTCCATGACATCGTCCGGGACGCGGAGCCGCTGGACGACCCGGTGCCGCACCGCTTCCGCGGCTCGCTGCGCCGCAGATACGACCGCGTCGCCGCGCCGCCCGCCGGATTCCTCGTCCTCGGCGACTCCGTCAGCAGCTTCAATCCGCTCTACGCACAGGGCATGACCGTCGCCGCCCAGCAGGCCCTCGTCCTCCGCGACCGGCTGCGCGCCGACGGCGCCGACGGGCTCAGCCCGGCCCGCTTCCACCGCGATGTCGCCGCCGTGGTCGACATCGCCTGGCAGATGTCCACCGGTTCCGATCTGCGCTATCCCGGCGTCGTCGGGCCGCGCACCCCGCGCTCCCGCCTCGTCAGCGCCTATTCCGCCCGCGCCCAGGTGGCCGCGCACCGGGACCCGGCGGTCGCCCGCACCTTCATGCGCGTCGCCAACCTCACCCTCCCCCCGACCGCGCTGCTCGCCCCGCCCACCCTGCTGCGGGTGCTGCGGTCCGGTTCGCACCCCGCCACGACACGAGGTGATCGCAGTGACGTTTGACGGGTTCCCCGGCCTGGCCGCGGCGTTCGACGAGGCCGCCGCCCGCAACCCCGGCCAGACCCTCTCCTTCCCCAGCGAGAACGAACGCCTCAGCTACGCCGAACTGGCCGACTCCTCGCGGCGGATGGCCGCCGCGCTGCTCGCCGACGGCGCCACCGAGGGCGACACGATCGGCATCCTCTGCCCGAACGGCGCCGCGTTCCTCCAAGGCGTGCTCGCCGCATCACGGATCGGCGCCGCGGCCTGCCCGCTTCCGCTGCCGATCGTCCTGCGCGACATCGAGGGCTATCTGCGGCGCACCCAGCGGATCATGGACACCGCCGGGCTGAGCCATGTGGTGACGGTCCCGGCGATGCACGCCGTGACCGACCACCTCACCGGCCCCCGTGTCCACGACGCGGCCGGACTCATCGCCGCGGGCGGCCCCGGCCCGCTGCCCCGGCCGGGCACCGGACACCCGGCCGTCATCCAGTTCACCTCGGGCAGCACCTTCGCCCCGAAGGGCGTCGTCCTCAGCCACGCCAATGTGCTCTCCTGCACCGACTCGATCACCTCGGCGATCGCCATCGGCCCCGGCGACGGCTGGGGCAGCTGGCTGCCGCTCTTCCACGACATGGGCCTGTTCGGCACGCTCACCGGCCTGTTCAACGGGCTTCCGGTCACCGTCTGGTCCCCGACGGCCTTCGTCCGCAGCCCCGCGCGCTGGCTGAAGGAGTTCCTCCGTACGCCCTCCACGATCAACGCCATGCCCAACTTCGGCTTCGATCACCTCGTGGAGGCCGTCCCGGCCGAGGAGGTGCCGTCCCTGGACATGTCGCGCTGGCGCGTGGCGTTCAACGGCGCCGAATCCATCACGCCCGTGTCCATCCGGGACTTCCTCGGCCACTTCGCCCCGGCCGGATTCCGGCCCGCCGCGATGACCCCCGCCTTCGGGATGGCCGAGGCCACCTTGCTGATCACCCTCCCGCCGCCGGAGCGGGAGCCGGTCGTCGACTGGGTCGACCGCGCCGCCCTCGCCGACAACCGTACGGTGGTGCCGCTGCCCGAGGGCGCCCCCGGCGCACGCGGCATCGTCGCTCTCGGACAGGCCGCGCCCGGGATGAGCTTCCGCGTGGTCGCGCAGGGCGTCCAGGACTTCCCGGATACCGCGCGGGTGCTGCCGGACGGCATGGTCGGCGAGATCCAGGTCCGCGGCACCTCCGTGACCAGCGGATATCTCGGCGGCCTGGACGACCCGTTCACCGCCGACGGCTGGCTGCGCACCGGAGACCTCGGCTACCGGCGCGACGGCGAGCTGTACTTCACCGGCCGCTCCAAGGAAATGATCACCGTCCGCGGGGCCAACATCTATCCGCTCGACATCGAATCCGTGGCGCGTACGGTGCCCGGCCTCTACAAAGGGCGCTGTGTCGCGTTCGCACTCACCGAGGACAGCGAACACGAACAGATCGTGCTGTGCGCCGAAACCCGGCTGACCGACGCGGCGGAAAGGGACCGGCTCTCGCGGGAAATCCTCGCCCGCTGCACCTCGGTACTCGGTCTGCCCGAGCTGAATGTCCAACTCGTGGCCGCACGGTCGATCCCCCGCACCACCAGCGGAAAACTTCAGCGGCTCGGCATGCGGGACCACCTCATCGCGAAGGCGAATTCATGACCATTCACGCGCCGGACATGGACCGGATGCACAGTCTCGGAGTCTTCCGGCACTACGACAAAAGCCATTGGCGACTGGCGGAACTGCCGCTCGGCGACGTGGACCGCTCCCTGGTCAAACCGGAGTACATCACCCTGATGAAGAGCGCCGTGATGGGCGAGTCCAATGTCATCGCCGCGGTGCACGGCTTCCTCAACGAGTTCGCCGACGACTACGACTTCTCGGCCTTCGCGGTGATCTGGGGCTACCAGGAGGTGCAGCACCACTTCGCGTTCACCTCCTGGCTCCAGGCCGTCGGCGAACACGTGGACAACCGGGCGGTGGCGGCGATGCGCGCGCCGTACGACCCGGGCTCGACCCCCTCCGCGACGCTCGCCACGAACATCATCTCCGAGCTGACCGTCAACCACGTCTACCGGGCCGTCTCCGCGTGGGTCGAGGAGCCCGCGCTGAAGGATCTGCTGCTGCGCGCCAGCCGCGACGAGGCCGGACACGCCAAGGAGTTCCGCCACTTCGCCGCCCAGCGCCTCGCACAGCATCCGCAGGAGACCGCCTCGGTCCTGGAGACGCTGTACTTCTACACCGCCGACGACCGCATCAAGCACCCGGTCGGGGTGTTCAAGTCCGGACTCGCCGAACTCACCGACACCGAGACCATCGACACCGGCTTCGAACTCTTCCTCGACACGGTGGCCGACCGGGGCGAACTGGACGCGCTCCAGGGGAAGATCCGCCGTACCTTCTCCTCGCTGACCGGCTACGACCTCTCCTCCAACCGCGCCGTGCGGCGCGCCATCGCGACGGCCCTGGGATGAACCGATGAGCGCTCCCGCGCGGGACGCCGTACCGCTGCCGTGGGCCGGTCGCGCCGACCACCACTGCTTCGGCTGCGCACCGGCCCCGGCCAACCCCCGTGGCCTGGCCCTCACCTTCGAGCAGACCGGCGACCGGCTCGGCACCGCGTTCGTGCTGGACCACCACTACGAGTCCTACCCGGGCGTCGTGCACGGCGGGATTCTCGGCCTCATCTGCGACGAGACGATGGGCAACCTCGTCGTCATGCGGCTGGGGTTCCCGGCGCTGACCACCTCGATGCGGACGCGCTACCTCGGCGTCGTCGCCGTCGGCCGCCGCTACCGGTGCGTCGCCGAGGCCACGGAGGCCACCGGGGGCGCCAACGGACTGATCACCGCCCGCGCCGAAGTGCTCGACGAGCACGGCGCCCCGGTGGCCACCGCCACCGCGCACTACCAACCACACCAGCACGCCGTGGAGGCATGACATGACCAGCAGCACCGCCGTTCCTTCCGCCGACATCATCCGTACGGTGACCGAGGTCGTCGCCGAGATCCTCGGCCGCCCCGTGGACGGGCTGAGCCCCGACGCCGATCTGCGCGGCGTCGAGGGCGCCGACTCCATCAAGGTCGTGCGCATCATCGCCAAGATCGAGCAGGCCTTCGACATCGAGCTGGAGGACGAAGAGATCTTCGGCGTCAACACCATCGGCGAGGTCGTGGCGCTGGTCGAGAAGGCGACCGCGCGGGAGCGGGCATGACCGTCGCCGCCACCGGTCAGGGCGCCGCCACCACCCCGCGCGCCGCCACCAACCAGCACTACGACCTCGACCCCGAGATCTTCGCGCGCTTCCTCGACCCGCTGCGCAAGTACTCCTCCGCGCTGTTCGCCTCCGACGACGACACCCTGGAGCAGGCCCAGCGGCGCAAGCTGGCCTGGGTCGCCGAACAGCTCGGGCTGACCGGGGGCGAGCGCATCCTCGACGCGGGCTGCGGCTGGGGCGCCCTGCCGCTGTTCATGGCGGAGGAATACCGCTGCCGGACGGTGGGCATCAGCCCGGCGCCCCGCCAGCACGCCTACATCCGCGAGCGCGTCGCGGCACGCGGCCTCGACGCCCTGGTGCGTACCGAAACCACGTCCTTCGAGCAGTACGAGCCCGAGCCCGGCGGATTCGACGCCGTCACCCTGCTCGGCTCCGTCGTACACATGGACGACCTGGACGCGGTGGTCGCCAAGATCCGCCGCGCGCTGCGGCGCGGCGGAACGCTGTACCTGTCCGAGAGCTGCTTCCGCAGCGAGGCCATCCGCCGGACGTTCGACGAACGCCCCGGCACCGACTTCATCCGCCACGGCATTTTCGGCTCCGGCGAGCTGCGCCCGCTGTCCGAACTCGTCGCCGCCGCCGAGGGCGCGGGCCTGTCCATCCGCGCGGTGCACGACCTCACCGCCGACTACCACCGCACCATCGAGTGCTGGATGGCGAACGTACGGGCCGCCTCCCCGGCCCTGGAGGAGCACGACGAAGGCCTCACCGAGCAACTGCTGCGGTACCTGGAGACCGCCAACGCCGGCTGGGGATACACCACCAAGCACTACGCCCTGGTATGCCGCAAGTCGCGCTGACCGCACCGACGTTGCCGACCGCACCGACCGGTGTGCGAGGAGGTACATCATGACCGTCACCAGGACCGCCTGCGCCGACGCGGGCGTACTGCCCGCCGAGGACATCGCCCGCGCCGTCGGCCACTACTTCACCGGCGCCGCCCAGGCCCGGCCGTGGAGCGTCGAATCCGGACTCGACTGGCACCTCGCCGACGCGGACCGGCTCACCGACGGGCAGCGCTCCGCGGTCGAGTTCATCACCCTCATCGAGGACCACCTCCCGGGCTACTTCGCGCTCTACACCGAGCACTTCCCCGTCGACGGCTCGGTGCCGCGCGAGGTCTACGCGCACAACCGCGAGCTGTACCACTTCACCATCCGCTGGGCCTCCGAGGAGGACACCCACGCCCGCGCCCTCACCCGCTACCAGGAGGCCTCCGGCATGGGCGACGCGGCCTCGGTGCGCGAACAGCTCATCCTCCCCGGTCAGGCCCGCTTCGAGCTGCCCTACGACCACCCCGTGCAGTTCTTCGCGTACGCGCTCATCCAGGAGAAGGCCACCCAGATCTACTACCAGCAGCTGCGCGCGGTGGTGGGCGACCCGGTGCTCGCCCAGGTCCTGACCCGGCTGAGCCGCGACGAGGCCCGCCACTTCACCTTCATGGCGGACGTCGTCACCGACTATCTGCGCGCCTACGGCGACGCCGTGGTCGAGCCGGTCCGCGAGGTCGTCGCGGGCTTCCGCATGCCCCTCTCCGACAGCATCCGCGGCTACTGGCGCTGGGCCCTGAAGATCGCGGACACCGCCTCCTACGACCACACCGACGCCTACGAACACCTGATCAAGGTCATCAACCGGGCCGTCGACACCCCGCGCGGCGAACGCGTCGACACCCTGCTCGACTTCATCACCTCCTGCCGCACCACCGGCTGAGGCTCAACGATCGAACCGGCGCAGGAGCGCGTCGAGGTACTCCTCCAACCGCGCGGTGAGCAGATCCGGAGTCAGATCCTCGCGCCCCAGCTCCCGCCACGGGTCCGCGACCTTCTCGGCATCAGGGGCGAACGCGAGCGCGTCCAGGACGCGCCAGTACAGATGAGCCGCGGGGGCCTCGCTCAACGTCCCTCCGCACGCCGCGTAACGCTCCGCGAACCGCATCCCCTCCGGGACGCCGTACAGAAGCGCCAGCGCCGTGGAGCAGTGCGCCACGTCGAGATCGGCCGGACCCCAGGACGTCTCCACCCAGTCGACGACACCGGAGATCTCCAGCCCGGGGCCCTGCCCGGTGAAGAGCACATTGCCGGGGCGGAAATCCCGGTGCAGGAAACAGGGCCGGTAGGCAGGGGGATCGCGGCGGATGATGTCCACGGCGCGCCGCCACACGTCCGGCCGCCCGGTGGACTCGGGCAGCCGCACGAGTTCAGGTGACGTCCACGCCTCGTAGACCCGCGGCCGGGCCCCGGCCGGGACCCGCACCCGGTGAATGGCCAGCAACTGCCGCGCCAGAATCCCGGCCCGCAGCCCCGCCCCGGCCTCGTCCAGCCGCACACTGCCCGGCAGCAGCGACATCAGCAACGACGGATGATCGCAGTACGCCGCCGTCGCGTCGACCCCCTTGAACGCGGCCACCGGCACATCGGTCCCCGCGAGCAGACGCAGGATGTCCGCCTCGCGGGTGAGTAACCCCTCCGCCGCCTGAACGAAGAACGGCTTGATGAACGATCTCAGCACAAGCCACCGCGGTGTCCCGGAGCCGCTGACGCGCAGCCGCCGCATCTCCGAGGTCCACCCACCGCGCAGCCGTTCCACACCGTCGACCCGGCATTCCCCGCCCACTCGCTGTTCCACCCAGGCACGTGTGCCGACGGCCACACCCTCATACGCATTCATGCGCACAACCTAGCGACCACGTGGCGGCCCTACGGCCCTCCGCCTAGCATGGAAGGACTAGGTCCCCGGCCCTCGGCCCGGTCGACCCAAGATCATCCGTGCGCCCGATGCCAGCCTTCCGAGGCGGGAGCCACCATGCGGTGGAGACCTGCCGAGAGGAGCGCATCATGTCGTACCCGGAAGACCTCCAGTACCCGGAGCCCCGCTACCACGGCTCCAGGGGCGAGGTGAACGCGGTGTTCCGCCCGGCCGACACCCCGCCGGACCTCTCCTCGCCCGGAGGCGCCACCCACTACCTCGCCACCAGCGAGTCGACCGGTGGCGAATTCGGCCTGTACAAGGTGGAGATGGGGCCACGGGCCGGTGGACCCGCGACCCACTTCCACAAGGCGGTGTCGGAGTCCTTCTACATCCTCTCCGGCGAGCTGGAGCTCTACAACGGCGAGAAGTGGGTCACGGGCCGCGAGGGCGACTTCCTGTATGTACCGGTCGGCGGTCTGCACGCCTTCAAGAACGTGACCGACGAGCCCACGTCCATGCTCCTGCTCTTCTCTCCGGGCGCCCCGCGCGAGGAGTACTTCGAGCGCCTCGCCGAGATGTCACAGCGCGGCGCCGAGGAACTCAAGCGGTTCCGCGTCCGGCACGACAGCTACTTCGTGGAAGACTTCGAATCCGAGGCGGAGACGCCCAGCGAGGCGAAGTCGTAGCCGCCTCCCCAGGGGTCGCCGGTGTGGACGTTGGTCAACCGGGAGCCGCGCCAGAGCACGCTCCGCTGGAACAGGAGGGGCACGTATGCGGCGGAGTCGGAGATCTTCTCATTGATCCGCGCGTAGTCGCTCCCGGCCTTCGACGGGTCCTGTTCCGCGATCGCCGCGTCGAAGAAGTCGTCGACCGTGGGATCGTCCAGCTCCGCGACATTGACATTTCCAGTGCTCGGGATGAAACGGCCGTCGGCGAGCGGCTGCAGAAAGCCCTGGCCGGTCGAGAAGTCGGCCAACCATCGCTGGACGACGAGGCCGTAGCCCTTCTTCCGCACTATCGCGGGTGAGCTGATCGCGTCGATATAGTCCGTGTCGCCGAGCCGATCGATCCGGGTGCCGATACCGACCTTCTTCAGCGACTCCGACAGTGCGGCGACGATATCCGCGTCGACGGGGCGGTTACGCGCCGGGATGGTGATCGTGAACCCGTCCGGCTTTCGGCACGCCGCCAACTCCTCCTTCGCCTTGGTGGTGTTCGGCTTGCCGTCGCGTTCGAGGGTCTCGTACGGGTCGTAGGAGGAGACGGAGCCCGTGACGGTCGGCGGAAGCATATGGGGCGCGATATCGCCGGACTGCGGACCACCCGCCGCTGTCCGGATGTTCTGCCTGTCCACCGCGTACATGACGGCCTTGCGGCAGTGGACGTTGTTCAGGGGTTCGACGGAGCGCGGAAGGGCCGCGAACAGCAGAATGCCGGTGTACGGATTGTCCAGCCGGGCCCGGTGATCGGAGGTGCTCCGGACCTTGATGAGGCTCGCCCCGGTGAGCCCGGTGGATTCCAGGTCGAGGTCGTACTGGCCCGAGAGCAGGGCCTGTGCGTTCGCCTGCTCATTGTTGTTGATATGCACCGTGATCCGGTCGGGGAGAGCGGTGCGGATCGGGTCGGACGACTGGTTCCACTCCGGATTGCGGACCAGCTCCAGCGACGTCCCCGGTGTGTAGGTACCGAACTGGTAGGGCCCGGAGGAGAACGGCTTGTCCTGGTAGCGGTCCTTGGTGTCCTTCACCCTCTTGACGGGCGATGCGGCCGGCATCGCGAGCATCCGCTCGAAGTCGCCGTTGGGCTTGGGCAGCCTGAAGACGATGGTCTTGTCGTTCGGGGTCTCGATGGCCTTCAGGTCCAGCTTGTCCTTGGAGCTGTCCTTGTACGGTCCCCTGTAGGTGTGATCGGGGTCCAGCACCTGCTGCGGATATTGCGGGCCGCCGACAATCACGTTCGTGGCCCAGATCCGCTCGATGCCGTATTTGATGTCCTGGGAAGTGATCCCCGTACCGTCCTGCCAGGTGATGCCGTCGCGCAGGCGATAGGTGTACGTTTTGCCGCCGTCGGTCACCTCGGCCTTGTTCTCGGCGAGGTCCGGGACCAATTCGTTGCCCTTTTTGCCGGGTTCGGGGGCGTAGGTGACCAGTTGGCGGGCGTAGTAGCGGGAGAAATTCCAGACGAAGCCGGAATAGCTGCGCTGCGGGTCCCATGAGTCGGCGTCGACGGTGCTGATGAATTTCAGCGTGCCGCCGCGTTTCGTCGAGGCGTTGACCGTGCCCTTGGCCGCGGCGTTGTAGCCGGAGGCGGGGCCCGTCTCCGGCGCGTCGGCACCCTTCATCCAGGACAGCACCAGCGGGATGCCCGCGGCTATCAGGGCGACGGCGAGCGCGCCCGCCAGTCCGTAACGGACGGTCCGGCGCAGGCCCGGTGAGGCATCGCTATGGGAGAAGGCCGGGCCGGGCGACGGCAGGGGCGTCGGCGCCCAGGCGGGTTTCGGCGGCACCGCGGGCAGCGGCAGGGGCGCGGGCGTCGGCTCCGGTTCGTGGCCGTACGAGGGCGGCGGCGGGCCGAAGCCGGGCGGTACCCAGGCCACGTTGCGGGCCAGGGCCAGGCCGCCCGCCGTATTGCGGTCGCGCTTCTGCGGCAGCGGACGCCCCTTCGCCCGCAGCGCCGTGTACACCTGTGCGTAGACCGTGTCCAGGTCCAGCAACTCCGGCCCGCCCGGCGCCCCGTCGCGCAGGAGCCGCAGCAGCTCACCGGTGAAGGCCGTATGGGGTTCACCGGGCGGGGCGAGCCCGAAGCTGGTGTCGGGGACGGAGGCCAGCAGATAGGTGCCGTCGACTTCCACCTGGTCGATCAGCGCCTCGGTGCCCGGCGCGCTCATGAACCCGAGCACCCGTCCGCTGAAGCAGCAGTCGAGCAGCATCACCTGGCGGTTGGCCCGCCCGTCGAGGACGACGTCACGCAGCGTGCCGTAGGGGAGACCGGTGTAGGAGCGGTGCGGTATCGACCCGGTCAGGCCCAGGAAGAGCTCGCCGCGGCGCGGCTCCACGAGGCCGTGCCCGGCGAAGTACACCAGCAGCGTGTCCGTGGCCTCCTCGGCCGCGGTCCGCACGGCGTCGAGGACCTCGACCGCGGTGGCGGGATCGTCGATCACCGTGCAGTGCTCGGGCGCCAGCCCCCAGGAACGCGGGCCGCATAAGGCCGCGGCCAGCGCGCTCAGGTTGTTGGCCACCGCCGGGATCTGTTCCAGATGGGCGTACCGGCTGGTGCCGATGAGCACCGCGCGGGTGGCGGCGGGATCGGGCAGGACGGCCACGGCTATCGCCCTTCCCCCGCGTCGGCCTCCCGATCCCGTTCCTCGTCCCTCTCCGGTGCGGGCTCCGTCGGCCGCTCCAGCGCGTCGACCAGACGCCGCAGCTCCTCGCTGCCGCCGCCGTCGAGGGAGACCGTGAGGTCACCTCGGCGGACGGTGATCCGATGGGCACGCGGTCGCGTCTGCCGCCAGGTGGACAGCGCCAGCACGAAGGAGGCCGCGCTCCAGGTGTTGTCGGTGATCAGCTGCAGCACATCGGTGAGCACGCCCATCTGCCCCGGCGACGGCGCGGCTTGGGCCAGCTCCACACGGGCGGCGCGGCGTATGGCCGGATCTCGCCCCAGCCAGTCGTGGAGCGATCGCAGCTCCTCCTCGCCACCGCTCACCGTTACGTCGATCCGCACCAAGCCCCCCTTGTGACGACCGTCTCCTCAATTCTTCCCTACTCGGGGGCATTCGCGCAGGATCAATGCGGAGCAGGAGTAAGGGAATACGGATCATCCGGCGTACGGATCAGGCGACAGGAGGGCAGTACGGCTGCGGAGCGTTCCGGGCAGCGGCTCGACGACCCACTCCTCGCCACTCTCAACATATAGCGCACCGGGGGCCTTGCGGCAAGGCCCCCACCGTGCCGCAGAATCTCCGTCCTGAGCCCAGGACCTGCGAAAACGGAGTCGTGACGTGCGTATGTTGTTGTCGGCGTATGGGGCGAGCGGACCCAGCGGCGCGTTCGGCCTTCCCGACCGTCTCTCGGCCAAGGCCGACCCGGCGCTGATCGCCGCTGACGAGCGGCACTTCGCGGCCGTCGCGGAGTGCCTGGAGCAGTCGGTCGCCGAGCTGTCCGACAGTCTCGACGCCGCGCGCAAGGCGCCCGGCGGCGTCGGCAGGCAGGCGATGGACCGGGACGCGGAGATCCACCGGCTGACCGCACGCCTGCGCGCGCTGCGCCGCTTCGGTCTTGACCTCTGCCTCGGGCACATGGTCGGCGCGGACGGCGCCGAGCCCGTGTACGTCGGACGGCTCGGCCTCAAGGACAGCACGGGCCGTCAGCTGCTGCTGGACTGGCGTTCGCCCGCGGCCGAGCCGTTCTTCGGGGCCACCCACGCCCGCCCGATGGGTCTGGCGAGCCGCCGCCGGTATCGCTGGACCCTCGGCCGGATCAGCGACTACTGGGACGAGGTGTTCACCCCGGACGGGTTCGCCGGGCATGCCGCGCTCGACGACCAGTCCGCCTTCATCGCCAGCCTGGGCGGCAACCGGTCGCCACGGATGCGGGACGTGCTCGGCACCATCCAGGCCGACCAGGACGCCATCATCCGCGCCGGGTCCCGTGGCGCCCTCGTCGTGGACGGCGGCCCGGGTACGGGGAAGACCGTCGTCGCCCTGCACCGCGCCGCCTACCTCCTCTACTCCGACCCCCGCCTCGGCCATCGCCGGGGTGGGGTGCTGTTCGTCGGCCCGCACCAGCCCTACCTGAACTACGTCGCCGACGTCCTGCCCAGCCTCGGGGAGGAGGGCGTGCGGATCTGCACCCTGCGGGATCTCGTCTCCGAGGGAGCAGGGGCGGCGGTCGAGGCCGACCCGGAGGCGGCCCGACTGAAGTCGTCCGCGGATATGGTGGCGGCGATCGAGAAGGCCGTCCGGTTCTACGAGGAGCCGCCCGCCGAGGGGATGACGGTCACGACCGACTGGGCCGACATCCGGCTGAGCGCCGACGACTGGGCCGAGGCATTCGACGCGGTGGAACCGGGCACGCCGCACAACGAGGCGCGCGAGCGGATCTGGGAGGAGCTGGCCACGATCCTGCTGGACAAGCTCGACGGCGAGGTCCCGCCCGACCCCTTCCGCAGGTCGCTGCTCCACGACGAAGAGCTGGTCGGGGCGCTCAACCGGGCATGGCCGCTGATCGAGGCGGCCGACCTCGTCGGCGATCTGTGGTCGGTCCCCGCCTATCTGCGGATGTGCGCTCCCTGGCTCGGCCCCGAGGACGTATCGAAACTGCGGCGCAAGGAGGCACCCCAGGCCTGGACGGTGTCCGACCTGCCACTGCTCGACGCGGCGCGGCAGCGGCTCGGCGACCCGGAAGCGGCCCGGCGGCAGCTCCGGCACCGGGCCGCCGTCGCCGCGGAGCGCCGGCGCATGGCCGACGTCATCGACAACGTGCTCGCGGCCGACGACGACGGCGAGGGCGCGGTGACGATGCTGCGCGGACAGGACCTCCAGGACAGCCTGATCGACGAGACCGCACTGCCCGCCGCCGACCCGGACGTGCTCGCGGGGCCGTTCGCACACATCGTCGTGGACGAGGCGCAGGAACTGACCGACGCGGAATGGCAGATGCTGCTGCTGCGCTGCCCGTCCCGGAGCTTCACCATCGTCGGGGACCGCGCCCAGGCCCGGCACGGGTTCACGGAGCCGTGGCGGGAACGGCTGGAGCGGGTCGGGCTCGACCGGATCGACCTGGCCTCCCTGAGTGTCAACTACCGCACGCCGGAGGAGATCATGACGGAGGCCGAGCCGGTCATCCGGGCCGCGCTCCCGGACGCCAACGTGCCGACCTCCATCCGCGGCAGCGGCGTCCCCGTCGAACACGGCTCCGTCACGGATCTGAGCGCGATCCTCGACACCTGGCTCGACGCCCACGCAGACGGGATCGCCTGCGTCATCGGCACCGGTGACACGGGGGTCGGCACCTTCCGCGCCACGTCCCGCGTGCGGTCGCTGACCCCGGAGCTGTCGAAGGGGCTCGAATTCGATCTCGTCGTCCTCGTCGACCCGGAGCGGTTCGGCGAGGGCATCGAAGGAGCGGTCGACCGCTATGTGGCGATGACCCGGGCGACGCAGCGGCTCGTCATCCTCACGAGCTAGCCGAGCTGGACGAGGTAACTGGACGAGTTAGCCGGACACCGGCCAATGTGTTCCCGGCGTGTGTCCGAACGTACGGCGGAACACATCGATGAACGCGCTGGCGGACGACCAGCCGCACCGGTGCGCCACGGTGGTCACCGGGACGTTCTCGGCCAGCAGGATCAACGCGTGGTACAGGCGCAGTTGGGTGCGCCACTGCGGGAAGGTCATGCCGAGATCGGCCTTGAAGTGGCGGGAGAGGGTGCGGTCACCGGCGCCGACCTCCCTGCCCAGCGCGGCCAGGGTGCGGCCGTCGGCCGGATCGGCGCGGAGGATCTCGCACACCGCCCTCAGCAGTGGGGTGGTGGGGGTGGGCAGATGCAGGGGCTGCTGGGGCGAGGCGCGCAGCTGGTCGAGCAACACGGCCCGCAGTCGCCCGCGTTCGGGGCTGTCGTCGTGCGGGGTGTGGGTGTAGGCGAGGATCAGCTCACGGAGGAGGGGACCGACCGCCAGCACGGTCGGCTCGTCCAGGCCGAGCGGATTGTCGCTCGCGTCCAGGCCGACCAGGTGCAGCGTGAGTTCGCCGTGGCCCTGGTGGGCGTGCACGGTTCCCGCCGGTACCCAGATGGCGCGGGTACCCGGTGCGATCCACGTGCCGGTGCTGGTCGTCACGGCCAGCACGCCCCGGCCCGCGTAGACGATCTGGTGGTCGTCGTGGCGGTGGGCGTCGATGGCGGCCCCGGGCGCCAGCCACTGGGTGCGGGTCGGCGCCACCGGCTCATGGCGGATTTTCGGCATTGATTGGCAGTTTATCGGAAGCACGACAGGGTGTCCGGTGATGACGATGGCGATGTGCCCAGGAACAGAGACCTCATCATGCTGTCGGTCGGCCACGCCTGCGTGGACGTCTACCAAGGCGCCGTCGCGTCGCTCGTCCCGTTCTTCGTCGCCGAGCGCGCCTACGGCTACGCCGCGGTCTCGGGCATCGTGCTCGCCGCGTCACTGCTGTCCTCGGTGGCGCAGCCGGTGTTCGGCGTGCTCACCGACCGCTGGGCGATGCCGTGGCTCCTGCCGGTGAGTACGGTCCTCGGCGGGCTGGGCGTCGCCCTGAGCGGGGTGAGTGGTTCGTACGCCTGGACGCTGGCCTTCGTGGCCGTGTCCGGGGTCGGCGTCGCCGCCTATCACCCCGAG